>NPIF01000413.1_pt1 | contig 149275 bp, 127 predicted proteins | sample 8637461 | NCBI WGS metagenome assembly NPIF01 (sample SAMN07420641, study PRJNA396082) | bioreactor metagenome | isolation source: sample BR12 brine-fed electro-methanogenic bioreactor BR | place: Japan: Kochi | collected 2016-12-09 | reverse complement strand
GAATTTAGATGCAATTGCCCTGCGCCGTGGGCGTGAAGCTTTGATTAATGCTTGATCTGGGGTAATACGGCGGGCTAAAGTACTATAGGTAGGGCGGCTACCCGCTGGGGACGGCGATGGTCTGGGCGCTTTATCGGGCCCGACTGCCGTCGATGCCGTCCGGAGTCGTGTCTTCGCATCAAGGAGGTGTGGTCTTCCCATCGCAAGCTTCCGCCAACTCCGGGCCGGTTTCGCTCGGCCTGCAATCAAGCGTGCTGATGCTCAACGCCCACTACATGGCGTTGCGGGTGATATCGGCGCGGCGCGCGTTTTCCCTGCTGTTCAAGCACGATCGCCAGGATCAGCCGGTGGCGGAGATCGTGCACGTGGAGAACGGGCAGTACGTCTCCTACAACTTTGCGGACTGGGCGGAACTAAGCCGATACCAGCGGGAGTTCGAACCGGCCGAGCACGATTGGGTGCGGACGGTGCACTTTGACCTGGCGGTGCCGCGGATCATTCGGGTTCTGACGTACAATCGCATTCCGCGTCAGCAGGTGAAGTTTAATCGGCGGAATATATACGCGCGGGACCGGAGCCGATGCCAGTATTGCGGCGGAAAGTTCAGCACGGCTGATTTGAGTCTGGACCACGTGGTGCCGCGCTCGCAGGGCGGCGAGGCAACCTGGGAGAACCTGGTATGCTGCTGCCTGCGGTGCAACGTGAAGAAGGGGGGGCGGACGCCCGCCCAAGCGGGGATGCGATTGATTTCATATCCCACCAAGCCGGCTCGGAGCCCGGTGGTGAGCATCAAGCTCACCGAAGACCGATACCGTTCCTGGAAGCAGTTCCTCGATCACGCCTACTGGAACGTTGAGCTGACGTAGTGCGGGCGCGGCGCGTGCCGGCAGGGGCGCCGCGGTGCGCGGTGAGTCTGCGCAGGCAACGCCAAACTGGCGCCGCGCCGTCGGGCGCGGCGCGTTTCCTCAGGCTCAGGCGGGAGGCCTCAGCTCTGGGGGCGGGCCTACTGCGGTCCGGTCCAGGCGGCTTCAAACTCCGACCAGTCGAGCAGATCGACGGCGAAATCGCGATCCCAGAGGTTGGCGCAGGTGCACTCGGTATCCTCGAGGATGTCGGCGTCCATGCAGCGCATGAAGCTGTATGCGTCGAGCAGGTCGAGATCGCCATCACCGTCGAAATCGCCGGGGGTGACGCAGGGCGCCGGGCAGCCGCCGGGCTCGGCGGTGAACAGGGTGGCCGTGCGGCTCACGGTGAAGCACGTTGGATCGGGTACGATGGCGGCGAGCAGGAACTGTCGGCCATCGTCTTCCGGCTGGACATCGGCAATCATAAGATTTGGAGTCCCAGTACCGGAGTAGCGCCCGCCATCGGTCAGGAGCGTGGTATCCTCGTACCAGCGGTAGACGGTGGACGCGTCGGCGACGACGTCTGCTGAGAACTGGGCGGTCCCGCCGGTTTCGACGCAGGCGTCGGCAGGTTCGACCAAGAACTGGGGATCGAGCAGGTCGACGACCGCCGAGACGGAGATCTCGGTTTCGGGGGGGACACACGGGTTGGTCACACGGCAGGTGTAGACGCCCATATCCTCGGCCACGACGTCTGCGACTTCGAGGCGTGCCGTGTCGGCGCCGCTGATGCGGGCGTCGTCGACGAGGTCGACGCCATCCTTGCTCCACTGGTAGGAGATGCCTGTGGTGTCATCGACGGCGACCTCATGCACGATCACGTTTGAGCCGGTGCACACGCTGCGCTGGGCCGCCGTGAGCAGGGTCAAGTCGATCGCAGCGGGGGCGAGGCGGGCCAACGCGGGCGGGGTCGTATACTCCAGGCAGCCGAAGTTCACAACGCAACTGTAGGTCGTGAGGTGATCGTCAGCGGTCACCGGGTCGATCACGAGGGTGCTGGAATCGATGCCGAAGAAGCGCTGTTCGCCCGACTGCAAGACGATACCGTCACGAAGCCAGCGGTAGTCGGTGGCGCCGGGTGCGTCGACTTCGAAGGTGGCGATGGCGTCGATGCACACGAAGGCGTCGGCGGGGGGCGTGACGGATGGGGCCAGGGCGGCGACGTCGCAATCATCGGGCTGGCTGTTGGCGTTGCAATCGTTGCCGACAAGTTCGCACTCGTCGGGGACGCCATTGTTATTGCAGTCCGGCGATGTTTCGTCGTCCACGTCGCAGGTATCCGGAACCCCGTTTACGTTGCAGTCGTTTGCGATGCCTGACGCGAGGTCGCATTCATCGGGGAGGCCATTGACGTCACAGTCGAGACTCTGTCCGCAACCAGGCACGCTGCAACCCGGGGCGCCGCAGTCGAGATCGCACTCGTCCACGATGCCGTTGGCATTGCAGTCAATCGAGACGGCTGAGATCTCGAGTTTATACAACTGGGCCTCATTGGAAGTTGTGCCGGTTTCGCCGACGCGAAGGTAGTAATCGCCGGGGAAGAGGATCGTCAGGTTGCTGAGCGTTTCGGGCGATCCGGCAGGGGCCGCGGAGGCGGATTCAAGCAAGGTACTTGCGTCGGTATCGTAGACGCGCAATTCGAGGTTTTGAGCGGCGGCGCTGTTGGTGAAGTTACCCGAACAGCATCTCGATCCATCGGGGTTGCTGCTGCACGCCTGCTCGCTGTCGTCGTAGGTGGTGCCGATGGGTGAAACGGTGAAGGAGAGGGACATTCCGCTGGAGAGGGCGAAGCGATACCAGTCGACCTCGCCGTTGGCGTCGATGCTGAGGGTAGCGCCCTGGCTGATGGTTGGGGGCGGCGTTTCTCCCAGTGTAATGGTGGTGTTGGAAGTGAGTTCGCCGATCGAAAACGCCTGGGCGGGAGAATTGTCCGGCTCATGGGCATCGCCATACAGGAACTGGGCGGCCCGGATGTCATCGTGGCGGGGGCCGTCGTAGGCCGTGCTCACATAGGGCTCCATGAGTTTGGTCTGGAGAACGGGGCACACATGGAGCAGGCCAATGCCGTGACCGTGCTCGTGGGCGACGACGTTGCGCAGTCGGCGGGAGTTGTTGGAGGTGTTGAAGTAGAAGCTATCGGAGGTATCGATGACCATATCGCCGTTGTTGGGAAAGCTGTTATAGGCGAGGATGCCGCTGCCGCCATCGATGGCGATGCCGCCGATGCGGACGTCGCCGCGGACGCCCAGGACACCGGAATTGTTGCCCAATGAGACCCCATCGTCATTGGGCTCCCAGACGTAGGTGAGACCGGCGAGCTGCGACCAGCGATCAAACACCTGGTCGAAAAGGGGACGCCAATTCGATTCGCTGCCGTAGATGCCATTGAGGTAGCTGATCAGAGTACTGCCGCCGGAGATGCCGAGGCTGCTATTGGAAATGAACGTGCCGTCAGGCACAAAACTGTACGTGATGGTGGTGGGCATGCCCTGGCTCAATCCGCCGCCATTGGTGGCGGTGGACGACCAGCGATTGAGCGTGTTGTAGCGCAGGCCGTCATCGACTCCGAAAATTGCCGTATGGAAGGCCTCCATCACTTCCGGGGGCGTGCCCGGGGCGAAACAGACACTGGGGAGTTCTCGACGATCAGCAAGCGGTGAGTAACCCCGCACGAGCATGGACTGATGTTCAGGACGCAGCCGAGCGAAGTGTTGCGGGCCGACGACGGCTGCCACGCGCTGGCGGCGCACATCGGCGAGTTGATTCGCCCACTCGACAGGCCAAGCGAGGTCGGCCTGGATATGGCCTTGATATGCCTCCGGCAGACTCCAGAAGAGCTGTTCTTCGATCGTCCGCAGCGAACGCGCGTCCGTCGTCTGGTGGACTGGGGCGCAGGGAGGCGTTTCGGCCAAGGTCGGCGCCGCAAGGAATAGGCTCAGTGCGGCAGACAAGCGAAGTAAGCTCATGGTATTATCCTGTGTCGGTCCCTGTTTCTTGAGGCGCGCACGGCGTGGATGCTGCCGAAGCACGCGGCGTTTCCATCGCCGATTATTGGCCGTGTGCGCGGGTTGCGTCCACTCGAGGCGACTCCGCGTGTCAGAACGGTCCGCCAATCATGACCTCCAGCGCGATCCAGTCCTGGATGGTCACAAGCGTATCACCGGCGTCGACGTTGGCGCAGGCGCACTGCGGTACGGCGATAACGTCCGCTCCGAAGCAGAGGCTGAATAACTGGACATCGAGCAGATCATAGTCTCCATCATCGTCCATGTCGCCGGGATTCGCGCATTCCTGAGGACAGCCGCCTACGGGCATGGCCTGAAGGGTGGTTTCGTTGCTGTAGTTGAAGCACGAAGGGCTGTTCACATACGCCAGCAGTTCAAAAACGCGGCCGTCGTCTGAGGGCTGCACGTTACTGATCACCAGGGTGTCCGAGTTGATTCCCGAAACACGCCCATCGTCTTCAACGACCACGCCGTTCTCCAACCAGTAGAGCTGATCGGGCAGCGGTTCGGCCAACTCGGCGGTGAAGATGGCGGCTTCGCCGTATTCGGCACAGACCGTTGCGGGGGGCTGGGTGACGAAGGCGCCCGCCAGTTGCAGGAACCCGGTGGTCGATGCCCCTTGCGGAGAACATGTGTTGGAAGCAGTGCAGGTGTACTCACCGACGTCGGCCCCGGTGGGCGTGCCGATTTCGAGCCGGTGGGTGGTGGCGCCGGAGATGTCGCCGCCATCGACGAGGTCCACGCCCTCGTGACTCCACTGGTAGGCCACGCCGATCGGGTTGTCAACGGCGACCTCGAAGACTATCAACTGGGTGCCGGCGGAGGCACAGGTGGATTGGACAACGTTGCTCACCATCGTCACTTCGAGATTGTCACTCATGAGGGTCAGGTCGGCCGTGCTGCTGGGCGCCTGGATGCAGCCGCTGCTGACCTCGCAGGAGTAGACGCCGGCATCGCCGGAGGTGACGGGGTCAATGTTCAAGGTTGCAGTCGCAGTGCCGGAGATGTTGCCACCGTTGCTGAGCGGCGTGGCGCCCTTGTACCACTGGTAGCCGGTGGCGCCAGCCGCGGAGACCGAGAAGGCGGTCGTGTCGCCGACGCAGACAGTCTGGTCCTGCGGCGCGGCGATGGTCGCCGCAAAGGCGGTGGCGTCACAGTCGTCCGGGATGTTGTTGGCGTTGCAGTCGTTGCCGGCGAGTTCACAGTCGTCGGGAATGTTGTTGTTGTTGCAGTCATTGCCGTCCAGATCGCACTCGTCGGGGACGCTGTTGGCGTTGCAGTCGTTGCCCGTCAACTGGCACTCGTCCAGGATGGTGTCGGGCTGGCAGTCGAGCGACGGGTCGGCGGCTATCTCGTCTTCGTCGGCTGTACCGTTGCCATTGCAATCGTAGCTGAAGTTGTTGGCGCTGATCAGCCCCCAGCCGAAGGAGGTATCGTAGCCCGGGGCGCCCCGATCCTTCGCGGTGCTCTCCAGTTGAGCGAGGACGTCGTCGGGGGTCATCCAGGGCAAGTGAGAAAAGGTCAATGCCGCACAGCCGGCCGCGTAGGGGCAGGCGAAGGAGGTCCCGTCGACCAGGTCGTAGTCGCCGCTGCTGTAGCCAGCGGAGCCGGTTCGATCGGTGGTCCAGATGGACACCGCGGGTGCGGTGAATCCAATGCCGGATCCGTAGTTGAAGTGGCGGTTGCCATAACGATCGATGCCGCCGACGGCCACCACGCTGGCGAGGGACGCGGGATACTCGACGGTGCCGACATAGCCATTGCCGGTGGCGCCAAAGTGAAGAATGCCCGCGGACCGGGTGTTGTTGTACGCGTTCGTCACGGCGCTCGAGGAACCGATGCTGAAGCTGGAGACGCTGCACTTGGCGCCCATGGTCACGCCCCAGTTGAGAGCATTCACCAAGTCGCTGATGAAGTACGTCCCCGTGCCGCTGTTATCGGTGTGGGAGCTGTACTTGGCGGAGATGACTTTGCAACCTGGGGCAACGCCGGTGACGCCGATGCCGTTGTTGGCGATGGCCGACACGCAGCCAGCGACGGCCGTCCCGTGGTTATCGTACGCGGTCGCGGGACCCCCACCGGTGCCTTGCCCGGTGAAGTCGGCGCCGGGATCCTGATTCAGGTCCGGGTGGTTTTGCTGCACGCCGCTGTCGAGGATGAGCACCCGCACGGAGGGATCACCCAGGTTGAGATCCCAGGCAAGGTCGCCGTCCATGTCGACATCGACGGCGCCGCCAGACTGACCCGTGTTGCGAATGCCCCACAGCGACGAAAAGTAGGGATCGTTGGGGATCAAACTGGTGACGACTTCGGAGAGCCAATCGGGCTCTGCCCAGGCGATGCGATCATCTTCGGCCAGTCGATTGGCGAGGGCGAGGACGTCCCAGCCGTTGGGCAGACTGCTGCGAAGTTGGAAGGCGCCGGGCGTTCCGCCGAACTCGCGGGCGACGATGGTCAAACCCGGCGCAAGTTCGGCCACGATGGCATCCGCATCTTGCCGGTGTTCGGGAGCGATCTGCAACAGAACATCCTGGGATGGCACCGTCCAATGACCGCTGGTGTGACGGAAGACCGGGGCCGCGAACGCGACGGATGGGTCGGCAATCGCAGTGGCGAGGCGCTGGGACACGTTGGCGGCGTCCCGGCCGGGCGTTTCCATGGTAAGCACTTGCCAGCGGGCATCGCCGGAAGGGTTGCGGGAGGCGGCAACGTCACTGAGCCCCTGAATGGCGGTGCGGCCGACCGGAACGGAGCTTCGCCGTACGGCGACCTGATCGGCATCCACCGTGAGATCGATGCGTTGCTTGAAGTAATACATGTGTGTGGGGCGGGTTGCATCGCCGGCCGGTTCGGCGCCGAGCATCGGGGTGACGGCCCAGAAACTGAGGAGCAGGCAGCCGGCCAGAACGAACATAGCAAGACGTGTCATTGAAAATCTCCCTATCGTTGGCGAGCGAGATCGCCGCCCATGACGCCGCAGGTTTTGGCACACTGGGGGGACGTCGAATTCCATACCCCGACCGATGCCCATACGGCGCTTGCAAAGGTAAGCTCGGCGGTCGGAGATCGCCCCTTTCGACCAACTGAAGTATATCGGCCGAAAATACGCGATTCAAACGTGATCCGGGGGATGGGCGCGCGGTTTGATGATTTGCTTGTGTCTGAAGTGTATCGCGCGGTGCAATGGGACGTTAGATTGAAAGGCGTCCACGGCTGCTTATCGGTCATGCATACTTCCTTTCGTCCGGATAAGCCGGGAGAGTCTGCATCAGCGGGTGCCAATCTTCACGCGGGCATCCGATCCGTGGGAACGCAGGGCGGGACGGCGCAGGTCAACTGCTCTTTGGCCAGCGTTTCAATCCGTTGGTGTATGGGGCGCACTGGCGGCGACAGGGGGCGATGGGGCGTGCAAAGCGTGACGGCCGATTGACAGGTCGTAGACGGGTGGCAAACTTGTCTGTCTTGTGTCCGGGCGCCGTAGCCGTGTCGAGCGCCCCGAGAAGCCTTGGTTGTGATCCCGCCTGGGCAGCGGTATGGTGGGCCGGTTCAAGGGTAGCCCACCGCTGGCCTGCGGGATGAACACTCCACGGCCGGCCCCGTGTCCCGCGAGGGGCGCAGAATCACCCCGAAGTACCGGAGTCTTTTTCCTATGGCGAGTAGGTTGCGTTGGTCGGTGTGGATAATGGCCGCTGTCATGGTGGGCAGCGCGGGCTGCGAATTCACCTGGAATACGCGCAAGAAGAAGGGCGATTACGACCAGGGCTTCGTGGAAGCCCACGTGGCCGGATTGGCCGAATCCCTTTCGTATCGCGATACCATTGCCGAACAAGGGTGGTTGGAGGGGCTGCGCAAGATGCGGGTGCGCGGCTACGGCGTGGTCGCGGGATTGGGCACGCGGGGGTCGCGCGAATGCCCCGAGCGGATCCGGGATCGGTTGATCCAGGAGATGTTTAAGCGGACGGAGTTCTCGGGACCGGGGATTCGTCCGGCGCGGATCAGCCCGGAGCAGATCATCGACGACCGGGACACGGCCGTCGTGGCGATCGAGGGCGAGATTCCGGCGGCGGCGTTGCCGGGAACGCGGTTCGACCTGACCGTGCGGGCGTTGCCAGGCACGCAGACGGTGTCGCTGGAAGGGGGACGGTTGTACTCGGCCGATTTGCGGGTCTACCGCGACGTGGGCATGGGCGCGGCGGTCGAAGGAAAGGTGCTGGCGACCGGGGCGGGGGCGGTGTTCATCAATCCGTTTGCGGACGAGGATGCACCGACGCGGCGGACGGCACGGGAAGGGATCGTGATCGGGGGGGGCGAGGCGCGGGAATCGCGGCGGCTGCGGTTTGTGCTCAGCCGGCCGTCGTACCAGATGGCGCGTAACATCGCGCGGGTCATCAACTCCCGGTTCCCGGGACGGCGCAAGGTGGCGGAAGCGAGTTCCCCGTCGTACGTGGAGTTGCACGTGCCGCCGGGATACTACCACGACCCGTTTCATTTTCTTGCGCTGGTTCGGCACCTGTATCTGTCGCAGCGGCCCGGTTTTGGCGACGAGCGCGCGCGCAAGCTGGCAGAGGAGATACTGCTGGCGGACGCGCCCCATCCGGACATCAGCCTGGCATGGGAAGGCATCGGCCGGACGGCGTTGCCCATCGTGCAGGCCTTGTACGATGAGCCGCGGCCGCACGCGCGGTTCTACGCGGCGGTGGCGGGGTTGCGACTGGGCGACGACGTGGCGGTTGATGTGCTGTCTCGGTTCGCCGGGGATGCGGAGAGTCCTTACCGGCTCACGGCGATTGAAGAGATGGGATATGCGCGGAAGTCGCTGCGCGCGGGGGTCGCGCTGCGGCAGTTGCTCGACGATGCAGACCCGCGCATCCGCGTGGAGGCGTACGAGGCGCTGTTGTCGCGCGAGGACCTGGCGATCGACGTGCACAACGTCGGACCGGATAACTTCATGCTCGATCGGGTGCCCTCGGCGGCGGGGAATCTGATTTACGTGCGCCGCACGGGGAGCCAGCGGATCGTGTTGCTGGGCGGGCCCATGCGGTGCCGGACGCCGATGTTTTACCAGGACGACAATGACATGGTGACGATCAACGCGGCGGTGGGCGCCGATGAGCTCACTATCGTCCGCCGCACGCCGTTTGCCGATCGGATTTCGCCGCCGCTTGCGGGCCCAACCGACCTCGCGGATCTGATCCTCATGCTGGGGGATGACCCGGTGGGGACCAGCCGCACGGACGTTCACGGGTTGGCACTGGACTACTCGACGATCACGCATTTGCTGTACCGGTTATGCGAGTCCGGCACGCTCAACGCGAAGTTCATGCTTCAGACGACGAGCGTGACGGAGTTGTTCGGGCCGCTGAACACGCCGGGCCGGCAGGAGACCGAACTCTGATTCGCCCAGGTGCGCGGGCAAGCGCTTGGGGCAAAAGCGGTGCGGCGGACTTTTCGAACGCCGGCGGCGCGCTACAATGCCGGCCATGAAGCGGCAAGACGGCATTCGCGCCTGGCTGGTGTACGCGTTGGCCCGAGGGATCATCGGGCTGCTGCGTCTTTTCCCGGTGAACTGGAACCTGGTGACGGCGCGGGTCTTCGCCCGGGTGTGGTGGCACGTGTTGCCGCGTCACCGGCGGCGTGCGGAAGCGCACATCCGGATGGCGCTGGGCGATTCGATCCCGGATGAGCAGGTACGGCCGATGGCGCGGCGGTCGCTCGAGCAGCTCGCGATGCTGGCCGTCGACTTCGTTTTCTTGCCGCACCTGGTGACGGAGTGGACGTGGGGACGGTACGTGCGGCTGCACAACATGCGCGACGCGCTGCGGGTGATGTTGGAAGGCAGGGGCGCGTTGCTGCTGACCGCCCACTTCGGCAATTGGGAGTTGGCCGGCTATTTGCTGGCCCTGTTCGGGTTCGATGTGGCCGCGATCATGCGTCCGCTGGATAACGTTTATCTCAATCGGTACGTCGTGGGGGTGCGGCAGCGCACGGGTTTGCGGCTGGTGGACAAGAAGGGGGCGACGAGCGGCGCGGAGGAGATCCTGCGGTCCGGCGGGGCGTTGGGTTTCATCGCCGACCAGAACGCGGGGCACAAGGGGATGTTCGTCGACTTTTTCGGCATCCAGGCGTCGACCTACAAGTCCATCGGCCTGCTGGCAATGGCGCAACAGACGCCGATTATCGTGGGCTACGCGCGGCGATTGGGAAATCGCTTCGAGTACGAGGTGGGCGTGGAGCGGATCATCCAGCCGGCGGAGTGGGCCGATCGGGACGATCCGCTGCGCTGGATCACGCAGCAGTACTCGGCCGCGATGGAGGCGTCGATCCGGCGGGCGCCGGAGCAGTATCTGTGGATTCATCGCCGGTGGAAGTCGCGGCCGAAGGGGGAGAAGAAGAGCCCCCTGGCGGCGGGTGCATAAGGCGGCCGGGGCGGCGGCCCGTTTCTTGACCGGTTGGGGGGGGCTCCCTAGAATCGCCTCCGTAACGGCAAGCGGGTCGCGTTCGGCTTTGCGCGGATGCGAGGGCTGCCCCGCCGATTCCTGGTGGCGATCGGTCATCGCGGGGCGGCGGGCAGCGAAACCGACGGATGCGCACGAGACGGGCGCAGTTTTCAAAAGGAGCCAACCATGGCCGGTCCCGACACGATCGAGTTCAAGGACGACACGTTTGATCAGCAGGTGATGCAGGCCGATGCGCCGGTGCTGGTGGATTTCTGGGCGGAGTGGTGCGCTCCCTGCAAGGCGCTGGGTCCGACCATTGACGCGCTGGCCACGGCGTACAAGGGCAAGGCCGTCGTAGGCAAGCTGGATACGGACGCCAATCCGCAGACCGCGTCGAAGTTCGGCATCAGCGCCATCCCCACCGTGATTCTTTTCCATCAGGGCGAGGTCAAGGAGAAATTCGTAGGCCTGCGCGGCGAGAAGGACTTCAAGGACGCCATCGACGCCTGCCTGGGATAGCCGGATGGTCCGTCGGAGCGGCGGACCGATCCGACGACAGCACGTCCCCCATTGGCCGTCGCAGACGCCGTGAATGCGTTTCCGATTCGGGCTGATCGATTTGAACCCACAGTTCACTGCCCGCGGCGCGGTTGCGTTGCGGGCAGTTTGTCTTGCGCCGCGGGGCAGGATGACGGCCGTCCGGGCGGGCAGATCCCGGGGCGGGTTTCGAGCCGATCGCGGGCGGCGCTGGCATCCGACCGACCGGCGTGCTAAACTCTTATTCGATTGTTGCTTAGCGCTGCTGAGGCCAGGGCGCTGAGCCATTGCTCGAAGTCCTCCATCCGCCGTCCGCAGAGGGGCCCAACGGGCGGGCTGCGGTGCTTTTCTATAGGCACGTATTCATGGTGTTCAATATTCAAAACGGCGATTCCGCCCCGGATCCCCCCAAGGGGGGCTGCGGTGCGGGTGGTACCTGTTCGAGTGGCACGTGCGGTAACGGGTTGGAGAAGGTGTATCCGACGGCCGCGATCCGGTACGGGTACATGAAAAACGTCGGCGAGTTTCGCTACCCGAGCGACGAGATGCGGTTCGGCTGCGGGGCGGAGGTGATCATCCAGACCAACCGCGGCATCGAGATGGGCGAGATGGTTTCGCTGACGTGCGACGGCTGCGACAAGTGCGTGTCGCGCGACCAGATCAAAAGCTACGTCGACGCCAGCGGTCCAGAGTACTTCAACTTCTCCAACGGCAAGATCCTCCGCCTGGCCACCGAGGAGGACCGCCACGACTGGGAACACATCCGGGCCGAGTCGCTGCGCAAAAAGAAGTTTTGCCAGGAGCGGGCCGACAACCTGAAACTGCCCATGAAGGTGCTGGAGGCCGAGCACCTGTTCGGTGGTGAACGGATCATCTTCTACTTCATGTCGGAAGGGCGGGTGGATTTCCGCACGCTCGTGCGCGGCCTGGCCGAGGAGTACCAGACGCGGATCGAAATGCGCCAGGTGGGGGCGCGGGACGAGGCCCGGCTGCTGGCGGATTACGAGACCTGCGGGCGGGAGTGCTGCTGCAAGAACTTCCTCAAGACGCTCAAGCCGGTGAGCATGAAGATGGCGAAAATGCAGAAGGCCACGCTTGATCCGGCGAAGGTGTCGGGGCGATGCGGCCGGCTGAAATGCTGCCTGCGGTACGAGCATACCAACTATGAGGAGCTGAACCGGAGGCTTCCGGGGATGGGCAAGCGGGTCTGGACCGAAGAGGGCTGCGGGACCGTGGTGGCACGGCAGATATTGACGCAGTTGCTTCAGATTCAGACCGAGGACGGGGGACGGTTGACCGTACCGCTGGAAGCGTTGATCGACGAGGCCGAGGCGCGGCGTCGGGCGGACGCGAAGGCGGAGGCGGCAGCCGCGGCGAAGGCCCAGGCGCAGGCAGAGAAGGAAGCGAGCGGTCGGGCGAAGCGCGAGACACGCGAGGGCGACGGCGGGGATGGCAAATCCCGGCGCAGTCGGCGATCGCGCCGGCCTCGTCGACGGGGCGGCGCGCGTCCCGGGCAAGGTTCGGACGCAGGGCAGGGCGCGGGGAGCAGCCCATCTGCGGGGGACCAGCCATCGGGTCAGCAATCGGAGTCGAAGCCGGGAGGCGACGCCTCCAGGGCAAAGGGCGGGGAGGGCGGTGGCGCAGACGGCGGCGGCGATGCGAAACCCCGAAAGCGCAAGCGCGGGCGGCGCCCGCCGCGCGGGCGGGGCGATCGGCGGTCAAAGCCGGACGGTGGCGATTCCACACCGCCGGCGTCTTGAATCGGGCACTATAATAATCGGGCAGACGAGGTTATCGGACAAACCGCGAAGGGGCGGCGGTAGAAGCGGCGCAGCCTGCGGCTGCGTGGTGTGGGCATCCATGGCGGAAGCGTCAGAGAAATCACTACAGGACCTGGCGGCGAAGGTGGGGGTGTACCCGGAGGACGCCTACCACTTCGTGCGCGAAGGGCTGAGCTTCGCGGTGCACCGGGTGCATGGTCCGGAAACGCCGGCGCAGGCGGCGGTGATGCGTTACCTGGCGCGGAACAGCCTGACGCTGGAAGATCTGGCGACGCTGTACCAGGAGCGGGCGCTGAGCGCGTCGGTGCTGGAGGCGATCGAGGAGGCCGGAGGCGTTGAGGCGCTCAACCGCCACGTCAGCGGTGGGGAGTTGTGCTGGGGATTACGCGACTACGCGCAATACCGCTGGGGGATCATGGCGCGGCGGGTGCTCGAAGCGTGGAATGTCCGGGCGACCGAGGACTTCGGTCGGCTCGTCTTTGCCATGATCGATTACGAGTTCATGCAAAAGCAGCCCAGCGACACGCTGGAGGATTTCAAAAACGTCTTCGACTTTGCAGAGGCGTTCGACGACAGCTACGAAGTGCCCACCAATCGCCTGTAGATGATCCGCATCCCGTCGGGAACGAGCGCTGGAGACTGAGCAACGGTGCTGGCGGCCTGCGCGCTGATGTTGGCCAGCGCGCTGGTGTTGGGCTATTCGCTGGTGTTGGCGGAGGACTTGGCCGGTTCTTCGCTGGTGCTTGACGGGGGCTCGGAGGATCGGGGCAGGGGGGCGGCCGACGAGCCTTCCATGCGCCGATCGCGATCGTTGCCTGCCTGGTCGATGTCGGTCTTCATATCCCGCATACCCTTCTTGAACTCCACGATGGACGTGCCGAGCGAGCGCGCGACGTCGGGCAGGCGTTTGCCGAAGAGCAGGAGGCCGATGAAGAGGATGACCAGGATTTCCGCCCAGCCGGGCATTCCAGGGAGGAAAGCCAGCAGGCCAGAGGAAGTATTCAATGCCATCGAAACGCCTCCCACAAATGGGGCGGTGGATGTCCGGATCAGAACCGGCGCGTGCCGGCAACATGCCCGTAACATCTTGTCGGCAGGATGATTATAGGGCTGTAGGCCGGGTAGTCAAAAGCGGGTGAAACGCGGTCCGGGCTGGTGAAAAGGGCATGCTTGGGCCCCCTCGACGTGGACCAGGTGCGCCAGGGTGCACGACGGCGCGGAGGCAAAGGCAAAGGTCGAGGATGTGTCGGCGATATGTCTCGGAGGATGCGCCCGGCGGTCGGCGGCGTTGCGTTATACTGCGCAAATACGTACGCGCGGGTCGTGAAGCCGGGCTGATACGGCGTTGACGACCACGCCAGAGAATACCCGCGGTTTGATGGGCCGAGTCCCGGCTTCCCCCGGGCAGGCCGTCCGCGGCGACCAGCGCCCTTTCTGAGCGAGGGGAAGTACATGCCAACTGTGATCCATGCAACATTTCGACGTTCGTACGGTCTTTGCCTCGGCGTGCTGTTGTTTGTCTCAACGAGCGCTTTCGCCCAACCTGCGCCGAAGATTCACGATGCCCTGGCGGAGATGACGGTTGACCCGGCCAGAGAGGTGAAGGCCTGGGTTTTCTTCACGGACAAGGGCTATGCGTCGCCGCAGGCGAAGGCGGAAGCGGTCGCGGCGGTGGCCCGGTCATACAACCCGCGGGCGGTTCAGCGGCGCGCCCAGCGGGGCTTGAAGGATCTGCGCGGCGGCCGGCTCTTTGATGAGACGGATTTGCCGGTGTCTGACGCCTACGTTGCGGCCGTCAAGGCGACCGGTGCGCGGGTCCACGTGGTCAGCAGTTGGGTGAACGCCGCCAGCGTTTACGCGGATCAGGCGCAGTTGGAAGCGATTGCGGCGCTGCCGTTCGTGCAGAAGTTGCAACCGGTGGCGCGGGCGGCGCGACGGCTGCCGACGCCGGATCCGGAACCGGCGGTCGCGCCGGCGGAGGGGGCGCCGGGCCGGTCGATCGATTACGGGAATGCACAATCACAGCTTGCCCAGATGAACGTCATCGCGCTGCACGATGCCGGCTACACCGGCCAGGGGGTGGTTATCGGCGTTCTCGACTCGGGCTTTAAGCTCACGCACGAAGCGTTCAACCACCCGGGGCACGAACTCAACGTGGTGGCGGCGTGGGACTTCATCAACAACGACGGCAACGTGGGGATCGAGGCCGGCGACCCGCCTTCGCAGCACGATCACGGGACCAAGACGCTGAGCTGCATCGGGGCGTACAAGCCGGGCAGCCTGGTGGGCGGGGCCTATAACGCGTCGTTCATTCTCTGCAAGACGGAGGACACCGCGGGGGAATACCAGGGGGAGGAGGACAACTACGTCGCGGGCCTGCAATTCATCGAGGCCAACGGCGGCGATATGGCGACGGCGTCGCTGGGGTACATCGACTGGTACACCCAGGCCGACCTGGACGGAGTCACCGCGGTAACGACAATCGCGGTGAACATCGCGACGGCCAACGGTCTGCATTGCTGTAACGCGGCGGGCAACGAATACCACGACTCGAACCCGGCGACGTCGAGCATTATTGCGCCGGCGGACGCCTTCCAAGTGATTACCTGCGGGGCGGTGAACAGCACCGGGGGCATCGCGTCGTTCAGCTCGGACGGGCCGACGGCCGACGGCCGGGTGAAGCCGGAGTTGCTGGCCCGGGGGGTGAGCGCGGCGGTGGTGTCGTCAAGCAGCGACACGAGCTACACGTCGGCGGACGGAACGTCGTTCGCCACGCCGCTGATCGCCAGCGCGGTGGGCTGCGTGATTGGGGCGCGGCCCAACTGGTCGGTCGATCGCCTGCGCGAGCGTTTGTTCGAGACGGCCGACTACTTCGTGGCCAACGGCACGTACGATCCGCTGTACGTGCGCGGCTACGGGATCATCGATGCCTACGCCGCCTACGACAGTTGCTCGGACGCCGGCGAGGTGTCCTTGGATCGCAGCGAGTACGCGTGCAGCGACACGGTTGAGGTGCTGCTCAACGATTGTCACCTCAATACCAACGACAACGTGGCGGAGACGGTGACGCTGAGCATCGACTCGACCTCGGAGACGGGCGTCGAGCAGATCATACTTCAGGAGACCGACCCTTCGTCGGCGGAGTTTGTCGGCACGATTGCGGTCGATACGCTGGACGCGTCGGGCGTGCTGCTGGTTTCACCGGGCGACGCAATCACGGTGACGTATGTGGACGCAGACGACGGGGCAGGCGGCGTGAACGTGGTGGTGACGGCGACGGCCACGGTGGATTGCACGCCACCGGCGATCAGTAACGTGCGCGCCGAGGACGTCGACGCGCGCAACGCGACGATCCGTTTCGATGCGGATGAGCCGGTGCGGGCGACGGTGCACTACGGGCTGTCGTGCGGGGCGCTGAACCAGACGGCCAGCAGCGGCGCGGCCAGCATGCAGCCGGCGGTCGCGCTGACCGGTCTGCTTGATGCGGTCACCTACGCCTACGCGGTCGAGGCCACGGACGAGGCGGGCAATGCCACGCTGGATGACGCCGGCGGCGCCTGCTATGTCTTCACGACCCCGGACGTGCCCAACTACTTCACCGAGCTGTTTGACAGCGGCAACGATCTCGACAACCTGAGCATTACGTTCGTGCCGGATGCGTCGCCCGACGGCTACACGGTGTGCGCGGAGCCCATCACGGAGCTTCCGACGGACCCGGCGGGCGGCACGATGCTGAGCCTGAGCGTCGACGACAATGAGGCGGTGACGCTCTCCGGCGGCGCGACGGTGGTACTCTACGGCGTGCCCTACGCGACGTTCTATCCGGCGAGCAACGGCTACGTGACCTTCGGATCAGGCGATACGGACTATACCGAGTCGCTGACTGATCATTTCGATCTGCCGCGGATTTCCGCGCTGTTCGACGATCTCAATCCGTCGTCTACGGGCGGCGGCACGGTGAGCTACCGGCAGTTGGCCGACCGGGTGGCGGTGACCTGGGATAGCGTTCCGGAATACACCAACACGGGGGCGAACACGTTCCAGGTGGTGATGTATTTCGACGGGACGATCGAACTGAACTACCTGACGTGCAGCGCGGACGACGGGCTGGTCGGCCTCTCGGAGGGCGATGGTCTGCCGGCGGTGTTCTATGAGACGGATCTCTCGGCCGCCGGGGCGTGTGGGCCCAAGCCGCCGGTCGCCCAGGGCGGGAGCGTGACGACTCCGGCGAACACCGCGCGGGACATCGTTCTGGCGGCGACCGACGATGGGCTGCCGGAGATCCCGGGGGCGTTGGATTACGAGGTGTTAACGTTGCCGAGCATTGGCACGCTGAGCGATCCGGGCGCCGGGGCGATCACGGCCGTTCCGTATACGCTGGTGAATGGCGGCAACGTGGTCCACTACGCACCCGACTTCAACGCGTACGGCGCCGACAGCTTCACCTTCCTGGCCAATGATGGCGGAACCGCGCCGGACGGTGGTGATTCCAACGTCGCGACCGTGAGCGTGACCGTGGTGGCGGACCCGCCGGTGGCTCAGAACGCCAACGTCAATTTGGCCCGCGACGACGAGGCCACCATCAGCTTGAGTGCGATCGATCCCAACAGCGATGTGCTGACCTACACCGTGCAGAGCCTGCCGGCTCACGGTGTGCTGCGGGACGTGGCCGCGGATGTTGAGATTGCCTCAGCGCCGTACAGCCTGGCGCCGGGTGAACGGCAGGTGCGGTACACGCCGGACGCGGGGTACGCCGGCTCGGATGGCTTCACCTTCCGCGTCACCGACGGCATTTTCGATTCGAACATCGCGGTGGTCAGTCTGCTGGTGATTGCGCCGCCGCCGACCATCGAGACCGATGTGTTGCCGGACGGCGGGATGGGCGCGCCGTACGGGCCGGTGCAGTTGAGCGCCGCGGACGGCCAGCCGCCGCTGGCGTGGTCGCTGGTCGAGGATCTGGAATACCTGGAGATTGACCTGGGCACGAGCGGCTTTGTCGCCGGCGGCGCGGCACAGAACTTCCACGTCGATGACGCGGCGATGACCTACTACCTGCCGTTCGTCTTTCCGTTCTACGGCGAAGACCAGACCAACGTGCAGATCTGGTCAAACGGCTTCTTGAATTTCGGCGTCCACACCGGGAGTTCCTTTCAAAACAGCACGCAAGGACTCATGGACAACGTACGGATCGCGCCGTTGTGGGACGATCTGCAAACGACCGGTGCGGGAGAGGACGTGTTCATTGACGAGTCCACGCCGAGCGAAGTGACGATCCGGTGGGCGGCGAGCACCCGGCCGGCGGGCGCGCCGGTGAACGTGGCGGTGACGCTGCGCGCGACGGGTCAGATGGTCTTTCACTACGGGCCGGGGAATGCATCAGTGACCCCCACGGTGGGTGTTTCCGGCGGCCCCGGGCAAGGTCACACGCTGTCGGCGTATGACGGGGCGACGTCGCTGACGTCGGCGAACTCGATGATGCTGCGCCTGCCGCAGTCATTGCCGGACGGGTTGACGCTTTCGGCGGCTGGGGAGATCAGCGGCACGCCGCAGGCCGCGGGTGCGTTCGAGCCGACGATTCGCGTGACCGACGCGCTGGGGCGCAGCGATACGCGCCTGTACGCCCTGGCGATTGCGGAGGACGTTCCGGGCGACGCCGACGGGGACGGCGACGTGGACCTGGTCGACTACGCGGTCATGCAGCGCTGTTTCACGGGCGCCGGCGGCGCCGCGGTCGGCGGGTGCGGCGCGCTGGACGTGGACGGGGACGGCGACGTGGACTTGGTTGACTTCGGGAACATGCACGCGAGCATGGAGTAGATTGCCCATGAAAGCCGCGCGGCGCCCAACGGCGCCGCGCGGCGCGGGCCCAATTCAAACCCGGTCGCGCGCGGATATCGGTCGTCGCGACTTCGCTTCCAAGCTGTATCATTCGGAAACATCCCGGACGCGCTCAGGATAATCCCAAGGACGTCGCGGGTTGGCGCGCTCATCCGCGGCCGTGGCGCGCGTATTTGTTTCCGTACTATTGCGTTTCGTCGCGGGCGTGCGGGTCGACGTTTTTTATATTGCGCGGCGGCGCACTTGCAGCTTGCAAGCAGCGGCGCGCTTCGTGATAATCGCGCTACGGGCGTTGTTCGTCGGACGCGAGCGACGGAGAGGGTTGAGGACGTGCGCCGTTGGCAGCCCTCAACCAGAAGAAGCAAACACTTCCGAGCCGTACGGCTCATGTTCTGTGCGCTAAGCGTACAGTTGCTGCTGCGACATGCTCTGGCAGGGTCGGCGAGGCGCGCGACATGCGCCGCCGCGCGCGGCGCAGCAGGCAGTTCTTAACTATTTCCCAACGAAACAGCGACTCGGATGGCGGCGTTCCCCGGAAAGGGGGGCCGTCCTGCGCCGAGCGATTCGCCCTGAGTTTTTCAACCCCGATTGGTCATCCCATGCAAGGAGGGAACGCATGAACGCGTCCAGCAGAGGTGCGGCATTGGCTTGGACTTTGGTATTCGTTTTCGCCATCGCAGGCGTAGCCCAAGGGGCGGAGCGCTGGGTCCAGGTGGCCGGCGACCGGGCGGCGCCCGCGGCGCAGCCGGTTCCGGCGGACGTGCAGGTCTGGGATCGGGCGTTTGACGGGCTGACGGTGCAGGCGACGGTGCCGGGCATCCGCATTGCGGCAGAGGAGACCAAGACGGCCGCGTTCGTGACGGTGGACTGGCCCGAGGCCCAGGTCCGCGGGGAGATCGGGGCGCCGGCGTTGCCGGTGATTCGACGCCTGATCGCGGCGCCGGACGGGGCGGTTCTGCAATTGGCGGTTTCGCCGGGCGCGGCGGTGGACGTGTCGGCCGAGACGCTGGGCGCGGCGATCAAGCCGCGGCAGGCGCCGGTGCCCAAGCTGCCCGGGGCGAAGGAAGCGGCGCCCTTTGATTATGACCCTCAGGCTTACGCGGCGGACGCGACCCTGCCCGCGGAACGGGCCGTGCTGGAGGAACTGGGCATTGTTCGCGGCCAGCGGTTGTATCTGCTGGAGTTGCGGCCGGTGGCGTACAACCCGGCGAGCGGAACGCTGACCGTGTACCCGGACCTGATGGCCGACGTGTCGTTCGTCGGGGGCACGCAGACGGCCCCGGCGAAGAAGACCATCGCAGGGCTGAGCCAGACGGTCTTGAACCCGAGTGTGATCCATACCCAAGGGGGGCGCAGCGGGGGCAACTATCTGATCGTCGTGGCGTCTGCGTACCAATCGGGGATTACGACGTTCGCGGCGGCCAAGCAGGCGCAGGGCTTCAACGTGTCGACGTACGTGGTCCCGGCCGGCACGAGCAACACGACCATCAAGACGTACATCCAGAACCAGTACAATGGGGCCACCCCGCCAGACTACGTGCTGCTGGTGGGCGATACGGACACCATTCCGAACTTCACGGGCGGTGGAGAAGGTACGCCGGCCACCGACCTCAACTACGTGTGCATGGACGGGGCGAGCGACTGGTATCCGGACATTGCGATCGGACGCTTTTCGGTGCGCAGCGCCGCGCAGCTCAGCGCGATCGTGAGCAAGACGCTGTACTACGAGAACGGGCCGCTGGCTGATCCCGACTATCTCAAGCGGGCCGTGTTCATGGCGTCGACCGACAACTACCAGATCAGTGAAGGCACGCACAATTGGGTCATTACGAATCATCTCGACCCCAACGACTATATCAGCGAAAAGCTGTACACGGTGACGTACAACGCGACGACGGCGGACGTGACCAACGCGTTCAACGACGGGCGTTTCTTCGGCATCTACAGCGGCCACGGCGGAACGTATTCCTGGGCGGACGGTCCGGCATTCTCCCAGAGCGACGTGAACGCGTTGCAGAACACGAACATGTATCCGTTCGTGTGCAGCTTCGCGTGCATCACCGGCACCTACACGGTGGACGAGTGCTTCACGGAGACGTGGAGCCGGGCGCAGAACAAGGGCGCGGTGGCGATTTACGGTTCGAGCGTCAACAGCTACTGGACGGAAGACGACGTGCTGGAGAAGCGTCTCTTCGACGCGATCTTCGACGACACCGATGCGACGCCGGCCGAGGTCGGTCCGGTGTGGAACGAGACGCTGATGCGCTACCTGGCCGAGATGGGCGGCGACAGCACCACGCGGCGGTACTTCGAAATGTACAACCTGCTGGGCGATCCGAGCATGCGTTTCCCCGGTTCGTGCAGCGATGCCGGGACGGTGATCCTGGACCGGGCCAAGTACGCTTGCGGCACGCAGGTGACCGTGACGGTGAATGACTGCGGGCTCAACAGCAGCGACACCGTGACCGATTCGGTCACGCTGCCGATCGACTCCGACTCCGAAACGGGCGTGGAGTCGATTCAGTTGTTCGAGACGGATCCGGCGTCGGCCGAATTCGTCGGCAGCATCATGCTGACGGAGAGCAACTACGGTGGCGCGTTGCTGGCCGTCGAGGGCGACACCATCACCGTCACCTACCAGGACGCGGACACCGGCCAGGGCGGTGGAGCGACGGTGACGGCCACGGCGGTGGTGGACTGCACGCCGCCGGTGATCAGCAATGTTCGCGCAACCAACGTGGAAGCGCGGACCGCGACCATCGCGTTTGACGGAAACGAGCCGGTCGGAGGGACGGTGCGCTACGGCACGACCTGCGCCGCGCTGAACCAGAGCGTGGGCGCCGGCGGCTACGCGATGAGCGCGACGGCCGATCTGTCCGGATTGATCGACAACACCACGTATTTCTACGCTGTCGACGGCGAAGACGAGGCCGGCAACGTCACCACCGAGAACAACGGCGGCGCGTGCTACGCCTTCACCACGCCGGAGGTGCCGGACTTTTTCACGGAGCTGTTCGACGGCGGTGACAACGATCTCGACGACATCAGTCTGATTTTCACGCCCAACGGCAGCAACGATTTCTACGCCAGTTGCGCCGAAGAGATCACGGCGCTGCCGACCGATCCGAGCGGCGGTACGTCGGTTTCCCTCAGCGACGACGACAGCGTGCAAGTGAGCTTGACGGGGGGCGCGCAGGTTTCGCTTTACGGAGTGAATTACGGCTCCTTCTACATCATCAGTAACGGGTATCTGACCTTTGGCGACGTGGATGACGGCTACAGCGAGTCCTTCAGCTACCATTTTGGCGCCATGCCCAAGATCTCGGCGCTGATGGACGACCTCAATCCCTCGAGTGGCGGCACGGTCAGCTACAAGCAGCTTGCAGACCGGGTGGCCGTAACCTGGCAGAACGTGCCGGAATACAACTCCAGCAACAGCAACACCTTCCAGGTGGTGATGTACTTCGACGGCACGATTGAGATCAACTATCTGAGCATTGCGGCCGCGGATGGTCTGGCGGGTCTCAGCGAAGGCCTGGGCGTCGACCCCGATTTCTTGGAATCGGATCTGTCGGCGCTGGGGCTGTGCGGCCCGCAGCCGCCCACGGCGTCCATCGGCAGCGTCTCGCTACCGGCGAACACGGACGTGACCATCACGCTGATGGGGTTCGACGACGGCTTGCCCGATCCGCCGGCCGCACTGGATTACATCATCACAGCGTTGCCGGAGGATGGCGACCTGTACGACGTGAACGCCGGGCTGATTACGGCGGTTCCGTACACGCTGGCGGCGGGAGGCAACCAGGTCGAGTACGTTCCCGACGCCGACTACTACGGCGCGGACAGCCTGATGTTCAAGGTCAACGACGGAGGCGTCGCCCCCGAGGGCGGCGATTCCAACGAGGCGATGGTGGCGATCCAGGTGATTGCCCGCCCGCCGTCGGCGCAAGGCGCGAACATCGAAATGGACCGCAACGGGGCCGAGACGATTCAATTGACCGCCACGGATCCGGATGGCGACCCACTCGATTTCATCATTACGTCGCTGCCGACGCATGGTACGCTGGCCGATCCGTGGGGTAATGACATTGTCGCGGCGCCGTACACCCTGGCCGACAACGGCCGGGCGGTGGTGTACAAGCCCGCCTGGGACTACGTGGGTCCCGACGCGTTCACCTTCAAGGTGGACGACGGCATCTTCCAGACGATCACGCAGATGGTGAATGTGCTGGTGATCGCGCCGGCGCCGCAGATCGTCTCCGCCGCGCTGCCGGATGCGTACGTAAACGAAGCGTATGGCCCGATCCAGCTCGACTGTGTGGACGGGCAGCCGCAGCTTTCGTGGAGCATGGTGACCGACTTCGTGTACACGGAGACGGACCTGGGGGCCAGCACGTTCGACACCGCAGGCGAGGCGCAGTCGTGGCGTGCCGACGAGGGGAGCTGGACCTACTACATACCGTTTGATTTCCCCTTCTATGGGAACAGCTACAACAACGTTCGGGTGTACGCCAACGGGTTCATGAACTTCGGCGTGTCGACGGGGAGCAACTACAACAACTCAACGGCCGACCTGATCGCCAACGTCAGAATCGCGCCGATGTGGGACGACCTGACGACCGCACAGTCTGGGAACGACATCTACATCGACGAAAGCGTGCCCGGCCAGGCGACCATTCGCTGGCAGGCGTCGCGCTGGGTGGTGAGTCAGATGGCTTACCTGCCGGTCAATTTCGCGGTGACCCTGACGCAAGAGGGTGACATTCGCTTCGATTACGGGGCGGGCAACACCTATCTTTCGCCGACCATCGGGATTTCAGACGGCGCCGGCGGCTACACGCTGGGCATGCACGACGGTGTGGCGACGTTGACCGGCGTCAACTCGGTGCTCTTCCAGTTGCCGCAGGACCTGCCGGAAGGCCTGACGCTCTCGGCCAACGGCCTGATCAGCGGCACGCCGAGCGAGATGGGCGTTTTCGAGCCGACCGTGCGCGTCACCGACGGGCTGGGGCGGACGGACGAGGTGACGTTGTCGATCAACGTGGTGGAGTTCGTCGCCGGCGATTGTGACGGCGACGGCGACGGCGACGTGGACCTGTTGGATTACGCAATGTTCCAGCGCTGCTTCTCTGGAGACGCGGAGCAGACCGACGCGGCCTGCGTCATGTTCCATGCGGACAGCGACGGCGACGTCGACCTGGTCGACTTCGCAGCGTTCCGGGCGGCATTGGGCGAGTGATATCAAGGATGGACTCGTGCCCAGGCGTCGGTTGCATGCGGACGCCGCGCAGCGCGGGTTGATTTGGGTACGTTTGGAAAACGAAAGGAGTGTCCCGAGTGATCGACCGACACGAGACCAAGTGCATCTTGCGGGCCTGTTTGCGGGCTGGACGTCGGCTGGGCCTGGCGGTGCTGCTGCTGGTTGCGGCCGCGGCGCAGGGGGCGGGCGACGCGGTGAACATGCAGGTCGTGGAAGATACCGGCGACCGAATCGTGGTGACCTATGAGCTGATCGACTACGACATCTCGTATGTCGTGATCGACGGGCAAAGCCACGCGGTGCTCACGATCGACCGGGAGCCGCAGATGCTGGCGGCCGGGGCGCCGGATCTCCCTCGAATCTGCCGCAGTCTGCGGATTCCGGATGATGCGCGGATGACCGTGGCGGTGCGCGACGCGGTGGTCGAGCAGGTCGGGGACATCGATATCGCGCCTTCGAAGGGCGCCTTGTTGCGGACAGTGAATCCCAAGGATGTGCCATTTACCTTCGGCCCGGCGTATGCGCCAGACGCGCTGTGGCCGGCGGAACGGGCCTTGTTGCGGGCGCCGTACATTCTCCGGCGCCAACGCGGCGCCGTGCTCGAGATTCACCCCTTCCAGTACAACCCGCAGTCGCGCGTCCTGGAGATCTGCCGGCGGGCGACGATCGAAATCACGCGGGAAGGCGTGGACACGGTCAACGTGCTCGACGACGGCCTGCGCGGCGAGGACAACAGCCTGGCGTTCGAGCAGATCTACCGCAACCACTTCATCAACTACGCGTCCGGCTTGCGTTATGCTCCGCTGGACGAGCAGGGCGACATGCTCATCATCGCGCACGACGCGTGGATTGCGAATGTCCAGCCGCTGGCCGCCCACCACACCGCGCGGGGCATCGACACGACGGTGGTCGGTGTGTCCACCATTGGGAACAATGCCACGGCGATTAAGAACTACATCCAGAACGTGTACAACAGCAGCGACCTGGCGTTTGTGCTGCTCGTCGGCGACTCGAGCCACGTGGCGACGCCGACGGCGTCGGGGGGATCTTCCGACCCGTCGTACGCCAAGCTCGCGGGCAGCGACGATTACCCGGATATTCTCATCGGGCGGTTTTCGGCCGAGTCGGCCGCGGACGTGGACACCCAGGTGGAGCGCACCATGGCCTACGAGACCACGCCGGTCTACGACGAGCCCTGGTTCCGGCATGCGACGGGGATCGCCTCGACGGAGGGACCGGGCGATGACGGCGAGGACGACGACGAGCACATGGACAACATCCGGACCGATCTGCTGGGGTACGGTTACACCACGGTGGACCAGTTCTACGGCTACGGGGCGTCTTCGAGCCAGGTCGCCACGGCGCTCAATGCGGGGCGCGGGCTGATCAACTACACCGGTCACGGCTCGCGCACGGCCTGGTCCACGACGGGATTCTCGGTCAGCAACGTGAACAGCCTGACCAACGTGGGCATGCTGCCATTCATCTTCGACGTGGCCTGCGTGAACGGGCAGTTCGCCGGCGGTGACTGCTTTGCCGAGGCGTGGCTGCGGGCCACGCATAACGGCGCGCCGACCGGCGCGGTGGGCATTTACGCATCATCGATCAACCAGTCGTGGGACCCGCCGATGGCGGCTCAGGATGAATGCGTGGACCTGCTGGTGGCCGAAAGCTACGTGAGTTTCGGCGCGCTGTGTTTTGCCGGTTCCAGTCTGATGATGGACGAATACGGCGCCAACGGCGTGGAGATGTACGACACCTGGCACGTGTTTGGCGATCCGGCATTGCCCGTCCGGCTGAACGGCCCGTTCGCACCGACCGCGGATGATGTTCGCGTGGACGTTTTGCGCAACACTTCAGCGAATTTCGCGCTGCTTGGCAACGACAACGACAATGATCCGCTCAGCTACATCGTGACCAGCCTGCCGCAGCACGGCGAGATTGTCGATCTCGACAGCGGGATCCCGATCGTCAGCACGCCGTACTTGTTTGCGGCGGGCGCCAAGACGCTGGCGTACACGCCGGATGCGGACTACATCGGCAGCGACTACTTCATGTACAAGGTCAACGACGGCACGCCGCCGCCCGACGGCGGCGATTCGAACGTCGCGGTGGTGCGGATCACCGTGATGGCGCCGCCGCCGGTGATTACCACGGCTGCGTTGCCCGACGGCGTCGTCGGCATGCCCTACGGCCCGGTGACGCTGAACGCCGCCGACGGGCAGCCGGCCCTGAGCTGGTCGATTGTCACCAATGCCGCCTACGTTGAAGAGAACCTGGGCGTGTGCGGTTTCGCGGAGACCGGCGAAGCGCAGGGGTGGCACATCGACGACCAGGTGCGGACGTTTGTGTTGCCGTTCCTGTTCCCGTTCTATGGCGAGGAGGAGGACACCATTCGCATTTCGGGCAACGGCTTCATTGCATTCGGCGTTCCCGATGTGACGTATTCGAACAGCCTGACGGGGCTGAAGAGGAACCGGATGATTGCCCCCCTGTGGGACGATCTGAAGACGACCGTGGCCGACAGCGATATCTACATCGACGCTTCGATTCCCGGGGCGGTCACGGTGCGCTGGGCCGCACTTACGTACACCGGCGACTATCCGGTGAACGTCTCGGTGACCTTGTCGGCCGACGGCGGAATCGAATTCGACTACGGTCCGGGCAATGCCCCAGTGTCGGCGACGGTGGGTATCTCGGCCGGTGACGAGGCGCGTTACACCATCAGCGACTATGACGGCGTTTCCCCGCTGACCTCGGTCAACTCGGTGCGGTTCTTCCAGCCCAACGGCTTGCCGGACGGGATGGAGGTCGCGCCCAACGGGGTGTTCAGCGGCGCACCGGCGGAGGCGGGGGATTTCGAGCCCGTGTTCCGCGTGACGGACAGCCTGGGGCGCAGCGACGAGCGGATGATTGATCTGCACGTGGCCGACTTCGTCGCCGGCAATGCCGACTTCGACGGCGACGGGGACGTGGACCTGGCGGACTTCGCCGGCTTCCAACGCTGCTTCACGGGGAGGGACGTGGGTCCGGCCCGGTCCGGCTGTGAGATGTTCTACACCGATCCGGACAGCGATGTCGACATGGACGACTACGAGAGTTTCCGGACCAAGTTCGAGCAGTAGCCGCCGGAATTCAGGGTTCGACGGCAATAGGTATTCAGCAGCGACGTTCGGCGTTGCAGAGCGTTCCAGGAGGGCGCTCTGCAACGCCTTCTTTGTGCGCTCGGAATGAGTCCCTTTCATGCGTCAACACGCGGGCAACGACGGCGTCAGGGGAGGTGTCGCAAGTTGGACATATTTCGGATATGGGCGCCTTCTGGCTGGTGGGGCGGGACAAGGCCGCGAGGGCCCGGGAAACAGCAGATCGAGGAACATTCGTGCCGCTGCCTTGAACCCGTCTGGGCAATGGCTTACGATTTAAATACACAACGGGCCATGCCCGAGGTTTGCCGCGCTGGCGCGTCAGCGCGGGCGGCCGCGAAGTCGATGTAACAGCGTTTCGCGGCAGCGGGACCTCGAGTTTGCAGAGGGGAGTGGCAGTTGCTGCCCGGAGGCTGAGTCCGACAGGCGTTGCCGCCACACTGGGGGTATGCAGGCGATTGCCGGGACTGGTCGCCTTGGAGGTTTCACAGATGCCCAAGGCATTCCGCGGCTTGGCAACGGCTCTGGTCCTGCTCGCACTGACCAGCCTGGCGCTAGCCGACGATGCGATTGTGCCCTCCCCAAGGGGCTCCGGGGGCGACGTTCACGCCATCCGTGTGCCGGCGGAGTTCAAGGCGTCCATACCGCATGTTTCCGCGAGTGATTACGGCAGCTTCGCCTGGTTGGAGGTGACCGGGGATCAACTCGCCGAGATTCGCCGGCGCGGCGTTGCCGTTCGCGATATACCCAATCCATACCATCTGACGCTGGGCGGGCGCACGTTTGATCCGGCGCAGGAATCACCGGATCTGCCGGATGGCCTGGTAAGTTTGCGGTCCGAGGGCCCGGAGTTGCACGTGGTGCAAATGCGCGGTCCGGCGAAGGCGGCGTGGCTCGAGGCGCTGCGCGCCGACGGTGTTGAGATCGTGCAGTACGTCCATCCGTATACGTACGTCGTCTGGGGTACGAGCGCGGCGGTGGATGCGGTGCGCTCGCGCCCGGCGGTGCGGTGGGCGGGGGCGTTCGCGCCCGCGTACCGGTTGTTGCCGGCACATCGCGGACTGCGCGGCACGCAAGCGGTGCGGGTGCTCATCTATCGCGGGGGCGAGGTCCCGGCCGTCCTTGACGAACTGGCCACGATGGCTGCGCGGATCGATGCGCCGCGGACACTCAGTGCCACGTACGCGGTCGTGACGGCAGAGATGCCGCTGGATCGCCTGGCGGAGGTAGCGGCCATTCCGGGCGTGTATTCGGTCCAGCCCGTGCCGCAGGATGGCGGCCTGCGCGGGGAGATGAGCTGCCAGGTGAACGTCAACAATCTCGACCTCGGGGGTAGCCCGGTGGTGGGGTATGGGGATTGGCTGAGCTTGGCGGGCGTGACCGGGGCGGGCATCACGATCGCCAACGTCGACAGCGGGATCCAGAATGATCATCCCGATCTCATAGGTCGTTTCGTCGGGTGCACCGGCGTGACCTGCGGCGGGGCGGCGCAAAGCAATCACGGCACCCACACCGCGGGCATCATGGCGGCGGACAGCGCGTCGGGGACGCTCGACGGGCTCGGCTTTCTGCGGGGGCTGGGCGTGGCGCCCGGAGCGCAACTCGTGGAGCAGGTCTACGATCCGCACTACACCCTGTCGAACGGAATGCTGCTGTTGATGACCGATTCGGTCCGCAGCGGCGCCATCATCTCGGGCAACAGTTGGGGGCCGTCGAACAACCCGCACGGCTACGACAACGACACCATGCAGGTGGACATCGGCGTGCGCGACGCCGATCCCGATACACCGGGCAACCAGCCGCTCACCTACGTGCTCTCCATCATGAATGGGTATGGGACGCAGAGCTCGCAGGGGACTCCGGACGAGGCCAAGAACATCATTACCGTCGGCTCCACCGAGATGCAGCTCATCTCCGGGGCGCCCAGCATGGCGTTCGACGACATCTCGGCGAACTCGGCGCACGGGCCGGCGCTCGACGGGCGCACGATCCCACACCTGGTTGCGCCGGGCTGGTACGTCGATTCCACGGTACCGAGCAGTACCTACAGCGTCGATGGGGGTACCAGCATGGCGTCGCCGCAGGTGAGCGGGGCTGCGGCGCTTTTCATCGAGTATTACCGCGGGCTCCCGACCTATACGGCCGATCCCAGTCCGGCGCTGATCAAGGCCGCGCTGCTGCCCGTTGCCCACGATCTAAACGGACACCTCGATGCCGACGGCAACATCCTGGGCCACCCGTTCGACAGCAAGCAGGGATGGGGCCGACTCAACCTCGAAGCCGTGGTCACGCCCTCGGTGGACACACTCTACTTCGACGACCCGGAGGTGTTTGACAATACCGGGGAAGAATGGGATCTGCCGATTGTTGCGGCCGATCCGAATGAGCCGGTGCGGATCATGCTGGTATGGACGGACGCGCCGGGCCATGGTCTCGGCGGCTCCACGCCGGCGTGGAACAATGATCTCGACCTCATCGTCGAGCGCGGCGAGAGCGTCTATTACGGCAACGCGTTCGGCCCCGACGGTTGGTCGGCAACCGGCGGCGCCCCGGACGGCATGAACAACACCGAAGGGGTCTTTCTGCCGGCGCCGCTGACGGGCACGTCGCTGATTCGCGTGGTCGCGGCGGGAATCAATTCCGACGCAATTCCCGGCGCTGGGGATACGACCGATCAGGATTTCGCCCTGGTCTGCTACAACTGTGCGGAGACGGTGGGCTTCCGGGTGGAAGCGGCGCCGGCGGATGCCACCTTCTGCGCGGGAGAGACACCGACGTTCGACATCGACGTGGTCGGCTTGGGCGGCTTCGATGAGGCGGTGACGCTGAATGCGACGGGCGTACTGGGCGGCGCGAGTGCCGATTTCGACGTCAATCCGGTGATCGCGTCGGGCAGCAGCACGCTGACTTTGAACAACACGGCCGCTTGGCCGAGCGGCGACTGGCCGATCGCCATTCAGGGAGAGCATACCCCTTCGGGCACGGTGGAAACGGCGAACGTGGCGGTTCATGTCTACGCGGGTACGCCGGCCGCGGTCACCCTGCTGGCGCCGGCGAATCACGCCGACGACGTGACCATGAACCCGGGGTTCCAGTGGACGCCGGTGAACCAGGCGACGGGGTACCTGCTCGACGTCGCCCGGGACGATCAGTTCACCGACATCGTCTACAGCACGACCGTCAGCGGCACGGCGCACATTCCCATGTCTCCATTGACGGCCAATACCGACTATTTCTGGCGGGTGCGACCGGAGAATCCGTGCGGAATCGCGGGCGTCTACAGCACGTTTCAATTCCGCACCGAGGCCGGTCCGCGGGTGCTGGTGGTTGACGACGACGACGGCAGCCCCGATGTGCGGGCGGATTACACCGACACGTTGACCGCCCTGGGGTTCACGCACGACGTCTGGGACACGAACGCCGGCGACGACGAACCCGATCTGGCCGTTCTGGCCAGCTACAAAATGGTGATCTGGTTCACGGGCGACGCATTCGGGGGTTCGACCGGGCCGGGCTTATCGGCCGAAGCTGCCCTGGGGGAGTACCTGGACGCCGGCGGTTGCGTCTTCATCAGCAGCCAGGATTACGTATTCGATCGGGGGCGCACGCCGTTCATGAGCGGTTACCTGGGCGTGGACGGCGCGTCGGAATTCGCGACCGGGGACGTCACCGGCATGGGTGATCTGTTCGGCGGGTTGGGGCCGTACGACCTGGATGTACCTTACCCCAACTACTCCGACCGGCTGACGCCGGATGCCTCGGCGGTCACCTGCCTCATGGGCGATGGCGGGCCGGCGGGCATCAGCAAAGACACCGGGGCTTATCGGACGATGTTCTGGGGGTTCGGGCTCGAGTCGCTGCCCACCCCGGCGGTCAAGCAGGAGTTGCTGGGGCGGGTCGTGAATTGGTGCCGCGCGGGCAACCCCCCCGGGCCCGGCGACTTCGACAACGATGGCGACGTCGACCTGGACGATTTCGCGGCCTGGGACGGGTGCGTGACCGGGCCGGAAACGCCGGCCAGCGGGGAATGTGCGGTTTTCGACCTCGATGCGGACACCGACGTGGACCTGCACGACTTCCATGCCCTGGCGCGGCTGTACGTGCCCTGACGGCCTTCTGCCCGCTCAGCTCATTGCTTCATCCGAGAAGTCTTGATCGGTCATTCCGGCGGCTTGCCCCGGGGGCCCTGCCGGTCGTCGGGTGGAGACTGTTCGAATCCTGCCGCCTCACCGCAAAGCCGCCGCCGCTTCCTACCGATACTCCCAGTAACTGTGGTTTGATTCTGGGGAGGGCGCATGCTTTTTGTCCCGATAACCAAGCTGCGGCCGGGCATGGTCGTGGCGAAGCCGATCTGCCAGGCCCGGCAGCGCGTCTACTTCGTGCAGAAGGGGTTTACCCTCGATGCGCGGACCATATCCCGACTGCGCGATCTGGGGGTGATGCACCTTTGGATCGAGTGTGGCGGCCTGGATGCGGTGGCGGAGCGGATCAACGACGCGGTGGAAGACCGCCGCGCCGAACTGACCACCGCCTTGACCACCTCAATCGACCGCCTGCGCCATCGGACGGATGCGATGGTGGACTGCGGCAACTTCGAGAAGCGGGTGGACGCCCTGCTCACGGAGATTCTCGACGACCCGACGCATGAGCCCATCCTGGCGACGATGGCCGGCGACTGCGGCGCGATGGTTCGCCACCTGAGCAACTGCTGCTACCTGGCGTTGCTGCTCGGGGCCCATCTTTCCGGGTATGTGCGGCACCAGCGCAAACGGGTGCCGCCGCGGCTGGCGGATGACATTCGCCAGTTGGGCATCGGAGCGTTTCTGCACGACCTGGGCAAGGTGCGCCTTTCGGACAAGGCCCAGGAAACGCATGCACTGCAACCCGCGTCGGGGGATGCGGAATACCAGTCGCACGTGCGGATCGGCGCGGACATGCTGCGCGGCAACGTGTCGCCGTTGGCCCTGTACATGGTGATTCACCATCATCAGCGGTACGACGGGTCGGGCTTTCCCCTGGTGAAGCCGCGCGATCCGGCGCGCCCGCCGGCCGGCCTGGAAGGCGACCGCATCCACGTGTTCGCCCGGATTCTGGCGGTGGCGGACGCGTTCGATCACCTCCTGGGCGATTCGAAGAATCCGCGCACCACGATCCAGGCGCTGTACGCCCTACAGCAGCCCGAATTCCACGGGTGGTTTGATCCGGTGGTGGTGGCGGCGCTAAATCGCCTGATCCCGCCGTTCATGATTGGCACGGTGGTGACGCTGACGGATGAAACCGAGGCGGTGGTGGTGGCGAACCATCCGGACGCGCCGTGTGAGCCGACGGTGCGCCTCGTGCACGGGAGCTTGGGCGCGGCGGAGGCATGGATCGAGGAGGACGAATACGACCTGCGTTTCACGCCAGGGCTGGATGTGGCATTCGCAGAAGGCGTGGATGTGCAGCGTTACTTTTTCCGCCCGCCGGAGATCCACGACGGGGCCATGGCTTACTGGGGCGTGCGGGCACGGGCGTTGCAGTCAGTGCACGTGGACCCGGCGATGCTGGTGGGATCCGAGTAGCCTGCGGCGCGCCGCCGGCAGATCGGGCCGATGGACAGGGGATTGCTGCCGGAGCGGCGGGTGAGCGCCTCTCGATTCGCGGTGGAGTGACGGGAAAAGAGGGCCATCCGATCAAGTTGCTTTCCACCTCCGTTACATGATAGATCGGGACGAGCTTCGTGCGGGTGCTTGATCGGATGGCCTCCGCTGAGAGTTCCCCTGATTGTCCATGAATTCACAGGCGCAAGTCAAGTCCCGGCCCATCTGAATTGGTCTGCTATCGGGACGTTGGAATGGGCTTACCCCGCTTAACGTGAGCTTCACACCCGCGCGCTGTTCAAATGACCAGATTTCGATAAACTGCCAGCAGAGATTGCCGGGCCGCCTGCGCGCCATCGCCGCGGAGGACCGAACTGGCTTGCTGGAGTCGCTCAATACGATGCCCGATCGAACTGCATTTGACCGCTTCCGGCCGCATCCCTGGCACGGCTTGGACGTCGGCAAGGATCCGCCCCGCGTGGTGAACGCCTACATCGAGATCACCCCGTTTGACCTGGTGAAGTACGAGATCGACAAGGCCACCGGGTACCTGCGGGTCGATCGCCCGCAGCGCACCTCGTCGCAACCGCCAACGCTGTACGGCTTCGTGCCGCGGACCTACTGCGGGTCGCGGGTGTGCGCGTTGAATTCCGACGCGGAGCGGGGGGACGGCGATCCGCTGGACATCTGCGTAATCAGCGAACGGCCGATCACGCACTGCGAAATCCTGCTGAATGCGCGGGTGGTCGGCGGTTTGCAGATGATCGACGGCGGCGAGGCGGACGACAAGATCATCTCGGTGCTGGCCAACGACAACATCTGGGGGGACGTGCGGACGATCGAAGAATTACCGCGGGCCCTGGTGGAGCGGCACCGGCATTACTTCAGCACGTACAAGCTGATGCCCGGTCAGCCGCCGGCGACGATCCGCGAGATCTACGGTCGCGAGCACGCGATGAAGGTGGTCATCGCCGCGATGGCCGACTACCAGGACCGCTACGGCGACTGACGCCGCTTTCCATAGACGGACATATCGGACGGGTTTGAAGCCGATCGGTCAGCGGCCAAGGGCAATGGCTGCGCGCCGCGACACGGGCTACGTCGTACACGTTCAATCCGATGGAAGATGCTTATATGGCATCGGTTTTGCACCGATGGAGCGTATGAGCATGGCCAGGGACGGCGCTGAACGGAACGCAGATGGGCCGATCGCAAGCGTTTCCGGACGTTCACGGACGTGGTTTGATCCGTTCGTACGCGAGGTTGGCGCGCATGTACACTCGGCCATTCCGCCGCCCGGTTGGGGCTCAATCCCTTCATCTTCCGTTGCTGTGCACCTTGGGCGCCGTTCTTGCAGCGGCGCCGGTCGCGCTGGCCGTCCCGGCGAATCCCCTGCCGTTTGAGGTGCAGCAGCCCGACGGTGCGGTGGTGACGTTGCGGGCGAGGGGAGACTGGGCGTATTCGTGGCTGGAGGACCTGGCGGGCTACACGGTCGTGGAGGTCGATGGGGAATACGTTTACGCCGAGCTGGACAACAACGATACGCTGACGCCCACCTTCTTCCGCGTGGGCGAAGTGGATCCGGCGGATCTCGGGCTGGAGCGCAGGCTGCTGCCGGCGTGCCGGACGTGGGATTGCCGCAAGGGGGGCGAAGCCGCGCTGCACCCGGCGCCGAACGCGGGAATCGCGGCGCAGGGTCCGGAGGGCGGGGTGCGCAGGCCGGGCATGGGGCTGCGTTCGGGCGGCCTGCGGACCCCGGCGAGCGGAACGGTCAAGAACCTGGTGGTGCTGTGCCAGTTCAGCAACCATTCCATTCCGACGCACGGGCACGTCGCGGATGACTACGACATCCTCTTCAACAACAACGGCCCGCACGCGCTGTGCCCCACGGGAAGCGTTCGCGACGTCTACCTGGAAAACTCCTACAACACGCTGACGCTGGAGAGCACCATCACGGCGTGGGTCACCCTGCCGCAGCCGGAATCGTACTACGCGGGCACGACGGCGGGCGATGGCGTCTTCCCCCAGAACTCCCAGGGCATGGTCCGCGACGCGCTGGAGGCGGTGGATCCGCTGGTGGACTTCAGCCAATTCGACACCGACAGCGACGGCTACGTCGACGCCATCGACATCATTCACTCCGGCTACGGGGCGGAGTACGGCGGGGTTATGACCCGCATCTGGTCGCACAAATGGCAGTTGCACCAGGTGTCCGGCACGGGCTGGACGAGCGACGAGGGGACGAAGGTCTACAAGTATCACACGGAGCCGGCGCTGACCGGTTCCTCCGGCTCGACGATCGTGGCCATCGGGGTGATCGCCCACGAGACGGGGCACTTCTTCGGCCTGCCCGACCTGTACGATACGGACAGCTCCAACAGCAGCGGGGCGGGGAACTGGGCGATGATGGCGAACGCGTGGGGGTTCGCCGGCAACGGGCAGAACCCGCCGCATTTCTGCGCCTGGAGCAAGGTCTATCTCGGCTGGGTAACGCCGACGGTCCTCTCCGCCGCCGGCACGTACACGGCGCCGCGGGTGCAGACCACGCCGACGGTGTTCAAGATCACCAACAACTACCCGGCCAACGAGTACCTCTTGATCGAGAACCGCCAGCCGTACGGCGTCGAGAGCGTGATGCCGGCGGGTGGGCTGGCGATCTGGCACGTCGACGACAACAAGGGGTCGTTCGCGAGCAACAACGTCAATGACGACGAGGGCTATCCCGGACAGACCGGTTGGCCGACGAACAACAAGCATTACCGCGTGGCGCTGCTTCAGGCCGATGGGTTATACGAGCTGGAGAAGGGGACGGACAACGGCGACGCGGGCGACCTGTACCGCGGCGGCGGGGTCACGACGCTTGACGCCACAACCACGCCGAGCACCAAGTCCTACGCCGGCGGAACGGTGATCGACACGGAGAACAGCATCACCAACGTCAGCGCCAGCGGCGACAGCATGACGTTTCAATACGCCGCAACGCCGCAGGTGATCGAAAACGCGGCCATGACCGATCCTCCCAGCTCCGGGGCAAGCCTGGACGGATCAACGCACACGTTCCAGTGGACGGCAGGCAGCGGCATCGTGGAGTACGCGCTGTGGATCGGCACCACGGCCGGTTCGTACGACCTCTACCGTCAATCCGCGGGCACGGCGACGTCAGCGACGATCAGCGGCCTGCCGGGCGCCGGGAACACGGTGTACGTCCGGCTGTGGTCGCGCTCGGCGAACGGATGGGATTACGCCGACTACAGCTACGCGGGCAGCGGCGATGGCGGGCTCGCGGCAATGACCAGCCCGGCGTCCGACGGCGCCACCCTCGGCGGACCGAGCCACACATTCACCTGGTCGGCCGGCGATGGTCCCGACCGATACGCCCTCTGGGTGGGCAGCATGGTCGGGGCGAGCGACCTCTACACCGGCTGGCCCACCACCGACCGGTCCGTGGCGGTGGCAGGAATGCCAGGCGGCGGAACGACCGTCTACGCCCGACTGTGGTCGCGGGTGGGGACGTACTGGGATTATCACGATTACGCGTATGTGGGCAGCGGGGATGGCGGGCTCGCGGCAATGACCAGCCCGGCCGTCAACGGCGCAGCCCTTCCGGGTGCGAGCCAGACATTCGCGTGGAGCGCCGGAACCGGCCCGGATCAGTATGCCCTGTGGGTGGGCACATCGGCCGGAGCGTACGATCTGTACGGCGGGTGGCCGACGACGAACCGCTCGGCCGTTGTGGATGGCCTCCCGGGCGCGGGCAACACGGTCTACGTGCGCTTGTGGTCGCGGGTGGGGACGTACTGGGACTACCGCGATTACAGCTATGCGGGATCGGGAAGCGGGGGACTGGCCGAGATGACCGACCCGGCGGTGGACGGCGGCGCCTTGGCGGGGGCGAGCCATACCTTCCAGTGGAGCGCCGGCAGCGGGCCGGACCGTTACGCGCTCTGGGTGGGCAGCTACGTCGGAGGATACAATCTTTATCACGGACCGCACACGACGAACCTGTCGCAGACGGTGGCCGGTCTGCCCGGGGCGGGCAACACGATTCACGTGCGGCTGTGGTCGCGGGTGGGCAGCTTTTGGGATTACCGAGACTACAGCTACGCGGGTGCGGGCGGCGGGGGGGCGCCGGTGATGACCAGTCCGGCGAACAACGGCGATACCCTTGATGGTGTGAGCCACACGTTCCAGTGGACAGCGGGCACGGGCAAGGACGCGTACGTGCTCTCGATCGGTACCACCCTGGGGGGACGCGAGATCTACAACAGCCCCTGGCTATTTGGCACTTCCCAAACGGTGGACGGGCTGCCCGCGGCCGGCAATACGGTGTTCGTGCGGCTCTGGTCGCGGACGGGCAGGTACTGGACGTACAACGACTACACGTATGACTGCGCCGGGGCCGGCGGCCTTGCCGCGATGACCGATCCGGTGGGCGACGGCGCCGCCCTGGACGGGGCGAGTCACACCTTTCACTGGACGGCGGGCACGGGCAAGGATCGCTACGCGCTGTGGGTGGGCACGTCCGCGGGCGATTTCGATCTGTACGGGCAGCAGACATCGGGGCAGAGTCTGACGGTGAACAACCTGCCGGGCGCAGGCAACACCGTATACGTCAGGCTGTGGTCGCGGAAGGGAACCTACTGGGCCTACGTGGACTACGCGTACGCCGGCGCCAATTGAACGTCGGCGGTCTTTGGGGGCGCGCATGTTCGTCTGGGCGCCGGGATTAACTTTGTATAAAGCCCATTGACCCGGCAGGTCGATTGAGGTATAGGTTTGATCATGACGCGAGCACACGCCAACCAGCGCTTTGAGGCCAAGGCTAAACCCGCCGGCGGCGGGTGGCGTGCGCGCGCAGGTTGACGGTTGCAGTAATCCTGGCGCAGCGAGAGCCCGTCGATGCAGTTCGGCGGGTTTTTTTGTGCGCACACCCGTCGGCGACGCTCTTGTTCAGAAAGTGAAACCCAACCAACAACGCGTGCGGCGCACGCGGCGGAAAAGGTGCGCGCCGCGCGCACAAGGAGGACGGTATGCGCGCAGCCATTGTGGGATGGGGACGGATGGGACGGGCGGTCGACGCGGTGCTGGCCGAACGCGGTCACCAGGTGGTGGCGCGAATCGGTTCCCGGGGCGATGGGTCCGGACGGACGCTGGTGGAGGTGCTTGCCGCGGCGCGGCCTGACGTGGCCGTGGAGTTTTCCACGCCGGACGCCGCCCGCCGCAACGTGGAGGCGTTGATCGAGGTCAGCGTACCAGTGGTTTGCGGCACGACGGGATGGCCCACGGACGGGGTCGCGGAGCTGGCGGCGGACCGGGGGGTGGGTGTACTCGTCGCGGCGAACTTTTCCATCGGCGTGGCGGCGCTGCGTTTGGCGCTTGCTCACGCGGCGGCGCTGCTGCGGACTTTTGCCGAATTCGAACCGGGCATCCTCGAGCGGCACCACGCTGCTAAGCGGGACGCCCCGTCGGGGACGGCCCGCGCGCTGGCGGAGACGCTGGCCGAGTGCGGCTACCGCGACGTGCCAATTGCGGTGCTGCGTCAGGGCGGGCAGCCGGGTGAGCACACGGTGGTGTTCGAGGGCGCGCATGAGTCGCTCAGTATCCACCACCAGGTTCGTTCGCGCAGCGTGTTCGCCGCCGGGGCGGTGCGGGCCGCGGAGTGGCTCGTGCAGCAGCGTCCGAGCGGTCTGGTCACCTTCGAACAGGTTTTGGAAAGGATGGCATCATGATACAGATTCCAAGTGGCGTGCTGACGGCGCTGATCACGCCGTTCCAACCCGGCGGCCGATTGGACGAGCCGGCGCTGCGGCGCCTGGTCGACCGGCAGATCGCGGCTGGTGTGCGGGGACTCGTGCCGTGCGGCACGACGGGCGAGGCCGCGAGCCTGTCGCCGGATGAGCACGAGCGGGTTGTACGGGTGGCGGTCGAGCAGGCGGCGGGGCGGGTGCTGGTTCTCGCGGGGGCGGGGTGCAACAACACCGCGCATGCGATCAAACTGTCGCGGCGCTGTGCAGCCGCCGGCGCCGACGCCCTGCTGCACGTGACGCCGTACTACGTCAAGCCGACGCAGGCCGGACTGGTCGCGCATTTTCGCGCCGTCGCGGATGCGGTGGATTTGCCCATCGTGCTCTACAACGTTCCGGGGCGCACCGGAGTCGCCCTTGCGCCGCAGACGATTCTGACGCTCGCGGAAGATCCGCGCTTCGTCGGGGTCAAGCAGGCGGTGGCGGACCTGGAACCTCTGATGGACATCCTGCGTGATCGCCCTGCGGGTTTTGCGGTGCTCTCCGGCGAGGATGCCCTCACGTTGCCGATGGTGGCGCTGGGGGCCGATGGGGTGATCTCCGTCGCGAGCAACGCGACGCCGGCGGGCATGGTGGGGCTGGTGGCGGCCGTCCACGCGGGGCACCTGGCCGTCGCCCGCGCGCTGCATCGCCGGCTCTTGCCGTTTATGCGGGCGAACTTCATCGAATCCAATCCCATCCCGATCAAGTACGCCATGGCCCGGCTCGGGCTGTGCGGACCGACGGTGCGGTTGCCCATGACGCCCCTGGCCCTGGACTGCGCCCCGGTCGTGGATGCGGCGCTGGAGACGGCGGGTCTGGTGGGCACGCATCGCGGGGCGGTCTGTCAGGCCGTGGCGGAATGGGTCGAGACGGCCGCCGGCGCGCCGCAGGAGGTGACGGGATGAACGTAACGACGCGCGCGGAGGCGGCGGTGCTGCTGGACGCGCTGGAACGCGGCGATGTGCGGGCGGCCGAACCGGCGGAGGACGGCGGTTGGCGGGTGAACCACGCGGTGAAGGCCGGCATCCTGAAGGTGTTCGGATTGAGCCAGAACCATGACGCAGGCAGTGGGTTATTCTGCTTTCGCGATCGCGACCTGCTCATGCCGTCGTCGGCGTGTCCGCCGGGCGTGCGGGTGGTTCCCGGCGGAACGGTGATCCGCCGCGGGGCGCACGTGGCCGCGGACGTGGTGATCATGCCGCCGGCGTACGTGAACGTGGGGGCGTTCGTGGACTGCGGGACGATGATCGACAGTCATGCGCTGGTGGGTTCGTGCGCCCAGGTGGGTCGCAACGTGCACCTGTCGGCCGGTGTGCAGATCGGCGGTGTGCTGGAGCCAGTCGGCGCCCGCCCGGTGATCATCGAGGACGACGCCTTCATCGGCGGCAATTGCGGAGTATTCGACGGTGTGCGGGTGGGGGCGGGGGCGGTCCTGGCGGCCGGGGTGGTGCTGACCAGTTCGACCCCCGTGTACGACCTGGTCAACGAATGCCAGATCGAGGCGATGGGTGGCGTGCTGGAGATACCGCCCAACGCGGTCGTCGTGCCCGGTGCCCGCCCGGCATCGGGCGGCTACGCCCGCCAGCAGGGGCTGTCCCTGTCGGCGGCGCTGATCGTCAAATACCGGGACAACCGCACCGACACGCGCACGATCCTGGAGGGCGCGCTGCGAAACAGGATATAGGAGCCGTGCAGTCCCAGGTTACACAACAGAGTCGCGAGGCGCGATCGGACGCCACGTAACCCCGCAACCGGCCGATGTGTCACGCATGATGTAAGAATTCAAGTTTTGCTTAATTTGGCGGTATCGAGACTTTGCTCAACCCGCTTGCCAGGCAGGACGTCCGCGGGCGCTCCGACGCCGTACCGGCTCTTGGTGAACTCCATAGTTTATGCGGCCACTCCAAATAGCCGCTGACTTGGGTTTTATTCGACGAGCATCCTCGGTATCGTTGGGAAAGGTGAACAAGTGCGCACTGCATTGGCGGCCTTTGAACCGTCCAGGATTGTCGCCCAAGCACTCATACACGTTCGTTAATGGAGATCAGCAATGAAGATCCGGCGTACAGTGGTCTTGGCGGCATGTTGCACTTCGCTGATTCTGGGGCGTTCGACTGCGAGCGCGGTGATCTTCGTCACCACCTCAGGCGACGACAACAATACCGGCACGACTTGGGCCGATGCCAAGCGAACGGTAACTGCTGCCGCCCATGCATCTCCAAGCGGGGGGCAAGTCTGGGTCGCGGCCGGCACGTACATTGAAAACGTTGAAATCCCTCGGCGCGTCGAGTTGTACGGCGGATTCGTCGGCAACGAAGATCCGAACACATTTGATCTGGCGACTCGCGACTTCGAGCTTAACGAGACCATCCTGGATGGCGACCGCAATGGCTCCGTGGTCAGAGGGGGAGGCACCCACGTTGAAGAGGCCCGTATAGACGGTTTCACGATCCGCAACGGCAAAGGGCATGCCGGCGGCGGCATCTATGTCTACTATGCAAAGACCACAATCGTAAACAACAAGATCGTTGACAATGAGTCCTCTTACGATGGCGGGGGTATTTGCATCGACCTGACGGCCAGACCCGCGACCATTGTGAACAACGTCATTAGAGGGAATCGCACAGGTATAAACGGGAATGGAGGAGGTGTGTATTCCGGCGCACAGGGTTCAGTAATTGCTGACAACATGATTGTCCAGAATACTGGAGGCACGGGCGCAGGCCATTTCGGCGGCGGCGTGGGTTGTATCAAGAGTGGTGAGGTGGTGGGCAACTACATCGCCCACAACCAGGCGACCATGGGGGGCGGGGTGTACATGCGTGCTACCAGTGCGCCGGGCCTCATCAACGCCAACACGCTGTTCGCCAATGACGACGCTGGCGTCTATGCTTTCAGCAATGGTCCAGAGCTGGTCGTTGCACAAAACCTCGTACTTGCCAACACCGGTTCGGGGGGCGTCAGGTGTAATAGCGGCGTACGGCTGCAGAATAACACCATTGTGGCCAATACCTACTCTGGTGTTTCTTACTATCAGTCGCTTTCGATGACCAACTCGATCGTCGCCTTCAACGCCCGCGGTATTGTCGCCGAGGATGATGGGCCCGCGGTTCTGCTGAGTAACTGCGTATGGGGCAATACCATCGCGGACTACGACGGCATCGCGGACCCCACCGGAACCATGGGCAACCTGTCAGTCGATCCGCAACTTGCGGACTACCTGCACGGAAGCATGCACCTGCAACCGGATTCGCCGTGTATCGACGCCGGAACGAATGCGGGTGTGGACCCGGCATGGACGGATGTTGACGGTGAGGCGCGCGTGCAAGGGGCTGGCGTCGACATCGGTGCTGACGAATCCTCCGGCGTGACCTGGCCGGTAGGGCCCTTCATTGTCGTGCGAGTGTCGCCCGACGGGGATGACCTCAATGACGGCTCCTCCTGGTCGCTGGCCAAACAGAGCGTGCAGGCGGCCATCGATCGGGCCGGCGAATACGGCGGCGAAGTCTGGGTCCGGGATGGAATCTATCCCGAGCGGATCGAAGTCGCGCCGTTCGTCTACGTCTACGGTGGGTTTGCCGGAACGGAGACATCCCGACAGGCGCGGGATTGGCAAAATCATAACACGATTATCGAGAGCCAAACGGAGGGCCGCGTGGTGACGTTCGGCTTCGGAGAGCGGGTCAGCGCACTCGATGGCTTCTCCATCCAGCATACCACCGCCGGCGGAGGGATTGCGTGTGTTGGGGCTTCTCCCCGTATCGCCCACAACGTGATTTCGGGCCACAGCACAACGGGATATGGTGCCGGAATCCTGTGTGGCGGCACGACGGCGTTGGTCGAATACAACACCATATCAGGCAATCATGCTGACTTGGGTGGTGGCGGCGTCAGGTGCTCAGGGAGCAACGCCACGTTTCGTGGTAATCTTGTTGCCTCAAACACGAGCAGTCGTGGTGGCGGGTTCAATGGCTATTCCGACGAATCCACCTTCGAGAACAATCTGGTCTTGGGCAATAGTGCAGTTTACGGTGGCGGCCTGTATGTCGAGGCCTCGGGAGATCCTTGGCAGGGGCCGATCCTCGCCAACAACACGTTTGTGGGCAATGCGGGCGGTTCTTCGGGAGGAGCGATCGCGCTGAACGGAGCGTCATTGTATATTGTCAATTGCGTGATCGCGTTCAATGTCCGCGGGATACTGTCGTCTGGTCTGAACCATTTGACCATCCGGCACAATGCTGTTTTTGGCAACGAGGAAGGAGATTACGCAGGTTATTTCCCGTCGCACTCCAATATAGGCGAAAACCTCGACGTGAATCCTGGCCTCCTCGTCACACCGGACGCAGGCGCCGATGGCGTGTGGGGAACCGCGGACGACGACTGGGGCGATCTTCGCTTGGCCGCAGACTCGCCCTGCAAGGACGCGGGCTCCAATGGCTACGTGCTTGCGGCAGAAGACTACTCGGGCGCGCCGCGGATAGCCCAGTGCGTGGTGGACCTGGGGGCATACGAAAACCAGGATCCGTCGCCTATCCCGTACGACTACAATCGCGACTGCTCCGTTGACATCGCGGATTATGAAATCCTCAACGCCTGCTGGCGCGCCTCCGGCCCAGGCTGCACCCCGCCGTTTCAACTGTGTCTCGACGTATTCGATGGGGACGAGGACAGCGACATCGACCTGTACGACTTCGCGATGTTCCACCTGGCTTACTCCCAATCACGCGAGATAGCGGGAAAGTAAGAGAAACACCGCAGAAGTCCAGGTAATGGAATCGGTGCCTGGCGCTCCTGCCTCGGTTGCAGTCCGAGGCGGGGCCGACCAGTCCAGACACGCGGTCAATGGAGCGTCGCAGCCTACTCGATCCCCTCTTCCGCCAGCCATCTCTCCGCGTCGATCGCTGCTTTGCAGCCCATGCCGGCCGCGGTGATGGCCTGGCGGTAGGTGCTGTCGACCACGTCGCCGGCGGCGAACACGCCGGGGATCTTGGTAAGGGTGCGGAAGGGATCGACGAGGCTCAGGTAGCCCTTGGGGTCGGTGTCGAGCTGGTCCCGGAGAAACTTCGTGTTGGGGGTGTGGCCGATGGCGAGGAACATGCCGGCGATCTCAACGTCGCGCGTCTCACTGGTGTTGGTGTCGCGGAGGCGCATGCCGGTGACGCCCTGCTCGTCGTCGCCGAGGACCTCGTCGACCACGCTGTTCCAGAGCACCTTGATCTTGTCGTTGGACAGGGCCCGCTGCTGCATGATCTTGGAGGCGCGGAACTCGTCACGCCGGTGGATGATGTAGACCGGGTCGGAGAACTTGGTCATGAAGACCGCTTCCTCGATGGCGCTGTCCCCGCCGCCGATGACCGCGACCGGCTTGTCGCGGAAGCGGGGGAAGGCCCCATCGCAGGTGGCGCAGGCGGTGACGCCCAGGCCGGCCTTGCGAAAGTGCTGCTCCGACTCGATCCCCAGCCAGTTGGCCGAGGCGCCGGTGGCGACGATGACCGAATGGGTCAGGACGGTTTCGTCGTTGTCGTCGATCAGCTTGAACGGGCGCTTGGAGAGGTCGCATTCGACGATATTGCGGCTCTTGATGCGGGTGTTGAAGCGTTCGGCCTGCTGGCGGAAGGCCATCATCATCTCCGGGCCGTCGACGCCGTTGGGGAAGCCGGGGTAGTTCTCGACCTCGGTGGTGAACATGAGCTGCCCGCCGGGGATCATCTCGCTGCCGGCCGCCGGTGCCCCCTCGTAGACCAGGGGATTGAGGTTGGCCCGGGCGGCGTAAATGGCGGCCGTCCAGCCGGCCGGTCCGGATCCGATGATAACGGTCTTTTCGATGGTGCTGTCGGCCATGGTGCGGGGTTCCTTCCGTGCCGGGAAACAGGTTCACGTATGTGAATCGAAGGATAGGCCGGGGAGGATCAAAAGCAAGCAGAACAGGGGATGGTCGCGATAGCGCCGAGCTATTTGACCTGGGCCGGGCAGCCCGGCGTTCGGCGGGCAGGCGGGTTTGACGCCCGGGCGCGTTCGTGGGACGCTTCCCGGCCGTCGCGGCAGGGCATACGGCGGAACCGGTGACCGGTTGAGCACCTTCAGCGAGGGCGGATCGATGGCAACAACAGGGGCGACAACAGGCAGGTGGGGCAAGCCGCAGCTGGTAGCGGGGGTTGTGGCGTTGAGTTGTCTGGCGGCCGGTTGCCACGGCGGAATGCGGTCGCAGCCGATGGTTGCGACGGAGGACCCCTGGGCGTTCCATGGTGTGGCGGGGACCCACTTCCGCACGCCCCACTTCGATATTTACTCGACGCTACGGGACAAGGAGCTGGAGGCGGCCCTGCCGAACTACGTGGAGGCCGCCTACCGGCAGTACGCGGAATTGCTGCCGCCACCGGCCGGCGAGCACCCCCGGCTGAAGACGTATGTGTTTAACGATCGGCGTCAGTGGGAACGATTCGCGGCGGAGCGGTTCCCTCGGCGGTTCCCGGTGTACCGGCGGATATCGGCCGGGGGGTTCGCCGAGGGCAACCTGTGCGTCGTCTACTATATACAGCGGCCTTACACCCTATCGGTGCTCGCTCACGAGGGGATGCACCAGTACTTTGCGAACTACTTCAAGACGCCGCTGCCGGCCTGGCTGAACGAGGGGATGGCCACGTACTGTGAGTCGTTCGAGCTGCCGGGGGGCGAGCCGCGGTTCACGCCCCGGCGGAACACCTTTCGGATGAACGCCTTGCGGGAGGGGCTGGCGACGGAAAGCGTGCTGCCGCTGCGGCAGATGCTGGCGACGGATGCGGGGGAGGTGATCTGGCAGGGGCAGTCGCGGCTGACCAAGACGTACTACGCCCAGGCATGGGCCCTGACGGTCTATTTGAAGCACGGGGCGGGGGGACGGTGGTCGCGGGGGTTCGAGCGGATGATGCAGGACGTGGTGAGCGGGGATCTGCCCACCATGGCCCAGGCGGCGAAGATCCGGGCGCCGACGCCCGCCCAGACCAGCTATGGCGAGGCGGTTTTCCGGGCGTACATCACCGAGGATCTGGCCGAATTCGATCGGGGCTTCGAGATCTACCTGCACGAGTTAGCCGGCTTTCGACCCCCGGCCGGGTAGTGCCAGGCGTCGGGATCGGCGCGGGGGACGGAGGGGGGGATGGGAAGCGGCGTGGCAAGGCTGGTTTTCGGCATTTTGTCCGGCTGTCGCGGTTGACAAGTACCGGGAATTGGGTATCTTCGCCCGGCTCTGGCGATGTTTGTACACCGTTGGGGTGACATCTTGGCGTAATCGATAGGTCCACAAGAGGCGTAAGCAACGTGGCGGGCAGCGAAAAGATTCGAATTCGGATGGAGGCGTACGACCACCGTACGCTGGATGCGTCTGCGATCGAGATCGTGGATCATGCAAAGCGTACGGCGGGTGGCGTAGTCGGTCCGGTTCCGCTGCCGACGCGGATAGAGCGATATACGGTTCTGCGTGGTCCGCACATCGACAAGAAGTCGCGCGAGCAGTTTGAGATGCGCACGCACAAGCGGTTGATCGAGATTCTCGAGCCGACCGCGCGGACGATCGAGGCGTTGAATCGCCTGGTGGTTCCGGCGGGCGTGTTTATCAAGATCAGAACCTAGTTGGCGGCCTGCGGAGCGTTTGGCGCCAGCTGCGGCGGCGGGATGATGGGCGAGCGGTTGCTGAGCTCGTGCCAATCCTGGCAGCGCAGCATGGGCGTACCGGCTTCGGGAGATTGGCGCCGCTGGCGTCGATGGAAAGAGACCGCAAGAGCGGATAGCGCCGTTCGGCGCGATGGTGCGCTCGAACCTTAGGGTGAGTGACTGGCGATGACACCGGCATTGATTGGCAGAAAAGTCGGAATGACCCGCGTGATCGACCCCACCGGCGAGGTGACGCCGGTGACTGTCGTGCAGGCGGGCCCATGCACTGTGCTCCAGTTGAAGACCGTCGAAACAGACGGCTACAACGCGGTTCAGCTCGGCTTCGAGGACGTCAAGCCGCATCGCTCAACCAAGCCGTTGATCGGTCACGCGGGCAAGGCGGGAACGGGGCCCAAGCGCTTCGCCCGCGAGCTGCGGTTGGACGAGTCGCCGGAGCTGGAGTTGGGCGCGGTGGTCACGGTCGGCCAGTTCAGCGAGGCCGAGGTGCAGTACGTCGACGTCACCGGCACGACCAAGGGACGCGGCGTCGCGGGCGTGATGCGTCGCTGGGGCTTCGGCGGTCAGCCGGCGTCGCACGGCACGGAACGCAAGCACCGCAGCCCGGGCAGCATCGGCGGGCACGCCAACACCGGTCTGGGCCGCGGCGTCAAAAAGGGCAAGCACATGGCCGGGCACATGGGCGACGTCCAGCGCACCCAGCGCTGCCTCAAGCTGGTCGGCGTTGACGCGGACAACAACCTGCTGTTGGTCAAAGGCAGTATTCCGGGGCCCTCGAACGGGCTCCTTTTTGTGCGCCAGTCGAAGACGAAGGGCGCGGCGAAGGCATAGGCGAAGGTGACGAGGCTCCGGCGTTGGCGGGGCCTCGATGACTAAGGGCCCTCACGGTGCGGGTCCGGATCAGCGAAGGACTGTGGTGCGATGATCGAAGTCCCGGTCTACAACATGGACGGTCAGGCGAACGGTACGGTGGAGATCGACCCGGCCGTGCTCGGCGGCAAGGTGCGTCCGCAGTTGCTCAAGCAGGCGGTCGTGATGTACCAGGCCAACGGGCGGCAGAACACGTCGGCGACCAAGAGCCGCGGGATGGTGGTGGGTTCGACGCGGAAGCTGTACCGCCAGAAGGGCACGGGCAACGCCCGAATGGGCGCGGTGCGGACGAACGTCCGGCGCGGCGGTGGTGTGGCCTTCGCCAAGGGCAAACAGAGTTACACGCAGGCGCTGCCCAAGAAAATGCGGCGGCTGGCGCGGAACAACGCGATCCTGGCCAAGCTGGAATCGGGCGATGTCGCGATTGTCGAGGGGCTGGCATTCGAGCAGCCGCGGACCAAGCTGTTCGCCAACATGTTGACGGCGCTGAACGCGACGCGCGGCTGCACACTGGCGCTTGGCGAGTTCGATCGCAACACGTATCTCTCCGGGCGCAACCTGCCCAAGACGGACATCCGACCGGTGCGGGAGCTGAACGCTTACGAGGTGCTGCGGCGCAAGAAGCTGATCCTCACGCGCGAGGCGTTTGACTGTCTGAAGAACGATCCGGTGCTTCTACGGGGCGTGAGCGAGTAGCGCGCGGCAAGCGCGGGAGGCAGGCATCATGGATATTTACCACACCATCAAGCGGCCGTTGATCACGGAAAAGGGCACGCACCAGTCGACGCAGATGCACGACGCGACGAAGTGGGCGCGGGCCCGCGGCGGCGCTTACTCGTTCGAGGTGCACCCCGAGGCGTCCAAGCCCATGATCAAGCAGGCCATCGAGAAAATCTACAACGTCAAGGTTCTTTCGGTGCGCACGTCGAACCGCCAGGGCAAGGCTCGGCGGGTACGTTACAAGATGGGCAAGACCGCTGACTGGAAGAAGGCGGTCGTGGTGCTGGACGCGAATTCGCATATCGACCTGTTCTAGTTCCGTCGTGAACGGGTTGACAGGACGCAGATAGGCCAAAGGCAGGCCAGAGGAATCCGATGGGCGTTAAGAATTACAGGCCAACCTCGCCGGGGCGTCGCTCCTCGTCGGTGAACGACTTCGCGGAGATCACCGATAAGCGCAAGCGGCCGGAGAAGTCCCTGGTCCAGCGGCTCAACAAGCATGGCGGGCGCAATCACCATGGCCGGATCACCATTCGGCGTCGCGGCGGCGGGGCCCGCAAGCTCTACCGCATTATCGACTTCAAGCGGCGCAAGGATGGCGTGGTCGGCACGGTCGAGGCGATTGAATACGACCCGAACCGCAGCTCTCATATTGCCCTGATCGCCTATGCCGATGGCGAGAAACGCTACATCCTCGCGCCGGTGGGGCTCAAGAAGGGCCACACCGTGGAGAACGGTCCGGGCGTGGAGCCCAAGCTGGGCAACTGCATGCCGCTCAAGAACATCCCGGTCGGCATGGACGTGCACAACATCGAGCTCCAGATCGGCCAGGGCGGCAAGATGGCCCGCAGCGCCGGCGCGTCCTGCCGGTTGCTCGCCCGCGAGGGCGACTGGGCGACCTTGGTCTTGCCTTCCGGCGAAATGCGGCAGGTGCGGGTCGAGTGCCGGGCGACCATCGGCCAGATCGGCAACACCGATCATCAGAACTTGAGCATTGGAAAGGCCGGGCGTAAGCGGCACATGGGCATTCGGCCCCGCGTGCGCGGCACGGCGAAGAACCCCGTCGCCCACCCGATGGGTGGTGGTGAAGGTCGCCGGGCGGGCGGTCGGCATCCTTGCAGCCCGAAGGGCAAGAGTGCCAAGGGCGGGCACACCCGCAGCCCGCGGAAAACGTCGAACAAGCGGATTCTGCGTCGGCGTAAGAGTCGGCGTTACGGGCAGTTGACGTTGCCCAAGAAGTAGTCGTCCGGACGGAGACACCCGGGAGTTGGGGGACGATCGGGAGTTGGGCGGCCGCCGGGCGGTCGCAGACAGGCAGCAGAACGAGGCGCCCGGCAGGGCTGAGGTGGAAGCGATGTCACGCTCGCAGAAAAAAGGTCCTCACGTCGAGGAAAAGCTGTACCACAAGGTTATGGCGGCGAAGGATCGGGGCGATCACGGGGCGATCAAGACCTGGTATCGCCGTTGCACGATCGTGCCGGAATTCATCGGTCAGCGCTTCGAGGTGCACAACGGGCGGACGTTCGTGTCCGTGACGGTCACCGAGGACATGGTGGGGCACAGACTGGGCGAATTCAGCCCGACACGAACCTTCCGCGGTCACGCGGCGAAGAAGCGTTAGCGTGCCGCAGGGCGCGGCCGACAGGCGGCGCCGGATTGGGGCGAGACAAGCCAGGCCGTCGCCCCGGAGCCGGGGCGAACAGGGTTGAATGGACAGGAAGTTAACGATGGCAAAGGTTGACCAGGGCATCCAGGAGCAGGGTTGGAAGGCGGTGCATCGCTACGCCCGCATCAGCCCGCAGAAGGCACGACTGGTGATCGACATGATCCGCGGCCTGAACTGCAACGCGGCCATGGACGTGCTCAAGTTCGACCATCGCCGGAGTTCGGCGATGATCGCGAGCGTGCTCAAGTCGGCGATGGTGAACGCGGACGAGCAGGAAGCGGACATGAGCCGGCTGTTCGTGTCGGAAGCCCGGGTGGACGGCGGTCCGTATTTTCGCCGGTACCGCCCGAAAGACCGTGGTCGGGCGCACCCGATCGCGAAGCGAACGAGTCATCTGATCGTGAAAGTGGCGGAGCGCTAAGGGCCGGACGCGGCGGCATCAGTCGTCGCTGAAGCCGGAGTGGGGCGTTGCCGTCGGATCCGAGCAGGCCGCTGGGCGGCCACAAACGGAGCGAGTCGTGGGACAAAAGGTTCATCCAATCGGATTTCGGGTGGGAATCACCGAGGACTGGCGTTCGCGGTGGTATGCACCGAAGGCGGCGTTCGGAGAATTCCTGTACGAAGACCAGAAAATGCGGGAGTTCATCGACAAGCGTCTGAACCAGCAACCGCCGTACGCGGCGGTGGCGCGGGTCCATATCGCGCGGACGCGCAACGAGGTGAAGGTGGTGCTGCACACCGCCCGCCCGGGCCTGGTGATCGGGCCCAAGGGCGCCGAGGTGGACAAGCTCCGCGACGCGCTCGAAGACCTGATCGACCGCAAGGTCACGGTCAACATCATGGAGATCAAGTATCCCGACACCGACGCGCAGTTGGTGGCGGACTCGATCGCCGAGCAGCTCAAAAAGCGGGTGGGTTTCCGCCGGGTGCTCAAGCAGCGCGCGGAAGCGGCGATGGCCGGCAACATGAAGGGCGTCAAGATCATGGTGGCGGGGCGCCTGGGTGGGGCTGAGATGGCCCGAACCGAGAAGGTCATCCGTGGCTCCATTCCCCTGCACACCCTCCAGGCCCACGTGGATTACGGCTTCGCCACCAGCCGGACGAAGTACGGAACGATCGGCGTGAAGGTGTGGCTCTACAAGGGCCGCTACGGCGACGAGGTGGAGGAGGTTGCCGGCGCTCCCCGGCGTCCGTACGGGCGCGGCAAGCGGGCGTAAGGCGGCGTGAGAGGATCGAGATGGTTCCGGCGGCCAGGCCGGGCAGGAGTTAAGCAGCCATGGCGATGATGCCCAAACGAGTGAAGTTCCGCAAATCGCAGCGCGGCAAGATCCGCGGCAAGGCGACGCGCGGAAATACGGTGTCGTACGGCGAGTACGGCCTGCAATCGCTGGAGCCGGGTTGGATCAGCGCCCGGCAGATCGAGGCGGGCCGCGTGGCGGCGACCCACTTCCTCCATCGCGAGGGCAAGGTGTACATCCGCATCTTCCCGCACAAGCCGGTGAGTTCGAAGCCGTTGGAAACCCGTATGGGCAAGGGCAAAGGCGAGCCGGAGCGCTGGGTGGCGTGCGTCAAGGCCGGCACGGTGCTCTACGAGATCGGCGGCGTGGAGGAAGAGGTGGCGCGGCAGGCGTTGGCGCGGGTCAGCGCCAAGATGCCCTACCGGTGCCGGATGGTTTCGCGTCGGCACGGCCTGTAGGCCTGATGCATTCGACGCGGGTGGCGACGTGGCCGCGAGCAGGCTGAGGAAGCGATGAAGATCAGCGAATTCCGCGAAATGAAGACCGAGGAGCTGCACAGCGAGCTGGATCGACTGCGGCGGCATTTGTTCGACCTCCGGGCCCAGGCGGTGACCGAGAAGCTCGAGAACCCCAATCGGATCACCCAGACCAAGCGCGACATCGCCCGGGTCTTTACGGTGATGACCGAACGCGGCGAGACCGGCGTCGAGGAAAAGCAGTACCACTTGGAGTCGAGCGCGACGCACCGTCGCGGCGGGTAGAGAACGGATCGGCCGCGGACCCGGGTTCGCGGTGCTGAAGACAGGCCGGGCCAACGCCCGGCGTAGAGGACGAGGCCGATATGGCAGAGACAACGGCTCAGCAGGAGCGCACCTTGCGTCGGGTTCGACGCGGCGTGGTGATTTCGGACGCCCGCGACAAGACGATCAAGGTGGTCAACCAGTGGTCGCGGCAGCACGTCAAGTACGGCAAAACGATCCGGCGCCGGACCACGTTGCACGTGCACGACGAGAAGAACGAGGCCCGCAAGGGCGACATCGTCGAAGTGATGGCCTGCCGGCCGATCTCCAAGCAGAAGTCGTGGCGGCTGGTGCGGGTGATCGAGTCGCCGGGCGTGGTCGGCTAGCGAGTTCCGCGGAGCGGTGCGCTGAAGCGCCGGCGCTGGCCGGCGATCGCTGAATGCAGGTATGTCGCGCGGCGCGCGACCTTGATGGAAGAGAAGCGTCATGATTCAGTTGCAGACCATGGTGGACGTGGCGGACAACACCGGCGCGAAACGGGCCATGGTGTTCAACGTGAAGGGCAAAGGCACGGGCGGGCGCCGCAAGCCGACCCTGCGGAGCGCGAACATCGGCGACATAGTCTTCGTGACGGTGAAAAAGGCGTTGCCCAACAGCGATTTTTCGGGCGGCAGCGACCGCAAGGACCGTTCGAACCGTCGGCGGGCGAAGGCGGTGGTGGTGCGAACCACCCGGCCGACGCGGCGCAAGGACGGCAGCTACGTGCGCTTCGACAGCAACGCCGTGGTGCTGGTGAACGACAACAACGAGCCGCGGGGCACGCGCATCTTCGGGGCGGTGGCCCGCGAACTGCGGGAAAAGGGATTCATGAAGATTATCTCGCTGGCGGAAGAGGTGGTCTAAACGCAGCGGCCGCGGAAACGCAGGACTGGATGAGGAAGCGGGTGTCATGGCCTGTCATATTCGAAAAAACGAGATCGTCGAGGTGATCAGCGGGGCCCACCGCGGCATGCGGGGCAAGGTGCTGCGGGTGGATCCGCGGCGCGACCTGGTGGTCATCGAGGGGGTCAACGTGATTTACCGGCACGTGCGGCCCAGCCGTAAGAATCCGCAGGGCGGCCGGGTGCAGAAGGAAGCGCCCATCCATATCTCGAACGTGTTGCCGCTGGATTCGAAGACGCAGCGGGGGACGCGGGTGCACTTCGAGGTGGAGCGCGGCGGCGACGGGGCGGTCGCCGCCAAGAAGCGGGTGGCCACGTCGGGCTCGGTGCTGGGCTCGGTGACCAAGGCGCAGAAACAAGCGTAATGAACCAGCGGGCGTTGGCCGGCCGATTGCCGGACGGCGCCGAATCGGGAAGTGAGCCAAGAGATGGCGAGGTTGCAGGAACACTACAAGACCGAGATCGCGTCGAAGTTGCGCGGGGACTTGGGCATTACCAATCCCATGGCGACGCCGCGGCTGAGCAAGGTGGTTGTATCGATGGGCCTGGGCAAGGCGCTCCAGGACAAGAAGCGGCTGCCGGCGGCGATGGCCGACCTCGCCCAGATCACGGGCCAGCAGCCGTCGATCCGCCGGGCGCGGATGAGCGTGTCGAACTTCAAGCTGCGCACGGGATACGAGATCGGCGCGATGGTCACGCTGCGGGGGCAGCGGATGTACGAGTTTGTCGATCGGCTGTTCAACGTGGCGGTGCCGCGAATGCGCGACTTTCGCGGGATGAGCCGCTCGAGCTTTGACGGGCGGGGCAACTACTCGATGGGCATTGCGGACCAGACCATCTTCCCGGAGATCGACATCGACCGGGTGGAGTACCGGCAGGGCATGAACATCACGTTCGTGACCACGGCGCGGACCGACGCCCACGCGATGCAGTTGCTGGAGGCGTTGGGCATGCCGTTTACGCGATTGAGCGAAGGGAAGTAACCATGGCGACGACCGCATGGGTGGAAAAGGCCAAGCGTGAGCCCAAGTTCTCGAGCCGCCGGGTCCGGCGCTGCTCGCTGTGCGGGCGTTCGCGGGCGGTGTATCGGAAGTTCAAGATTTGCCGGGTCTGTTTTCGCAACCTGGCGTCCCGGGGGATGATCCCGGGGATCAAGAAGGCCAGTTGGTAGGCGCCGGGCCGGCCGCCGGTGATCGGCGGGGCGGGGCGTGAGCGGGTCGCACGGCAAGCGGCGCGCTCAATGAGGTTGAAGAGTCAGCCAACATGAAGGTGATGTCCTATGTGGAGTGATCCAATCGCCGACATGCTCACTCGAATCCGCAATGCGGTGCGGGTGCGCAAAAAAACCGTCCAGGTGCCCGCCTCCAAGGTGAAAGCGGGGATCGCCGACGTGCTGCGCGAAGAGGGTTACATCAACGGATACGATGTGATCGAAGACGCCAAGCAGGGCGTGCTGCGCATCGAGCTGAAATACGGTCCCCGTGGCGAGGATTTGATCCACATGATCAAGCGTGAATCGCGCCCCGGGCGGCGGGTGTACTCCCGGTGTGGAGATCTCCCGCGGGTGTGCGACGGGCTGGGCATTGCGATCATCTCGACGAGCCGCGGCGTGCTCAGCGACCGGCAGTGCCGCGAGCAGAAGGTCGGCGGCGAGTTGTTGTGCAGCGTGTATTAGCCCTCGGGGCGTAAGGAAGCGAGACTCATGTCGCGAATCGGCAAAAAACCGGTGAACGTGCCCGACGGGGTGCAGGTGACCGTTGCGGGGCAGACCGTCAAGGTGAAGGGGCCCAAAGGCGAGTTGTCCTTCGACGCCCCGGCCAAGGTCAGCGCGCAGGTGGACGATGCGGCCAAAGCCATTGTCGTCACGCGGGCGAATGACACCCGCGAGGTGAAGGCGCTGCACGGTCTGACCCGGGCGATGATCGCCAACATGGTCTACGGGGTGAGCCAGGGCTACGAGAAGCGCCTGGAGATCTACGGCACGGGCTATGGCTGCAACCTCAACGGCAATAACCTCCAGCTCAACTGCGGGTTCATGGGCCGCGGTGGCAAAAACAAGTTCCAGTTCGACATTCCCGTGCCCGACGGGTTGGAGGTCAAGGTTGAGACGGCCGCCGCCCGCGGCGACAGCGATCCCGCCAAGCTGAGCATCAGCGGGTGCGATAAGCAGAAGGTGGGCCAGTTTGCGGCGGTGATTCGTCGGATTCGCCCGCCCGAGCCGTACAAGGGCAAGGGTATTCGATACCACGACGAGGTGGTCAAACGCAAGGCGGGCAAGGCCCTGGCGGCCGGTGGCTAGTGCGTGGTAGGGTTTTTCGCCTGGCGGTTTCGCCGCCTGGTTCGAGGGCGTAAGCGCCCGGATGTGAGACGATGAAGAACGAAAAGGTCAAAGCGATTCGTCTGGCCCGGCGGAAGCGCCGGGTGCGCAAGCGGGTGTTCGGGACGGCCGAGCGTCCGCGCTTGTCGGTGACCCGGAGCCTGGCCCACATGTACGCCCAGATCATCGATGATGACAAGGGCGTGACGCTGTGCGCAGCCAGCACACGCGACAAGGAACTGCGCGGCGAGGTGGCCAAGGGCGGCAACCGCGCGGCGGCGACCGCGGTGGGCAAGCTGCTCGCCGAGCGGGCGAAGGACAAGGACATCGCGCAGGTGGCGTTCGACCGGAACGGCCGGCGCTTCCATGGGCGGATCAAGGCATTGGCGGAAGCGGCCCGCGAGGGCGGTTTGAAATTCTAATACGCTTGGAAACGGACGGCGGCGCCGCGCGCGTACGGGGCGGCGCAAGCTCGAGGGTGCAATGAGTCGATTCAAGAACCAGCCAGAGGTCACCGAAGACAGCGGGATCGTCGACAACGTCGTGAAGATCTACCGTTGCGCCAAGGTGGTGCGCGGCGGCCGGCGCTTCAGCTTTTCGGCGCTGGTGGTCGTGGGCGACCAGAACGGGCGCGTCGGCGTCGGGTACGGCAAGGCGAAGGAAGTGCCCTCGGCCGTCGAAAAGGGCAAGAAGACCGCCATCAAGAACATGAAGAAGGTCAAGCTGATCGAAGGCACGCTGCCGCACAAAACGATCGGCCGTTATGGCGCCAGCCAGGTTGTCGTTGTGCCCGCGAGCAAGGGCACCGGCGTGATCGCCGGCGCGAGCGTCCGCGCGGTGCTGGAACTGGCCGGCGTGACCGACGTGCTGACCAAGAGCTACGGATCCAACAGCCCCAAGAACCTGGTCATGGCGGCGTTCCAGGCGGTGACGCAGACGCTGGACCGGGACACGGTGTCGCGGCTACGCGGCGTGTCGCTGCCCAGCGCCTGAGGGGCCGAGTTGACGACAGCGGCGTTTGGATAGGTGCAACGCGAAGAATTTGAGCGCGAGAGTGAATAGCCATGGAACTGGGTGAGATTCTGAAACTGGCCGGGGCGCACAAGAAGCGCAAGCGTCTGGGCCGCGGCACGGGCAGCGGACTGGGCAAGACCTGCGGACGCGGGCACAAGGGCGCAGGCAGCCGAGCCGGCTCCAAGCGGCGCGCGTCGCTGGCCGAAGGCGGGCAGATGCCGTTGTTCCGGCGGGTGCCCAAGCGCGGATTCAGCAACGTCCAGTTCCAGACCAGCTACAACCTGGTCAACGTGGGCGATCTGGAGCGACGCTTCGACGCCGGCGCCCACGTCACGCCGGAGGCCATCCTGGAGGCGGGGCTGATTCGCAACCTGCGCTACAAGGTCAAGGTCCTCGGCGATGGAGAGCTGACCAAGAAGCTCAAGGTGGAGGCCTCCAAGTTCAGCGCCGCGGCGGAGAAGAAGATCAAGGACGCCGGCGGCGAGGTGGTCGTGCTCGCCCAGTGACGGCGGGCGAGGCGGGTGACAGGACCAGGCGCTATCGAGAGGCCGACAAGCGATGTTCTCGACTTTTGTCAACATTTGGCGCGTCCGCGAGCTGAGGAACAAAATCCTCTTTACGCTCGGACTGCTCGCGATCTACCGGATCGGGTTCTACGTACCCGTTCCCGGGGTGGACACGGCCGCAATGACCGGACGGGGTGCCGGCGGCGACCTGGCGGACATGTTCGCGCTGTTCACCGGCGGCAATCTGAGCCAGAGCACCATCTTCGGCCTGGGCATCATGCCGTACATCTCGGCCTCGATCATCTTCCAGTTGCTGGTGACCGTGATCCCGGCGCTGGAAAAGCTCCAGAAGGAAGGGGATACGGGCCGGCGCAAGATCCAGGAATACACCCGGTACGCCACGGTCGGTTTGTGCGTGATCCAGGCCACGGTTTGGATGAAGTACCTCAACTCCCAGCGGATGGTGTTTCCGGATTTCCGCGAATCGTGGTTTTACTACCTGCTCGCGGTGACCTGCTTGACGACCGGCACGATCTTTCTGATGTGGCTGGGCGAGCAGATCGACGAATACGGCATCGGCAACGGCATCTCGCTGATCATCATGGCGGGCATCGTGGCCCGCATGCCGAACGCGGTCATCGAGGTGTACCAGAGTGCCAGCCTGAAAATGACCACCGACGATCCGGGCACCATCGGTCCGGGCAAGATCGCGTTTTTGATTATCGCCTTCGTTGGGGTGGTCGCGGGGTCGATTTTGATCACCCAGGGGCAGCGGCGGATCCCGATCCAGTACGCCAAGCAGACGCGTGGCCGCCGCGTGTACGGCGGACAGCGCAACTATCTGCCACTGCGGGTGAACCATGGCGGTGTGATGCCGATCATTTTCGCCAGCACGCTGATGATGTTCCCGGGGTACATTTTCACCTGGATCAACAACATCTGGTACAGCCGTTTCTGGGTCTTTCTCCAGAACGGGCTGGCCCCGGGCGGATACCTGTATGCGTTGATCTACGTGGGCATGGTGTACTTCTTTGCCTACTTCTGGACGACGGTGCAGTTCCAGCCCAAGGAGATGGCCAACAACCTGCGTGATTACGGCAGCTTCATCCCCGGCCTGCGGCCTGGGAAGCGGACCGCCGACTATCTCGAGCGGGTCATGGGGCGGATCACGTACGTGGGCGCCGCGTTCTTGGCATTGATCGCGTTGATTCCTACGATCGTGGCGGTCTGGCTCGAGATCCCGTTCTCCGTGTCGGCGTTCCTGGGCGGTACCGGCCTGCTGATCGTGGTGAGCGTGGCGCTGGACCTGGTGCAGCGAATCGAAGCGAACCTGATCATGCGGAATTACAAGGGATTCCTCGGCGGCAGCAACTAGCGTGGCGGACGGCCGCAGGCGTGAGGCGTCGCGGTCGCTGGCCGGCAAACCGGCGAGGACAGTGCGGATGCCCGGCAGGTGAGTGGCGACAGCGTCCTCCTCAAGACGGCGGAAGACATCGAGCGGATGCGTCGGGCCGGGGCGATTGTCGCTGCAATCCTCGACGAACTCTGCCGCCTGGTTGAGCCGGGCCTGACCACCGGCGCGTTGAACGCGGTGGCCGAACAGCGAATGGCCGAAGCCGGCGCCGAGCCCTTGTTCAAGGGGGTCGTGAACCCGGCCGCTCACGGGCCGTTCCCGGCGGTGTTGTGCACCAGCGTCAACGACGAGGTGGTGCACGGGATCCCCGGCCACCGGCAACTGGCTGACGGCGACGTCATCAGCATTGACTGCGGCGTGCGGCTGGACGGATTCTGCGGCGATTCCGCTCGCACCGTCGGGGTGGGAACGATCGGAGAGCAGGCCCAGCGGCTGCTGGCGGTAGGTGAAGGGGCACTTGAACTCGCGATTTGCGAGATTCGCCCGGATCGGCTGTGGAGCGAGGTCGCTGAGCAGATCCAGGGCTTCATCGAGTCCGCCGGGATGTCGGTCGTCCGGGACTATGTGGGGCACGGGATTGGCCGCGAGATGCACGAGGGCGGTCTGAAGGTGCCCAACTATCATGATCGGAGCCTGCCGACGCGGGATTTCCGGCTTGAGCCGGGCTTGACCCTGGCGGTGGAGCCGATGGTGACGTTGGGTTCTGCGGGCGTACGGCCTGCGGGCCCGGAAGCGTGGGTGATTGTCACGCGGGACGGCAGTTATGCCGCCCATTTTGAACATACGCTGGCGGTGACGGAGACCGGGGCGGAGGTATTGACCCGGCGGAGGTCGTGAGCTGGCGGGCTGTGTGGCCAGGTTGACTGGCGCGCGGCGTGAGGACGGCAGGCTGCGGGTCGTCTGGCAGAATTCGTGCCAGAATGGCTCGGGGCCTTTGCAAACAACAGGAAAGCGGTATCATGAAGGTTCGAGCAAGCGTCAAGCGGATCTGTGAGAATTGTCGCGTGATCAAGCGCCGCGGTGTGGTGCGCGTGATCTGTAGCAATCCCAAGCATAAGCAGCGTCAAGGCTAAGGAGAGTATCCGTGCCCCGTGTTGTCGGTGTAGACATTCCGAATGATAAGCGGATCGACGTCGCCCTGCGGTACATCTACGGGATTGGACCGAAGGTGGCGGGCGACATTCTGAAAGAGGGGCAGATCGAGGCCGAGACAAAGGCCAAGGATCTGACCGAAGATGAGGTGTCGCGGATCGCGGGCATCATCGAGCGGAACTACCAGGTGGAAGGCGCGTTGCGGCGACAGGTGACGGCGAATATCGCCCGCCTGCGCGACATCGGCTGCTACCGCGGCTTGCGGCATCGCCGCGGATTGCCAGTGCGCGGCCAGCGGACGCGCACGAACGCGCGCACCCGCAAGGGGCCCAAAAAGACGGTGGCCGGCAAGAAGGGCGTGAAGGAGATGCACCGTGGCTAAGCGGACAGGCAGCAAGAAAAAGACCCGGCGGAACGTATCCCGGGGCATCGCCCACGTGAAGGCGACCTTCAACAACACGATCGTGACCATTACCGACACCAACGGCGAGGTGCTCTGCTGGGCATCGGCCGGCACGGTGGGCTTCAAGGGCACGCGCAAGAGCACCCCGTTTGCCGCCCAGCGGGCCGCGGAACGGTGCGCCTACGCGGCCAAGAAGTTCGGAATGGCCGAGTTGGAGGTGCGCGTCAAGGGGCCGGGCAGCGGGCGCGAATCGGCAGTGACGGCGTTGCAAGGCGCCGGCATGCGGATCTCTTCAATTGAGGACGCCACCCCGCTGCCGCACAACGGCTGCCGTCCGGCGAAGCGCCGCCGCGTCTAGGTCTCGCCGCCATCCGGCGGCAGGCCGCGGATCGAGAGCACCGGAGCGCCGCCGGCAGCGGCGCGGCCCTGGCGCGAGCGGCTGGCGCGGCGCCGCCGGGGAAAATGGGTGGGTGTGAATTCAACGGAGCGCGGCTGGCTCCGTTCAGCCATATATAGGGGGTTTCGTCGGAAAGCGGATGCCGACGCCCGGGAGACGATTGGAAAACCCCTCAAGGAGATGAGCGATATGCGTATTCGATGGCGCGGGTTGGAGCTGCCGAGCCGCCTGGAACGGGACGATAACGTCAGTACCGACACGTACGGGCGCTTCTTCGTCGAGCCGTTCGAGCGCGGTTTCGGAACCACGGTGGGTAATTCGCTGCGGCGGATCCTGCTGTCGAGCCTCGAAGGGGCGGCGATCTACGCCGTCAAGATCGACAACGCGCCGCACGAGTTCAGCACGCTGCCCGGCGTCCTGGAAGACGTGGCTGACATCATTCTGAACATCAAGAGCGTGGTCGTGGCGATGGAGGGAGAGGAAACCCGTACGCTCAAGGTCGCCCGCAACTCCGCGGGGATGGTGACCGCCGGCGACATCGAGTGCGAAGCCGGCGTCGAAGTGATGAATCCGGAATTGAAGATCGCCACGTTGACCGAGGATGTTTCGTTCAGCATCGAGATGTGGGCCCGTACCGGCCGCGGCTATGCGACCGCCGAAGACAACGCCGGCCCGGAGCAGGAAATCGGCGTCATCCCCATCGATTCGGTCTTCTCGCCCGTGACCCGGGTACGCTACCGTACGGAAGACACGCGCGTGGGGCAGCGGACGAACTACGACCGGTTGGTGCTCGAGGTGTGGACCTCTGGCAGTGTTTTTCCGGAGGACGCCGTCGTCGAGGCGGGCAAGATTCTCCGCAAGCACCTCAACCCGTTCGTCCTCTACCATGAGCTGAGCAACGAGATGGTGACCGAGTCGCCGCAAATCACCGTGGCCGAATCGGCGGTGGACGAGGAGATGCAGTCGCTGCTCAACCGCGGCGTGTCGGAGTTGCAGCTTTCGGTGCGGGCGGCGAATTGCCTCGAGTCCGCCCGCGTCCGCACCATCGGCGAGTTGGTGCGCAAGACCGAGGCGGACCTGCTGCGCGTGCGAAGCTTCGGAAAGACGTCGCTGCGGGAGGTCAAGCGCAAGCTCGCCGACCTCGGGCTGACGCTGGGCATGGTGTTTGAGCCCGGCGCGGCGCCGGAAGCGGCGCCCCAGACCGAGCATGCGAGCTACGGCGGCGACGATGAGGAGGAAGCTGGGGAAAACCCTGAGCAGAGCCCCGATTCCGGCATGTCCATGATGGTGGATCGGGGCGGAATGGATCATTGAGCAGGCTGGCATCGTCGCACCAGCCGGCATCCGTCAGCGCGTCGATCGCGCTGGGGCCTGGCGGGGCGGGCGGCGACCTGGCGGCTCGATTGAAGCGATTGGATTGGATAGTCCGGGCGGCAGTGCTTCGGACCTGGGCAGTCAACAAGGAATGGCAGCGGCGGGCGCCGAGCTCCCCCGTTGAATGAGTGACCATAGCCATGAAGCATCGGCTGAAACAACGCAAGCTGAATCGGACCCCGTCGCATCACAAGGCAATGCAGCGGAATTTGGCCCAGAGCATGATCGAGCACGGACAGGTCCGCACCACGGTGCAGAAGGCCAAGGATCTCCGCCCGTTCATGGAGAAGCTGGTCTCCCTCGCCCGCAGCGCCCGGCAGGGCAGCATTACCGCCCGGCGGCAGATCCACAAGCTGCTCAGCGATCGCTCGATTATCCCGGCCGACCGACGCGAAGAGTACGAAGACATGTCCCTGGCCAAGCGCGCCAAGGTCCTCCGGGCCCGCAGCGGCCGGCGTTATCGTACCGGCGCGCCCAAGGGCAAGCTGCCGTTTACGGGCGAATCGGTGACGCACCGGCTGCTCAACTCCGTGGCCGAGCGGTTCGAGGAACGCCCGGGCGGGTACACGCGCTTGATCAAGCTCGCCCAGCGGCGGGTGGGCGACGGCGGTGAACTTGCCATTCTCCAGTTCGTCGGCGACGAAGAAGCACCGGGCTCGGTGACCCGGCCGGCCAAGACGGCGCGCAAGCGGCGGGCGGATTCACGCTATGCGCTGGCGGTGAAGCTGGCCAAGCAGCGTCGTGGCGGCAAGCCGGAGGCGTCCGAGGCGCCGAGCAAACCGGAAGCGGCGGCCGAGCCCGCAGGCGCGGCCGAAGGGGAAGCTGCGGAAGGCGAGCAGAAGCCGGAATCGAGCGAGACGTAGTCGGCACGGCACGCCTGGGAGATGCAAAGCCCTGGTCGGCGGCGTCGAGGCGCGGCGGCTGGCGGCGCGGGGCGGCGGCATCCCGAACGTCGATGAGGACCTGGGTCCATGTCATCTGCGGCGGACACGGTATTCACGCGCATCGTTCGGGGAGAGATTCCGGCGCAGGTCGTATATGAAGACGAGGCGGTGCTGGCGTTTTTGGACATCAGCCCCCTGGCCCCCGGGCATACCCTGTTGATTCCCAAGCAGGCGTACGCGACCATGGCGGACGCGCCGGCGGAAACGGCGGCGGCGTTGGGGGCCGCGCTCCCGCGGCTGGTCCGTGCCGTGCAGGCCGCCACGGGCGCCGCCGGTGTGAACATCTTGCAGAACAACGGACGCAGCGCCGGGCAGGAGGTGAACCACATTCACTTCCACATCATACCCCGGGTCGAAAAAGACGGCTTGGGATATCGCTGGAACCCCGGCTCTTACGCATCCGGCGAGGCGGAGGCGATGCAGGCGCGCGTCGTAGCCGCGTTGCGTGCGTGAGCCCGCAATTGCCGGGACGGGAGAAAACGCAAGACGTCGCCGGCGGCATTTCACGGCATTCATCCGCCGCCCGGCACGGTCAGCGGCGCGGTCCCCTGGTGTAATCCGAGACGGCTGCGGCTTGACTATCACGGCGACGGCGGTAGTGTCGCCAATGAGGAAGCGAGGGGCAGACCGTGAGCGCCGTCATGCAATGGGTGATGCTGAGCGTGTTCATCGCTGCGATGCTGCACGTCTGCGTCTATGGTGTGCACCGCTACATCCTGCTCTATCTCTATCGCCGTTACGCCTCCCGCCGCCCGATCGCCGGTGCTCACTTCGCCGAGTGGCCCCACGTCACCGTCCAACTGCCCATGTACAACGAGCGATTCGTCGCCGAGCGGGTGATCGAAGCCGCCGCCGCCCTGGATTATCCCCATGACCGCCTGCACATTCAGGTGCTCGACGATTCCACCGACGGCAGCCGGGACATTGCCCTGGCCACAGTGGAGCGGCTGGCGAAAACCGGTATCGATGTGACCTATCACCATCGCACCGACCGCACGGGATACAAGGCCGGGGCGCTGGCAGAAGGCTTGCGCGCGGCGGTCGGCGAACTGATCGCCGTCTTCGACGCCGACTTTTTGCCCAATCCGGAGTTTCTCAAGGAAACCGTGCATCATTTCACCGACCCGAAGGTGGGCATGGTGCAGGCCCGCTGGGCCCACATCAACCGCGAGGACTCGCTGCTCACCCGGGCCCAGGCGGTGTTGCTCGACGGGCACTTCGTCATGGAGCACGGGGCGCGCTGGCGCAGCGGGCGCTTCATGAGCTTCAACGGGACCGCGGGCATCTGGCGCAAGACGTGCATCGAGGATGCCGGCGGGTGGCAACACGACACCCTGACCGAGGATTTGGATTTATCCTACCGGGCGCAGCTTCGGGGGTGGAAGTTCGTCTACCTCCAGGACCTCACCTGCCCGGCGGAACTGCCCCCGGAAATGCGGGGATTCAAGAGCCAGCAGCATCGCTGGGCCAAGGGCGGGGCGCAGACCTGCCGCAAGCTGCTGCCCGCGGTCATGCGCGCGTCGCTCTCCTGGCGGGTGAAGCTCGAAGCCTTCTATCACCTCACCGGCAACACCGCCTACGTATCCATGATGGTCATCGTGCTGCTGCTCGGGCCGATCATCATGATGGGCTGCGCCGCCGGCGGCGGAGGGGGCACCACGCCGAACTGGTGGGCCTGGATGGTCGATGCGGGCCTGCTGCTGGTCGCCACCTGTTCGGTGAGCGCGTTCTACGTGGTCAGCCAGCGGGAATTGGCGCGGACCTGGCGGCAGTCACTGCGGCCTCTGCCGGTGGTGATGACCCTGGGCGTGGGCATTGCGCTGAACAACGCCCGGGCGTCTCTGGAGGGCTTCTTCGGACCGCCGGGTGAATTCGTGCGTACCCCCAAGTACGGGGTGGACGGGATCCGCCCTCGAGCCTGGCGCCGTCGCGCCCGGTACGTCGCCCTTGAGCCCGTCGAAACGCAGGCACTGGTGGAGTTGGCCATCGGATTGTACCTGACCATCTGCGTGGCATTGTGTCTGTCGGTCGGCTGGGTCGGGCTGGGCCTGCCGTTCATGATTCTCTTCGCGGTGGGCTACCTTTACGTGGGGTGGCAGTCGCTCGAATCGGCCAAGCCTGTCGCCATGTTGCTGCGCCGCTGGCGTCGACGCCTGCCCCTGTGGCCTGCCGGCCATGCCGCGGGGGAACACCCCAGTACCCCATCCGCCGGGCACTCCTGACGACGGCAAGTCAGATCACGCGCCGTTGGCTCAAACGAGTTGCGGCGCAGAAACCACCCAGTCCTTCACGATCGAAACCGAGCGGTTGAGCAGCGGCGCGCAGTATCGTGCCGGACGGGCGCGGTCGCGCAAGTCGGGCAAGAACTCGTCATCAAAGCGGCGGACCGCCTGCGGATCAGACCAGAGCAGGGCGATCAGGAAGGTACCGTGGTGGTTGAGGGCCTGGCCAAAGCACCCGGCCAGCAGCCCCGGAGCGGCCGCCAGAGCGGGGTTCCAGATGCGCCGCTGGGCCTGCTGGAGGGCGTCGATCTGGCCGGGCTTGGCTCGGGTGATGGTCAGTCGCAAGACGGCCGTCTGCGCCAGCGCGCGGCACGCATGGGGCATACAACCGGGGATCGATGCGCGGGTGACGAAGAGCAGGTTGGTCAGTTGCGCGATGGCGCCTGCCTGGGCTTGGACCGCCGCCAGTCCGTCGTGGGCCGTGTTCATGAATCGTTGGTAGTGCCGCGGGCTCAGCCACACGGCCTGGATCCAGGCTTCCTCGGCTTGCTTCTGCGCCCACCCGCCGAACTGGCCGGCGAAGCCGGGTTGATCGCGGACGGCCGCCCAGGCACGCTGGCCATCGGCGAATTGATTGCGATGTTCGCGGTGCACGACCGCGCGAACGAGCTTGATAAACATGGCTATGGCCCGCTGGTTTGCGTGGGTGCCATAGTGTAGCCTACGTTCGCAACCGCCGGTATCGGAAACTCACCCCAGGAGGCGATTCGGTGACGGAACCGCGTTTATTCGACGTCGTTTTTGTTGATTTTTACGGCACTTTGGCAACCGGCGATCCGCAAGCGGTCGAAGCCACCTGTGCGCGCGTGATTGCGGATCACGACTTGCCCATGACCGCCGGGGAACTTGCCTCCGTGTGGGGACGACGGTTCCTCCGGGCGATCGAAACCTGCAATCACGACGGATTCCTCACCTTGTACGATTGTGAGTGTCTTACGTTGCAGGAGACGGTGTCGTCGTACGTTGCAGGCATCGACCCCCGTCCGTATGCGGACATGCTCAAGGCGTACTGGGCGGATCCGCCGGCTGCGCCAAATGCATGTGCGGCGTTGGCGGCGCTGGAGACGCCGGTCTGCGTAGTCTCCAACGCGGACACGGAGGACATCCATCGGGCGATCGAACGCTTGGGCCTGCCGGTGGACGCGGTGGTGACTTCGGAGGAGGCTCGGTCCTATAAGCCAGACAGGTGGATCTTCGACACTGCCCTGGAACGCATGCAGGTGCGGCCGGAGCGCGTATTACACGTAGGCGACTCGCTGCACAGCGACGTGGCGGGGGCCCAGGCCCTCGGGATCGCGACCTGCTGGGTCTGCTACACGGATCGGATCCTGGATGTCGGAACGGCCGTTCCGGACTATAAGATCAGCGATTTGATGGAGTTACGGGCGATTCTCTCGCGGTCGGGTCCGGAATTCGCTTGCCCGTGAGGCAAACATCGAATATATTTCACACGTGGTAACTATTAACCGTTTGATTGAAAGCCGGGCGCAGGCAAGAGGTTTATCGCGGAGGTGATGTCATGATCCGTCGCACGACTCCCAAGCGGCTATGCGTGTTGGTGGCCCTGTTGATGGTCCTGGGCGCCGCCACCGAAGTGATGGCCCAGGCCCGGCGTAGCTCGCGGCGTGCGAGCGTGGGCCGCTCGTCCTCGAGTCGGTCCAGCAGCGCCCGGCGGTCATCTGCCAACCGCTCACGGCCTAGTCGGCCGGCCGTCAGTCGGAGCAGGTCGCGGTCGAGTCGATCGTCGGTGAGCCGCAGCCGTTCAGGCTCGGCGCCCCGGTCCCGCGGCGTGTCGCGCAGCCGATCCTCATCCGGCCGGCGCTCGGCGGTGAGCCGTTCCAATCGGTCGAGCGGTTCGAGGTCGCGGGTCTCGGGGGCGCGGACGCGATCCTCCGTCTCGCGGTCGTCGGCGCCGCGGCGTAGCCGTAGCGTGCGCAGCAGCGGCACGCAAGTGCGCAGCCGTGGATCGGTGGGACGCTCAAGCGTGACGCGGTCCGCGCCTCAGCGTTCGCGGGGTTCGGTCACCATCTATCCGCGCAGTGGACAGCGTTCGCGTTCATCCATCGGGCGCACCTCGGTGGGCCGCAGCAGCGTGGGCCGAACGAACGTGGGCAGCAGCAGTATCGGTCGCACGAGCATCGGCCGCACGAGCATCGGAAGCAGCAGCGTGGGCCGCAGCAGTACTGGGCGCACCAGCGTCGGGCGCAGCACCATCCCACGATCGTCGATCGGACGGTCAGCGGTTGGACGGAGCACGGTCAATACCCCGCTGCGTACGCCGTCCAGCCGGTCGCGCCAGCCGTTCGCTCGCTCCTCGGTGGGCCGACGCACGGTGCAGCGCAGCTCGGGCGTCACGCCTCGGTCGTCGAGCATCGGACGCAGCGGCGTGAGTCGCAGTTCGACGTCGCGGGCGACCGCGCCGCGCCGAAGCTTCTTCAATGCATCGCCGCTGCGCAGTTCGTCCACGGAGCGGATCGGCCGTACGAGCTACCGGGGCAGCACCTCGCTGATGACCCCACGGGACAACCGTTCGCAGGCGCGAGCCCGGACCACGCAGGAGCGGGTCCGCCGTCGGAGCGCCCCGGGGCGTTCAACCTCAACCGCGGGCCGCTCCAGCGGGCTGCGCTGGCCGGGCGCGACCTATGGCGGCGTCCGCGCGGGCTTCGGGCACGCGGATCCCCGCGTCGACCGCGATCACCGGGGACGCTATGACCGCGGACCGGTGACCCGCCAAGGCGTGCGCTCCTTTTCGCGATCGCTGCCGCGGGCCTACTTCAGCATGTACGATCGACTGGAGTATGCGCCCAACCGCCTCAACTGGCTGAGCCGCAACAACTATCCCGTCCGCACCTTCGGTGTGGGATACAGCTTCCACGGCAAGCATCACGGTCGCTATGGTCACCACGGCCGCTACGGCGTCTTTGGCGTGCGGCACAACCGCGGCCTGAACCGGTGCAACTGGTTCAACGGCCGGTATCCGCGATACGCCTCGTTCGGAGTGGGGTATTACCTCGGCCGGCGGCACGCCCGCGACTGCGATCGCAACGTGTACATTTCCTCTTCACCATGGAACACACGCTTCTGGCACTATGGTTGGACGGGCAACTGGCGGCGGCACTGCAATACGTACTTCACCTCGACCTACTACCCCTGGACGTACGGCACGTCCTTCGTCGGCGCAACGTATCCATGGTACGCCTCAGACGGCCCGGAATACAAATACGACAACACCTACGTGACGAACAACTACTACACCCAGACGGATGCCACCGGGGATCCGTACAACAGCGCGTACTACGACGCGTACACCGACGGCGGCTACAGCACCGTCGCCGATATGCTGTCCTCGGCGACGACCGTCACGCCTGCTACGCCGGATCCGGCCGCGGCGACGGCGCCGACGCCGGCAGCGCCCTCGGCCGCCCATGGCGACATCGCCCTTCAGGCGTTTCGCCAGGGCGACTACGACCTCGCCCGCCGGGAATTCGTACGCGCGATGCTGGCTTATCCGGATGACCCCGAGCTGATCATGCTCTACGGCTTTGCCCACTTCGCGACCGGCGACTACCTGGTGGCATCGCTTGCCATCCGTCGGGCGACCGAGGCCGACCCGACCCTGATCGAGCAGCCGGTGGACATTCACCAGCTCTACGGTGAACGCGACGCGTTCACCGCCCACTTGGCGGCGCTGGACGCGCACCTTGCGGGCGACGACAAGGACATCGACGCACGCTTCCTTGCGGGCTTTGTCCGCTACGCGGCGGGCATGCCGACGGAGGCGGGAACCTACTTCGCGGAGTGCCTGTCGATGTCCCCCGATGACTCGCTCTACTTCATCATGCGGGACGCGTCGTTGCGGGCGAGTGTGATGCAGGCGGCGGCCGAGCGGGCCGCTTCGGACGCGGAGCGCTGATTGACCGGGACGATCGTCCCCCCAGCACGGCTTCAGATGCACTTCCGGTCGCCCCGCGGCGTGTGCCGCGGGGCGACCTCTTCGTTGGGCGGCGGCGTCAGATCTGTTTCGTGGTCCAGCGGCCGCGGGTGAACCGCACAAAGCCGAGCAAAAAGCGAAGGACCATGTCGGCGACCACGGCATACCACGCACCGAGCAACCCGCCGCCCAGGACAATCCCGATCAGGTAGCCAAACGGCACGCGCACCGTGGCCAGCGCGACGGCCGAAATCGCCATCGGGTAGATCGTGTCGCCCGCGCCGCGCAGTGAGCCCAGGTAGACGATGGCGGCTGCCAGCAGCGGCTGGAAGAAGCCGGTCAGAGTGAGCACCGGCACGGCGATGGCGAGGACGCTGACGTCCTTGTTCAGCAGACTGCACAGCGGAAGGGCGAAGAGCACGAAACCAGCGCCCACGAACGCGGTGAGCAAACCGCATTGCAGCGCCCCCTCGTGCCCGCAGCGCTTGGCCCGCTCCGGCAACCGGGCGCCCAGGGCCTGACCGATCATGGTGGCGCAGGCGGCGGACCACGCCGAGGCCGGCAGGTAGGTGAACGCCGAGAGGCGGACCACGACGATCTGGGCGGCGAACGCCGGGTTGGCGTCGCCATCCCCGCCGAGGTGGCCGACGATCTTGAGAAAGAGAAAGTGGCCTGACCAGAGCACCGCGCCATCGATGGCGGCCGGCCCGCCGATCCGCAGAATCCGGACCAGATGCCCCAATGCTGGGCGCAGCAGCGCCACGTGCAGCTTCAGACCATGTCGCCCACGGAGCAGGACCAGCAGCACCAGCAGCCCGCCGGCCACCCGGGCGCAGAGCGTGCCGATAACAATGCCGGTGACGCCCAACTCGGGCGCCGGTCCCCACCCGTTGACCAGCGCGGGGGACAGGATCACGTTGCACACGTTGACGATGGCCAGCACTTTGAGCGGGGTACGCATGTCCCCCGCGCCGCGCAGGGCGGCCCCGCCGACCAGGCCCAGGGCCCAGATGGCGTAGCCGAGCGCGTCGATCCGCAGGTAGTCGACCGCAATGTCGTAGGTGTCGCCGGACATTTCGAGCCAGCGGGCGAAGTGCGGCGCCAGGGCGAACATGCCGACCGCCCCGACGATCCCCATGGCGCTGGCGAGCATGATCGATTGGTTGGCGATGTGGTTGCCCTGTGGGCGGTCGTTGCCCCCGTACGTGCGGGCGACGAGGGCGGTCGTGCCGGTGCCGACCAGGGCGAAGAGCATAGTGACCAGCCAGCCGACGTAGGCGGCGAGTCCGACGGCGCTGGTGGCGGCGATGCGCTGTTCGGGCAGATTGCCGGCCAGATAGGTGTCGACCAGCGCCACCAGGGTGTTGAGAAACTGCTCGGCCAGCACCGGCCAGACCAGACCCAGCATGACCGGGCGCAGCGGTCCGGCGACGATCCGATTGCTCGGCGGCGGGCTCGGCGGCGGGTTGTCGACGGTGCGTGGAGCCATGGGTATCCGGCGACGCCGGCGTCGGCATCGGGCGAGATTGTAGCGTGCAATTCCGCACCTGTTGACCGCAAAGGGGGGGAATTCTAGGATCGGCGATTCGGAGAGCGCCCGCGATCGGGTGTGGCTCCGGCCCCTCGGGGGCGCCTCGCCAAACGAAAGGTCGTTCCATGCAGAAGATCGGGATTCGTCGGGAGGACAAGACGGAGTGGGAGCGGCGCGTTCCGTTGACGCCGGAACACGTGCGGCAACTGGCGGAGACGCACGAGGTGCCGTTCGCTGTGCAGCGCTCGCCCCAGCGGGTGTTCGACGAGGCCGCGTACCAGGCCTGCGGAGCGCCGGTGACCGAGGATCTGGCGGATTGCCCGATCATCATGGGCGTGAAGGAGATTCCCCTCGACGTCTTCGAGCCGGGCAAGACCTACGTCTTCTTCTCGCACACCATCAAAGGCCAGCCCTACAACATGCCCATGCTGCGCCGCATGATGGAGCTGGGTTGCAACCTGATCGATTACGAGAAGATCACGGACGACCAGGGTCGTCGACTGGTCTTCTTCGGATTCTACGCGGGTCTTGCGGGGATGATCGACACGCTCTGGTCGCTCGGCCAGCGCCTGCGAGTGGAAGGGCGGCAGACGCCGCTGGAGCGAATCCGGCCGGCCCATCAATACGCAAGCCTCGACGCCGCACGGGAGCATCTGACCACGATTGCACGCGAATGCGCGGACGGCGATGTCCTTGCGGAGCTTGGGCCCGTCGTATGCGGATTCGCCGGCTACGGCCAGGTGTCTCAGGGGGCCCAAGACATCTATAGCCTGTTCGAGCCGGAGGTCATCACGCCGGACGAGCTGTTGAGCAGTGCATTCAAGCCCCAGAATGGCCGGTTCTACCAGGTGGTATTCGAAGAGCGACACATGGTCCGGCCGAATTCGGCCAACGCCGTCTTCGAGCTCCAGGACTACTACGAAAACCCGGAGAACTACGACGGGATTTTCGACCGCTACCTGGGCAAGCTGACCATGCTGGTCAACTGCATCTACTGGGCGCCGCAGTATCCCCGCCTGGTGACGCTGGATGCGCTCAACACGGTGTATGGGATCTACGCGCGCGCCCCCCAGCCGCGGCTGCGGGTGATCGGCGACATCTCGTGCGACCCGCAAGGCTCGATCGAGTGCACCGTGCGGGCGACCGATCCCGGCAACCCGGTGTACGTGTACGATCTGGGCCGCCACGAGGCGGTGGACGGGTTCGCGGGCAACGGCCCGGTGATCATGGCGGTCGAGATTCTGCCCACCGAACTGCCGCGCGAGTCGTCCAAGGCGTTCGGTGACGCGCTGCTGGGCCTGGTTCCGGGCCTTGCCGCGGCGGAGTGCACGGAGCGCTTCGAGGATTGGCAATTGCCGGATCCGCTCAAGCGGGCCGTGATCCTGCACCGCGGACGGCTGACCCCGGATTATGCCTACATCGCGGAGTTCCTCGGATAGCAATGCCGAGCGATGCACGCGGAAACGGCGGCGGCGGAAATCCAGGGCGGATTGAAGCCGCGTCGCCGGCGTTGCCGACTGGGCGGACTGACAACTCCTTGCAATTCGAGTATCCGCTGACCCCGGCCAGTCGGTATACTCAGCCTCGTACAGGACGCACCCGCGCGGGCTCGGGCCCGATCAACGCGGCAGGTGCCCGCCAGTGCAGGGTGAGGCGTTGTGCGATTGCCCGCGGACAGATGGCCGGACCATGACCGAACTGATTCGAGTGGACAACCTGCGCGTGGAATTCGGCCGCCTGGCAGCCTTGGGCGGCGTGAGCTTCACCATGGACGCCGGCGACCTGCTCGGGCTGATCGGTCCCAACGGCGCGGGCAAAACCACCTTGCTGCGCGCCCTGGCCGGCTTGCAGGCGCCGACCACCGGAACGGTTTCTCTGCTCGGGCATGACCTGTTCCTCGACGGCCGGGCGGTGCGCGGACAGGTCGGCTTCGCCCCCGACGAACCGCCCGCCTATGAAGACCTGACCGTCGAACAGTTCCTCCGCTTCGTGGCCGAGCTGCACGACATTGACGGCGCGGAAGCCACCGAACGCATCGACTACTGGCTCGAGCAGGTCTGGCTGACCGAGAAGCGGGCGGTCAAGATCAAGAACTTGTCCAAGGGGATGCGGCAGCGGGTGACGATCGCGCAGACGCTGGTGCCCAACCCGGTGGTCGTGCTGCTGGACGAACCCTCCGCGGGATTAGACCCGGCGGGCCGCATTCAGTTGCGCCAGGTCATCGCCAGTTTGGCGCAGCAGGGCAAAGCAGTGATCGTCTCGTCGCACATCCTGGCCGATCTCGAGGAATACTGCACGCACATCGCGATCATCGAGCACGGGCGCATCCTGCGTTACGCCCACGTGAACGACTTGGGCGATTCGGCGGCGGACCGTGCGGTGTATCGCCTGCATACCGCGGGTGCTGACGACGTGACCGAGGCGCTGATGGCCATTCCCGATGTCGCCGGCGTGCGCAAGCTCAACGATCATTACGAACTCGAGTACGATGCGGGCGCGGATGCGGCGGCTGACCTGCTCGCCCGGCTCGTGCATCACGGCGTGCGGATCACGGCGTTTGCGGCGGTCCGGGCCAACCTCGAGGACGTGTATCTCAAGACGGGTGTGAGGCAGGTGGACTGATGGCGTACGCGTCGCTGGGCAATCCCATCTGGTCAGGCCAGGGGCAGCTCCTGGGCGGCGTGCGCAAGCTGGCGACGTCGTCCATGGTGTTTGCGGTGATCCTCATGGTGGCGTTTGTGGTCATGCGCCGCATCCAGCACGACCTGCCGACGAGTGCGGTTGCCGGCCGGGCCCTGGTGTACCTGAGCTGGATCCAGTGGGCGTCACTGCTGGTGGGCGGAACGGCCGCGGTGCTCAAGGCGCTGGTCCGCGACCAGCAGACGCGGATGATCGAGTCGTTGCGGCTGGCCCCGATCAGCGGCCTATCCGTGGTCGCAGGATATGCCCTTGGCCCGGCGCTGTCGGTGCTGGCGCATTGGGCCGTCGGGTTCGTATTCGGGGTCGGGCTGATCCTGCTCGGCGGCGCGGGCGACGTGCGCGACTGGACGATGGGGCACCTGCTGGTCCTGCTGGTCGCGCTGTTGGTATGGAACCTCCAGGTATTCCTGGGGGTCGGCACAGGCAAGCCCGCGGCCGTCGTGATTCCGCTGCTGATCGCATGCTTTGTCCTATCGATGATGGACAACGTGATTCGGTTCATGCCGGGCTTCGCCCTCTTTGTGGGAGGGCACCTGGCATTCGCCAGCCGGGCGGTGGCCGTCGGCGGTCAGACGATGGATCGGGCATTGGCGGTAAGCCTGTTCGCGACGGTGGTGATGGTCGTGTTCTGGTCATACGCCGTGGGGGCACGGTTTCGCCGGCCTTATCTGCCGGCGCTGAGCGTGGGGGCTGCGCTGACCCTGGTCGTCTTGTGGGCGGGGTGCAACATTGTGGGCTTGCGGATGGTGGGCGGGCTGTATTCCCAGCCGATTGCGGAAGGATCGCGGCAGATCATGGGGCTGGTGGTGATGCATGCCTTGATCGTCTTCGGCTGCCTGCCCGTTTCGTCGGCGGCGCAGGTGCGCCGGCGAACGCTGCTCGGCGGGGCGCCCATCCGGTGGGGCGATGGTTGGCCGCCGGTGATCGCGGCGTCCTTGTCCGCGCTGCTCACCATTGGCGCCCTGGTGCTGGTCGCCCGGGAGAGCGCGCTGCCTGCCGAGACGATGGTGCTGCCCGGCGCGGTCGGTGTGGTGTCGGCCGTGTTGTTGGCGCTTGGCGTGTTGAAGATATCCTGTCTGATCTGGGAGCGGACGCCGCCGGGTTGGGCGATTCTGGTCGTGCTGTGGGGCGCGCCCCTTTTGATTTCACCCATCTGGGATGCGGTGGCCGAGGAATTGCAGCGACCCCGGCCGGCGGCCTCGCACCTGCTCTTCGTCAGTTCGCCGGCGGGTGGGTTGATCTCCATTGCCCGCGGCGACGATTGGCCGGTGTGGTGGGGTTGGCCGGTGCAACTGGGGCTGGCCGGCGCTGTTCTGCTGTTTGCCCACAGAGTCGAACGCCGCTTCCTGGCGCACCGCCGGGTGCTACGGGCGAGCGATGGGGCCCAAGCTCCGTAAGCCGTTCAGCTCGGTGGTTGAAGTGGCCGGTTGCACGCCGTCGGGCATGGCGGCGCTCGACTCCGTCGAGCTTGGCCATGGCGCCCTGACCGCGTCGAGCTTGGCCGTGGCTCGCGACAATTGCCTGCTGGAATGCCTGGTGCGTGGATCGCCTACCCGTTGCCTTCAAACAGCGGGGTCGAAAGGTAGCGCTCGCCGGCACTGGCCAGGATGACGACGATGGTTTTTCCCACGTTGCCGGGCATGCGGGAAACCTGGTAGGCGGCGCAGAGCGCGGCGCCGGAGGAGATGCCGCAGAGGATACCCTCTTCACGGGCGGCGCGGCGAGCCCAGGTGAAGGCGTCGTCGTCGGATACGCGGATCACGTCGTCAACGATGTCGAGATTCAGCGTTTCGGGAATGAAGCCCGCGCCGATGCCCTGGATGCGGTGCTTGCCGGGCTGGATCTTCTCGCCGTTGCGCACCTGCGTGATGACCGGTGACGTCTCGGGTTCGACCGCATAGCACTTGAAGCCGGGCTTGCGGGACTTGATCACCTCGCCCACGCCGGTAATGGTGCCCCCGGTGCCGACGCCCGCGACCAAGATGTCGGCCGCGCCTTCGGTGTCGTTCCAGATTTCCTCGGCCGTAGTCTGGCGGTGGACTTCCGGGTTGGCGGGATTGTTGAACTGCTGGGGCACGAACGACTTCGGCGTCTCCTCGGCCAGCTTGTCGGCCACGCGGAGAGCGCCGGGCATGCCGTCGGCCGCAGGCGTAAGCACCAGGTCGGCCCCAAGCTGACGCAGCACCGAGCGACGCTCCACCGACATGCTCTCCGGCATCGTCAGACGCAGCTTGTAGCCCTTGGCGGCGCAGACGAAGGCGAGCGCAATGCCAGTGTTGCCGCTGGTTGGCTCAATGATGACGGTGTTCTTGTCGATCTTGCCGTCGCGCTCCGCGGCCTCGATCATGGACTTGCCGATGCGGTCTTTGACGCTCGCCAGCGGGTTGCGAAACTCGAGCTTGGCATAGACCTTGGCATCCGATTCCATGGTGCGGTTGAGGCGCACCAGCGGTGTGCGGCCGATGCTGTCCACGGCATTGGCGAAGAGATTGGCCATGATTGCGCTCCCAGATAACAGTCCGACCCGGTTTCCGTCCACACGAAGAGAATGTTAGAATCGCTGATATTGGCTGTCAAATCGCGGTTTTGTCGGTGAGACGCTTGCCCGACACATCGAACACTGTTCCTGGTCAGCGGGACAGTCGGCAATTGTCTGCACCCTTCGGCAGAGGCGCGCCGATAAGGATCCCAAAGGCGCGGGCGAGGTGTTCGCGCGAACCCTCGTCCAGGAGGTTGACGCCATGAAGCGCGGTTTGCGGTGGTTGCGATACTATGTGGTCGGCGGGGTGGTGTTCGGCGTGGCCCATTCGGCATGGGCCTTCGGCGGCCCGTTCGAGTTCAACTTCGCGGCCGACTTTCTGAGCGGTATTCTGCTCTGGCCGCTGCGCCTCGGGGGATGCGGATAGACGCCCGCCGCGCCGATCAAGCCGCGACGATTTCGACCAGGGCGTCAGCCAGCAGATCGATTTCATCTTCGCTGGTGAACGGTCCCGGGGAAAGACGCACGGCGCCCTCCGGGAACGTGCCCAATTGGCGGTGTGCGTTCGGGGCGCAATGCAGCCCGGCGCGCACGGCCACATCGAACGATTCGTCCAGAATCGCGGCCACCTCGCTCGCCGTATATCCATCCACGGTGATCGCCAGGGTATTCACACGACGGGCGTTGTTGCGCGTGGCCAGGAGGGTGACGCCGGGGATCTTCTCCAGTCGGGCCGCAAGCAGGTCAAGCAGCTTCCGCAGCCGGGCAAGCGTCGCGGTCGGCTCGAGGTAGGCCAGCGCTGCACGAAGACCGGCGATGGCCACGCTGTTGGGCGTTCCGGCTTCCAGGAAATAAGGCCATTCGACCGGTTGCAGGGCGCTGGCGGAGTCCGCGCCCGTGCCCCCCTGACGCACCGCCCGAATCTCCACCCGGGGATCCACCCAGAGCATGCCCAGACCCGGTGGTCCCAGCAGTTCCTTGTGAGCCGGCATGGCCAGCAGATCCACCGACATGGCCGCCACGTCGATCTCCACCAACCCGATCGTCTGCGCGGCGTCGAGCAAAAAGTACGCGCCGGCATTGCGGGCGATGGCCCCGATCTCCGCCGCCGGCTGGATGACGCCGGTCACGTTGCTCGCGTGATTCAGCACCACCAGGCGTGTATTGGTCTTGAGTGCGGCGGCAACCTCCGCGGGATCCACGCAGCCCTCGGCATCGAAGGGCACGCAGGTCAATGAAATAGTCCCGGCGGCGCGCAGCGTCTCCAACGGCCGCATCACGCTGTTGTGCTCCAGCATGGTGGTGACCACGTGATCGCCGGGCTGGATCACGCCGTGAATGGCGAGGTTGAGCGCGTCGGTGCAACTGGCGGTGAAGACGGTGCGTTCCGGCTGACGGGCGCCGATATGGGCGGTGATGGCTTCGCGCACGTCCTCGACGAGGCGGGTGCATTGGGCGGCCGCCCGGTATTCGCCCCGGCCCGGACTCACCCCGCAGTCGGTCATGAAGCGGCGCATGGCCTCGATGACCTCGGGCGGTTTCGGGTGGGTCGTGCTGGCGTTGTCGAAGTAGGGCATGGGGCCCTCCCAGGCGCTCAATTGCCGATGTACTTGGAATATACGGTGCGGGCCTCGTCGATGTCGTCGACCCCCTTGATGATGGCCCGACCGTCTGGGAAAACCGTTACGAGATAACGACCCACCTCCGCGCGGATCATAAACCGGTTCCGCGTCGGCGGAGTGTTGGCGACTGTCGCGAGCTTGGCCATCAGCGCATCAAGGTCGGGCGTGCCGGCGCCGGCCGGACGGTTCACCTGCACCGCGTTGCGCCCGCACAGCGCCGCGGCCACGCTCCCGGCTTCACCGGCCAGGTAAGGAAACTCGCCTCGCCCGCAGCAAACGCAAGGCGTGTCGCCCCGTACGGGCGGAATGGCCAGCGCCGTGATCCGCCCGCTCCACGCGTCGATGCTCAGCAGCTTGCGGGTCACCGCGTCGCGCCGTCCGGCGAGCAGCTTCAGCGCCTCGACACACTGAAAGCTGGCCACGATGTTGACCGCCGGGCCGATCACCCCGGCCGTGTCGCACGTCGGGCTCAACTCGGGCGGCGGGGCCGTCTCGAACGCACAGCGCAGGCACGCCGTTTCGCCCGGCAACACCGGCATGACCAGCCCCGACGCGCCGATCACCGCCCCGTAGATCCACGGCGTGCCGCTCGCGATGGCCGCGTCGTTGATCAGGTAACGGGTCTCAAAATTATCCGTGCCGTCGAGGATGAGATCGACGTCGTCGATCAGGGTGCGGATGTTGCGATGGTTCACGTCGGCGACCACGGGCTCCAACTCGATCGACGAATTCACGCGACGCAGCTTCTCCACCGCCGCGGCCGCCTTGGGCAGATCGGCCGCGATGTCGGTTTCGTCGAACAGCACCTGCCGTTGCAGATTATTCAATTCGATGTAGTCGCGATCGCAGATGCGCATGAACCCGACGCCCGCCCGCGCGAGGGTGCTCGCGATCACCGTACCCAGCGCCCCGCAACCGATCAACGCCACCCGCGATCGGCCGATGCGGTCCTGGCCCTCCTCGCCGATGGGGGCGAACAATGCCTGGCGCGCGTACCGCTCAGGTGTTGTGAAGTCTTGCGCGGTCATACCGAAGGGTTTTAGTCGATTAACCCGCCTGGAGCGAGCGGGCCGAGGTCTACCGGGTCTGATCGTCCCGCGGCGGATCGGCGAACGAGGCGAGGAAGCCCTCCGGAGCGTCCTCGGCCAAAGGCGGCTCGGAAGCGGGCGGAGGGCTGGGCTGGCGTGGTGCCTCGAACCGTTTCTCGTCATCCGCAGAAGCAACCGCCACCGGGTTTGTGCCGGCGGGGGATTGCGGGCTCATCGGATCGGACGACGCCGGGGCGTTTTCGTGGCGGCGTAACTGTGAAGCGAGCGATTGCTGCGGGGGCAGGTCGGCTGGTGTGCCGGCCCGCCCGGCGTCCGCGAGTCGGCTCAGCCGGCGCAGATCCCGGTAGGTCCTCACATTCCGCCAACCGGAGGCGAGAAAGAGAATCCCGAAGATCAGGTAGAGCACGGTCAGCCCGAACGGCACGCTGAGGCAAAGCGCCGCGCCGATGATCATGCTGGCGATGCCGTCGAAAAGCAGCGCCCCGCGCCAGCCGGTGAGCAGCAGCAGTGCGGACAGCACCATCGCCACGCCGCCTCCGCGGGTCGCGATATCCACCAGCACGGTTCCGGTCGACGTGGTGGTCCAGCCGCTGCCGAACCCATAGTACAGCAGCAGGCCGGCGGCAATGCCCGCCCAGAGCGCTTCGCCGCGCACGTCGGCATCGTACCGGCCGGTCCCGGCGGAGTAGTGTTGCCCGGTCGGATTCACGGTGAACGCCTCCGTGGATGGATGGAGCGCAGCCGACGTTTACTCAGGGGACGCCGAACATCACTCAGGGGGTGACTGACGGGCGGCTTCCGTCTCATCGTCCTCGCTCGGTTCAGATGGCGAAGCCTGCCTCTCGAATCCCGGGTCGAGTTGCTCCTGGCAGTGCCGGTAGTCGCGCATGCTCCGGCGTCCGGAAGAGAAAAAGAGGTAGCCGAAGATGATCCCGACCACACCGTACGCTGCATTAAACGAGAGCAGCAACACACCGCCGATCGCCAGCCCGACCCCGGCCAGCATGCTGAACACCGCATCGACCACGAGGGCCGTCGCGCTGCCGCTGAGCAGCACCAGCGCGGCGAGCAGCATCCCCGCGCCGCCGTACTGGAGCGTGAAACGAATGACCTGAATGGAGACCATCTCGGACGGCGCAATGGCGTACCACCCGAAATAAAGGGCGGCGAGGGCATAGATGCCCGTCCAGACGGCTTGGCCGCGAACGATGGTCGATACGTGCTCGCCGCTGTGGGGTGCTTCCGTTGTGCTCGGACTCTGTGTGTCGTTCACCGGGGTGGGTCTCCGTTGGGAGCGTCGTCGGGGGCCATGGGCCGCGGGGTTATGAGCCAGGTGGCGTGATGCACTCGTGTTCGCCGCTGCGCACCGTGAGGACGGGGCAAGGCGCCTTGCGGACGACCTTCTCGGCCGTGCTGCCCATCAGAGCGTGCATCACCCCGCTGCGCCCGTGGGTGGCCATGACCAGCAGGTCGCAGGTGATCTCCTTGGCGTAGTTCACGATTTCGAGGAAGGGCCTGCCCATCAGGACTTTGGTCACGGATGCGTAGTTCAGGCCGATGAGGTGTTCGTCGTGGAAGGCCTGCATCTGGTTGTTGGCGGCGGCGAGAATATCATCCACCGGGGGGGCAACCGGGGTGGCCTCCGGCCCGAGTGCGGCCCAGTACTGCTGGGCTTCGTCGACCACGTGGAGACAATAGAGCTGCGCGGAGAACTGCTCGGCAAACTCCCGGGCATAGCGCAGGGCCAGCAGCGAGAGTTCCGAGAAATCGGTCGGATAGAGCAGCTTGCGAATTCGTAAGCTCATATCGGAATCGTCGGCCATTAACACTTCAATCTCTATCTTCAACGTACCCCACGCCCCGCGGAGCGTCAACGAAGATATGCCCGCGGAACGGCCTGAACGGGGCAATACAGCCTGCTTGCAATTGAGGCCCGCCCATCTATCATCGGCAACAGGCCCAGTGAAAGGCGTTTTGCGTGATCAGGCTACCGGTAATACCGAACGAAAGCCGCCGCCCGGGACGTAGGCTCCCGCCGTGGCTCAAGCGGCCCCTGCCCGGCCGGGACGACTTCGGCAGCACCCGGCGAATCGTGGCGGACAGCGGCGTGGCCACGGTGTGCCAGGAGGCCCGCTGCCCGAACCTCTCGGAGTGCTGGGCGAAGCGCCACGCGACCTTCATGATCCTCGGCGATCGCTGCACCCGGCGGTGCCATTACTGTGCTGTCAACACGGCCAAGCCCCAGCCGCCCGCCGCGGACGAGCCGGATCGGCTGGCGGCGGCGGTGGCGGATCTGGGCCTCTCGCACGTGGTGCTGACGGCCGTCGCACGCGACGACCTCGCCGACGAGGGGGCGGGCCACTTCGCGGCGTGCGTGCGGGCGGTTCGGGCGGCGTCGCCGCAGACGACGATCGAGGTGCTGCCCGCCGACTTCCACGCCCGCGTCGAGTGCGTCCGGACCCTGACCCTGGCGGCCCCGGATCTATACAACCACAACGTCGAGATGGTCGAACGGCTCACCCGGGCCATCCGTCCGCAGGGCGACTACCGCCGCTCGCTGGCGGTCCTGCGCATCGTCAAGGAACTCGACCCTTCGGTGCTGACCAAGTCGGGGTTGATGGTGGGGCTGGGGGAGACGACCGACGAACTGCTGACGGCGTTCGCCGATCTGCGCGCGGTGAGCTGCGACGTGCTCACCGTCGGGCAGTATTTGCAGCCCACGATCGATCACCACTGGCCGGTGAAGAAGTTCTACACGCCGGACGAGTTCGCGGAGCTGGGCGCGGCCGCGGAAGCTTTGGGATTTCTCAGCGTGGCGTCGGGGCCCTTCGTCCGCTCCAGCTACAACGCCACCGAGGTGTTTGAAAAGACCAAGACGGCCCAGGCCGCGACAAGAGGCGACGCCACTCCATGAGTTCAGCCGACAAGAGCATGGCGGACAAGCTCCGCGGTCGTTTTATCGTATTCGACGGGCCCGACGGCTCGGGCAAGAGCACGCAACGCGAGCTGCTCGGGGCGCGGCTGACGTCGGCCGGCGGGCAGGTGGTGCATGCCAAGGATCCCGGCGGCACGCCCTTCGGCGATCTCATCCGCAGCGTGCTGCTCGATCACGATCTGAGCACGATGGATGTCCGCTGCGAAACCTTCCTGTTCATGGCCTCGCGGGCGCAGCTCGTCGCCGAGGTGGTCAAGCCCGCGCTGGCCAACCAGCAGACGGTGCTCTGCGACCGCTTCATCTCGTCGACCTGCGCGTACCAGGTGGCCGCCGGTTACGACGTGCAGCGCGTGCTCGAGTTGGGGCGTTTCGCCGTGGAGGACTGCTGGCCCGATCTGACCGTCGTGGTGGACGTGGCGCCGGAGCGGGGCTTCGAACGCACCGGCCGGCAGGCCTCCCACGCCGGCCGAAACCGCCAGGACGTAGGCCAGGGCATGCTCATCGCCGGGGCCCGGACGGACGCCATGGAGGCTCGCCCGTTGGATTTCCACCGCCGCGTGCGCGACGCTTTGTTGGCGTTGCCCCAATCCTATCCCAAGCCGGTGGTGATTGTGGACGGCGACGGCGAGCCGGAGGCGGTGCACGAGCGGGTGTGGAAGGCGGTGGCAGGTGCCGATTTCTGACGTTCAGCACCAGGAGCGGGCTCAGCGGATCGTCCGGCGGGCGCTGGCGGCCGAGCGCTTCCCGCACGCCTATATCTTTCACGGACCCGACGGCGTGGGCAAGGAGCTGTTTGCGCATGAGCTGGCCCGCGTGCTGCTCTGTGAGCAGCCGGGACCGGCGGGCGGCCTGCTGGCCGGTCTGGAGCCGGAGGGACCGCCCGAGCTGGACGCCTGCGGGCAGTGCCGCGCCTGTCACCTGGTGGACGTCGACAACCATCCCGATCTGCATCTGATTCACCGGCAGCTCAATGCCCACCACCCCGATCAGCTCGTGCGCAATCGCAAGGCCATCGACATCGGCGTGGACGTCATCCGGCACTTCGTGATCAACGCTGTCGCCATCACGCCGGCGATGGGCAGGGCAAAGGTGTTCATCATTCGCGACGCCGACCGCATCACCCCCCAGGCCCAGAACGCGCTGCTCAAGACCCTGGAGGAGCCGCCGCCGACCACCTTTCTGATTCTGCTGGCCAATTCGGTGGAGCAACTGCTGAGCACGACGCGGTCGCGGTGCCAGGTCGTGGGTTTCTCTCCGTTGCCGACGGCGTTCGTGGCCGAGCAGGTGCAGGCGCGGATGGACGGTTTGTCCGACGAGGATGCCCAACTCTACGCCGCCCTGGCCCAGGGGAGCCTGGGCACGGCGCTGCAATACGCCGGCGACGACCTGGCCGCATTCAACCGCGAACTGGGCCCCGTGCTTGCCGGCTTGGACGCGCGAACCGCCGTGGCCGCCGCCAGGCGCATTCAGGAATTCGCCAAGGAGAGCAGCACCCGCTACCGGCAGCGCGATGCGGACCTGTCCGATACCGCCGCGCAGCGCCAGGCCCTGCGGGTGGTCTTCGTGCTCCTGGCCACCTGGTATCGCGACGTTCTGCACCGCCAGGCCGGCACCTCCGAACTGCTGGCCGACCGCGGCTCGGCGGGTGCGGAGATGACCCTGGAGACCGCCGCCCGGGCGGTCGCTCGCGTGGCCCAGGCGGAATGGCAGCTCGACGCCAGCGTCAATGTGCAACTGTGCATCGAGTCGCTGATGTTTGAACTTGCCCAGGCTAGGCAGGCGGCCGTCGTCTGAACTGCGGCGTTGCGTTGATGAACCGATGAGATCGGGTCGGGCTGGTCCGGCAATATCCCCTTGGCGGGAATTCAGTTTGCGTTCCGGCCTATCCTCCTGATAATGAATGCTCCGGTCAGTGTAATTCGTGCCGCAGGGATCCGTTGAACCCGCCTGCGGGCGGGACGACGGCTACCCAACGATGCAGCAGGCATACGGTAATTCGTGATTTCCCCTTTCGGGCGCGTAACGGTGAACGAGGATCTCGAAAAACTCCTGGTGGAGGTACGCTCCGCGCTGGAACGCCAGGACGGCGCCGCCGTCGCCGCGCTCGTGCACGAGGTGCATCCCGCGGACATCGCCGAGATCTACTCGGTGCTCGACGACGAAGCACGCTCCAACCTCATCTTCCTTCTCCCGGCGCGCATGACCGCCGAGGTGGTCGCCTACCTCGATGAGCCCGAACGCGACGAGGCCTTTGAGGACCTCAACGAGATCCAGATCGGCCGGATCGTGGCGGAACTGCCGCCGGACGAGGCGGCGGACGTCCTCGCCGAACTGACCGAGGCCCAGCGCGAGGGCATCCTCGAGCAGATGCCCGACAAGCAGGCCGATCAGCTCGAGGAACTGCTCGGGCACGAGGAAGACACGGCCGGCGGCATCATGACCCCGGAGCTGGCCAAGCTGCCGGAGTCGGCCACCGTCGCCGAGGCCGTCGAGGAAGTCCGCCGGATGTCCGAGGATGAAGAGATCCATTACGTCTTCGTGGTGGATGACGGCGGCCGCCTGACCGGCATCGTCCCCCTGCGCAAGCTCGTGGTCAGTTCCAAGCAGACCCGCCTGGCCGACATCTGCACCCGCGATTACCTGGCCGTGAAGGTGACCGACGACCAGGAGCACGTCGCCAATCAGATTCGCAAGTACGACGTGTCGGCCGTCCCCGTCCTCGACGACGACGGCGTGCTGGTCGGTCGGGTCACCCACGACGACATCCTCGACGTGGCCGACGAGGAGGCCGACGAGGACATCTACTACATGGCCGGCACCGAGGCGGCCGAACTGGAGGAGGACTCGCCCGCCCGGGCGGCGTTCATCCGCATGCGCTGGCTGCTCGCGTGCATGGCCGGGTCCACGGTCAGCGGCCTGATCGTGGCCCTTTTCAACAGGTCCTTCGACCCCCAGGTGTTCAACATCCTCTTCATGTTCGTGCCCATGATGGCCGCCATGGGCGGCAACAGCGGATTGCAGATTTCAACCATCATCATCCGGTCGCTGGCCACCGGCGACCTCGAGTCTCGCCGCATAGGCCGGGACTTCTCCCGCGAGTTGCCGATCACCATGATCATGGCGCCGATGTGCGGCCTGGTGGCCGGCGGCATCGCCCTGGCGGGCTTGCCCCTGCTGGACCGGCTCGGCCGCGTCGACCTGAGTGGCGGGGTGGTTTACATCGCCGGCGCCGTCGGGATCAGTATGGCCGTGGCGATCATCACCGCCTCGCTGCTCGGGATGGTTCTGCCGCACCTGTTCCGCAAGGTGGGCGTCGACCCCGCCATCGCCTCCGGCCCCATCGTCACGACCACGAACGACATCGTTAGCGTGACCCTGTATTTCATGGTGGGGATGCTCATCGTCGGCCTGGGAACCTGACGGCTTAGCCGGTCGAATGCTGCAACGTGAGCATTGCGTCGAGTCGTAAACCCATGTCCGCATCCTCCCAGATTGTGCTGATTCACGGGCTCGTGGGGAATCTGAACTACTTCGATCCCCAACGACACCTGCCGGGCATGCGCGTGCTGGCCGTGGACCTGCTGGGGTACGGCGCCCACCGCGATGCTGAGCCAGGGCGGCTGAGCCTTGCAGCCCAGGCCGATCATGTGCTGGCGGCCATGGACAAAGCCGGCGTCGAAACGGTCTGGCTGTGTGGGCACAGCATGGGCGGAGCGGTCATGATCGTCCTGGCCGATCGGCTGGCGGACCGCGGGCCCGAGCGGGTCGCCGGCCTGATCAACGTCGAAGGCAACTTCACCGAACAGGACACCTTCTGGTCACGCCGCATCATCGCGTACGCTCCGAACGAATGGCGGGCCAAGTGGCGGGAGATGCACAGCGATCCGGCCGGGTGGTTGCAACGCTGCGATGTTCTGCCGACGCCTGAGCGGATTACCCGGGCCGAGCAGATTCTAGCGAACCAGCCGCCCGAGACGGTGCAGGCCATGTCGCGCGTGCTGGTGGAGGAGACCGCCGACCCGGCATACGACGCGGCCGTCCGCCGGGCGGTCGCCCGATTCCCCTTGCACCTGCTGGCGGGGGAACGCTCGGCACAGGCCTGGGGCGTGCCGAAATACGTGCGGAAGGCGTCCGCCAGCGACCGAATCCAGCCCGCCACGGGGCATATGATGATGCTCGAAGACCCCGCCGGCTTCTGCCGCCACCTTGCCGACATCATGGCATCAGCTCCACATGCTCCCGACGTCGTCGAGCGATGACCCGGTGAAACGGCCGGTCACTCATTGTCCCCACCCAGCCGACCGATAATCAATGTATGGCCAGCGTGCGCCCGCAACTCGTGTTCTCCGTGGATGTGGAGTGCTGGGGTCAGTCCGTGATGGACCGTTCCTGGCCGATTCTGGCCCATTCCGGGGACAATCTTCGCCGGATGCTGGATCTGCTGGCGGAGACCGACACGCGCGCGACCCTGTTCGTTCTGGGCAAATTCGCCGAGCGGCATGGGGACGCGGTGCGCGCAGCGGCCGACGCCGGCCACGAAATCGGATCGCACGGTTACGGCCACGTCGAGGTGCACCGGCTCACACCGGCCGCCTTTCGGGCGGACCTCTGGCGGGCGGGCGAGATTCTCGCGGAGCTGACCGGCCGGCGGCCAACGGCTTATCGGGCGCCGGTGTTCTCCATCGGGCGGAGCAACCTTTGGGCCCTGCGGGTGCTCGCGGAGGAGGGGTACACGCTGGACGCGAGCATCTACCCGTTTGACGGCCCGCGGTACGGCATCGGCGACTGGCCCACGGAGCCGCGGTGCGTGCTGCTGCCCGACGGGCTGTCGATCGTCGAGTATCCCGCGACGGTGTGGCCGGCGGCCGGACGGCGCTGGCCCATTTCTGGGGGTGGCTACGCGAGGCTGCTGCCCGGCGCGGTGTTGCGTTCGCTGATGGTGCGGCAAGCGCGGCAGCGCCCACTACCTCCGGTCTTCTACTGCCATCCCTACGAGATTGACCCGCTGGAAATCAGTCGACACTATCCCACCACACCCTGGAAGCGCAGGCTGCACCAGGGCCTGGGGCGCGGAGGCTTCGAGGCGAAGCTGAAGATGCTGCTCGAGCGCTTCGCGTGTTGCTCCTTTGCACACGCGCTGGCAAGCGCAGCAAACCTTCCGACGGTCGATCTGTCGCGCCCCCAAGCCCACACCCATCTACCGGCCACCCGACAGCTAATTGCTCATAGCTGATAGCCGATAGCTGACAGCGGATAGCTTCTAGCTGACAGCCTCCCCTCCCCCAGCTATCATGCCCTCCCGGCCCAGGGAAGCGGCCGACACGAACTTCGGGAGGCAACGCGTGCATCCACACCTCTGGACCGTGCCCGGTATCGGGTTTCCCATTCGCACCTGGGGTTTCATGGTGGCCGTCGGCATCGCCGTGGCCGTCGTGATCAGTTGGCGCCGGGCGAAACGGCGCGGTCTGGACCCGGGCGCCATCACCAGTATTGCCATCATCGGCGTCGTGGCCGGCGTCGTGGGTTGCCGGGCGATGCACTACCTGCACCATTTCGGCCGGCAACTGTTCTCCGGCGAAATGAAGGTCACGGAAGTCATTACCGCGACCGGCGGGGGGGAGATCCTCGGCGGCGTGGTGCTGGCCGTCTTGTGCGTGATCGCCTACCTCCGGATATATCGCCTGCCCATCGGCGAGTATCTCGACATCGGCATTCCACCCATGCTGCTGGCCATGGGGATCGGGCGGATCGGGTGTATCGCCTTCGGCTGCTGTTGGGGCGGAGTGTGCGAGACCGGGGCGCATGCCCGGGCTCTGCCTTGGGCGATCCAGTTCCCCTATGGCAGTCCGGCCTACCTCCGCCACGTCGGGCAGGGCGACATCACCGTGCCGGACGCGCTGATATGGAAGGACCCAGAGACGCATGAGCGGGCGCCGATTCCGCGGGCCGTCCTGCAAGGCGTGGACGTCGACCGCGATCCGGGTTTGCTCGACTGGGCGGGGAAGATGCGCACCCTGGCCGTCCTGAAGCAGCAGGGAGCGCCGGCGGACGAGGTTGCGGAAGCGGAACAGGCGGCCAAGCACGCGGCGGAGGGATTGTCGCGACCGTCCGCGGTGGACGTGGCGGCCGCCGCCCATCTTGCCCAATTGGCGGACGCGCATCCCGACGGTGCGCCGACTTGGGCCGACCTGCGGACGCTCGCCGCGCGGCAGCACTCCCGCTGGGTCCATCCGGCACAGCTTTACGATGCCATCAGTCTGACGCTGCTGTTTTTCGTGCTCTCCGCCATTCACCGGCGCCGGCGGCGGGCGGGGATGGTCGTGGCGTGGGCCATGATGCTGTATCCGATCAACCGCGTGCTTCAGGAGATGATCCGCGGCGACAACCCCCACGATGTCTTCGGATTGACCATTTCACAATTCTCGAGCCTGCTGATCCTGTTGGCCGGCGTGGCCCTGGCGCTCGTGTTGCGGCGGCGACCGCCGAACGCGCTGCCCGTAGTGGCTCCGGCAACAGGCTCCAAGTCCGCATGACCTGGACGCCGCCGCTCAGAGCCCCGAGCGCGAGCTCCGGGGTCAGGGCGCGCCGGCGTCACGGCCGGGGAATGACGCGCTCCGGCGTTGACTGTCTCACGCACACGCGGTCGCCCTCGACGGTTCAGCAACCGTTGCCTGACCCGACCACGCCGCGCCCATCCGCCATGGCGGGCAAAGGCATCCCCAGGCATTCGGTCGCGGTTACTGCGACGGGGCGTTGCGGCGGGCCTTGCGCTCGATCGCGGCGAAGGCCGCGGCCATGGGATGCGCCATGGTCGTATCCACGCGGGCGAGACGGCTTTCCAGCAGCAGCTCGTTGATGGTGGGCTCGCCGATTTCCGCTGCGACATAGGCGAGGAGTTGACCGGCGTCGTCCCGGCTGCGGTCGGGCGCCAGGAGCAGGTTGACCTCCCGCCCGAGCAAATGATCGCGCAGGTACGCGTTCGCTGCCGCCTCGTCAACCGTGCGGACACCCCAGAGCCGGACGCGCGTGGTCGGATGATCGTGATCGGGAAGGTTCACTTCGACCAGGTTGCCCGCGATCACGGCGACGACCTGCGCGGTCTGGTTGTGATAGCGGGCATCATCCGTCCCATGCATCGGCCGGGGGCTCAGCACAGCAAGCATCAGCACGCCGGCAATCAGGGCAGTGACTCCGGGCCGCCGGCGCCAGAAGTGCGCTGCCACCACGGGATTCCGCGCTGGGCAGGGGGCAGACGCGGGCGCCGTTTCCTCCACGATCGAGTGCGTTCGGCCGGTCATGAAAACGGCCTCTGTGCAGATGGCGCGGGTGTGCGCCGGGGGACTTGCTTTTCCGGTCCCGCGCGATCGATCCCGTCTTAGCCCTGGTCGAGCCCGAAGGCCTCGTGCACGGCTTGCAGGGCCCGGGGACCGTCCTCGCGGCGCACGATGCAACTGATCACGATCTCGCTCGTCGAGATGCTGTCGATGTTGATCCGGGCCTTCGCCAGCGCCTGGAACATGGTGGCCGCGACGCCCGTGTGAGTCCGCATACCCACGCCCACCACGCTGACCTTGGAGACGTTCTCATCGACCTCAACCTCGCCGAAGCCGCGATCGTTGGCCATCCGCTTGCACACTTCCAGGGCCTCGTCCACCTGCGTCTGGTTGGTGCTGAACCCGATGTTGGCCAGCCGGCCGTCGTCGTAGTAGTTCTGGATGATGTCGTCGACCAGGATCTTGTGCCTGCCGACCTCGGCGAACACTTCGGCCGCAATGCCGGGATTGTTGGGCAGCCGGGTGAGCACCACGGTGGCGAGGTCTTCCTTGAGGGTGGCGCCGCGGACGGCGACGTCCTCCAGTCCGGGGGTCGTTTCCATGATCATCGTTCCGGGTTGGTCGGTGAGCGAACTGCGCACGTGTATGGGCACGTTGAATTTTTTGGCGAACTCGATGGCCCGGGAGTGCATGACGCCGGCGCCGACCGCCGCCATCTCGAGCATCTCGTCGTAACTGATGGCGTCGAGCTTGCGAGCCTGCGGCACGATCCGCGGATCGGTCGTGTAAATGCCGTCGACGTCGGTGTAGATTTCGCAGAGTTCTGCGCCCAGCACCGCGGCGAGCGCAGCCGCCGTCGTATCGGAAGCCCCTCGCCCCAGCGTGGTGATTTCGCCGGATTCGTCGATGCCCTGGAACCCGGCGACGATGACGATCCGCCCCGCCACGAGCTCCTGGGTGATGCGGTCCTGGCTGATGGTCTGGATCCGCGCCTGCGTGTGCACGCTGTCGGTGACCAGGCCGAGCTGTCCGCCGGTCAGGCTGATCGCCTGATGCCCCGAGGCGTGGATGGCCATGGCCATGAGCGCGATCGAGACCTGCTCGCCGGTGGTCAGCAGCATGTCCATCTCACGCTTGGGCGGATGGGGGGCGATTTCACGGGCGAGAGCAATCAGCGTGTCCGTGGTTTTTCCCATGGCGGAAACCACCATGACCACCTGCTTGCCGTCCATCTTCGCCCGGATCGCCCGCCGCGCCGCCCGCTGGATCTTGGCTGCGTCGGCCACGCTGGTGCCGCCGAATTTCTGTACGATCAGTGCCATGCGGGGTAATCTAGCGAATGCGGGCGGCGAAATCGAGACCCGATAAGGTCAAGCGCCGAGGGCCAGGGAGGCGACTCGGCGACGACTATGCGGCATGCCCGCTCCGGGGACCGAGGTGGTCGACCAACGGCGAACCAGCCGCAGCGCACCTCCCGGCCGCGGGTGAGCGGGGCGATGGCGACCTGCTGCACGCAGGGCCAACAGATTCGCCGAAGGTCCGCTGCCCGGCTATACTGCCCGGCGGCCAGGCTGGCGGACGGTTGTGGACGGCGTTGATCGCTTGCGGACTGGATGAACGGCAAGACCAGGAACATACCGATGACTCGATGGTGCACCTGCACCTTTTCCGGGTTCTGCCTGGCGGGGGCCGGCGGATGGATGTTGTGCATGTTGACCGCGTCCGGTGCCCGGGCGGACGAACCCGCGGCCCACGGGGCCAAGCACGGAACGCCGGGCCCGATCGTGCGTCCGGCCCGCGCCGCAACCGACGAGGAAGTCGCGTTTGTCGATCTGCGCAACGCCTACGTGGCCAGGTACGCGCCCCTCAAACGCGAGGCCGAACTCGCCTGGTGGGAAGCCAGCACCACCGGTTCGGAGGCGGCGTTCGATCGGCGAAAAGCGGCGGATTCCGCCCTCGTCGATCTGCACAGCGACGGCGAAGTGTTCGCCCAGCTCGAAAAGTTGCGTGCCTCGGGGCAGGTGAAAAACCGCCTGCTCGGACGCGAACTCGATGTCATGTACCGCACGTTCCTGCCCGCACAGGCCGATCCGGCGTTGCAGAAACGGATCGTGGCGCTGGAGGCGGAACTGGAGCAGATCTTCAACACCCACCGCGGCACGGTCGACGGCCAGCCCCTGACTGAAAACGACGTGCGGGCGATCCTTGCGGAAACGACGAATTCGGCCAAGGCTCAGGCCGCGTGGACGGCCTACGTGGAGGTCGGCCGCAAGGTCGAAACCAAGCTCAAGGAAGTGGTGTGGCTGCGCAACCAGTTGGCCCGGTCGCTGGGCTATCCGCACTTCCATGCCCTGAAACTCGAACTCCAGGAAATCGATGCGGATGAGCTGTTTGCCCTGTTCGCCGAACTCGACGAGCTGACCCGGGAACCGTTCGCGAAAATCAAGTCTGAGATCGATCGGGAGCGGGCGAAGCGGTTTGGTGTGGCACCGGACGACCTGCGGCCTTGGCACTACGGCGACATCTTCTTCCAGGAAGCGCCCGACGTGGCGGGGGTGGATTTCGACGCAGTCTTCCAGGATGCCGACTTGCCGGCCCTCTGCCGCAAGTACTACCAGAGCCTGGGCATGCCCTGTGACGACGTTCTCGAGCGCAGCGACCTGTACGAGAAGCCGGGCAAGAGCCCGCACGCATTCTGCACGGACATCGATCGCTCGGGCGACATCCGCGTGCTGTGCAATCTCAAGCCCAACGCGTACTGGGCTGACACCCTGATGCACGAGTTGGGCCACGCGGTCTACGACAAGTACATCGATCGCAAGCTGTCCTTTCCCCTGCGCAAGGCGTCGCACGCCATCACGACCGAAGGCGTCGCCAACATGCTGGGGGCGCTCACCAAGAACGCCGACTGGCTCGTGCAGGTACGTGGTCTCGATCCGCAGGAGGCCGCGCCCATCGTGAGGGCGGCCGCCGAGCGACTCCGCCGCGAGAAAATCATCTTCGCCCGCTGGACGCAGGTGATGGTGCATTTCGAGCATGCGCTCTACACCCAGCCCGAGCAGGACCTCAGCAAGTTGTGGTGGGACCTGAAGCAGCGCTACCAGTTGCTCAACCACCCGGAGGATCTATCCCTGCCCGGCTACGGGGCGAAGAACCACGTGGTCACCGTGCCGGTGTACTACCACAGTTACCTCATGGGCGATCTGTTTGCGGCGCAGCTCCACACCTATATCGCCCGGCAGGTGCTGGGCGTGAAAAACCCGGCCGACACCAGCTTCTACGGAAAGCCGTTGGCCGGGGAGTATCTGAAGACAGCGGTGTTCGGCCCCGGGCTCAGCCGCCACTGGGACGAGTTGACCCAACGGGCGACCGGCGAGCCGCTGTCCGCGAAGTACTTCGTGCAGAGATTCGTGGATTAGTGCGGGCCTGGCGGCTGTGTCGGCGCCGCTGATCACGAGCATTCTGGGCTGCCGCGTGTGCACAGCCCCTGCCAATCAAGACCATGGCAATCCGGCGGGTCACGCGGCCCCCATTGCTGCCTGAAAGGACCCAAACATGGCCGACCAAAATGTGACCATCCACACCGACTATGGCGACATGACCCTCGAGCTTTTCCCAGACAAGGCGCCCGATCACGTGGCCAACTTCGTCGACCTTGCCCAGAGCGGCTTCTACGACGGCAAGACCTTTCACCGCATCGTCGATGGCTTCATGATCCAGGGCGGCTGTCCGAAGGGCACCGGCACCGGCGACGGCCCGCGTCGGCTGAAAGCCGAGTTCAACGACACACCCCACGTCAAGGGCGTGCTGAGCATGGCGCGAGCGGCCGACCCCAACTCGGCGTCCTGCCAGTTCTTCATCTGCCTCGGCGACGCGACCTTCCTCGACGGCCAGTACACCGCCTTTGGCCGCATCACCGGCGATGCCGGGCTGGAGACGCTGACCAAGATCGGCAAAGTGCCCACCCGCGATCCGGGCACCGGGGAAAAGTCCCAACCGGTCGAGAAGGTGGTGATCCAGAAAATGACCGTGGAGTAGCGGTCGCCCGTCAGCCACGAGATGCCGGTCGCCGGCGGGAGCTCGGCCCCCACACGGCCGGACGTCAGTGATCGTAGACGAATTGCAGGCCCACGTGGTTGCCGTGTTCGGTGAGCGTCGCGTGACGCACCACGGCCTTGCCGAACAGCGTGGCCTCCGGCTGGTGGATGGCGACCGACAGCTCCACGTTCGGGCTGATCTCCTCGTCCATCAGGATGCCGACGCCGGCGCTGCTCAGGTTCAGCCCCCGGGCGAGGACGTGGCGTTCACCCCCGCTGGCGTCAGGAACCCACAGCTCCACGGTGGCCGGGAACGGCCAGCGCGGATGGCGCCGCCGCGCATCACTGTGCGGCACATCCGGATAGCCATACCGCTCCCGCAGAATGGTGTGAATATTGTCCGCAGAGATCGGGACGAACTCGTCGGTCTGCATCGCGCACCTCGGTCTGTCGGCGATTCGTACCACAGGTCCTACCACAACGTATCTTCACCATACGATTCAGGACGGGGCAGGGTAGGGGTCTTTCGGCCCCTGCGGCATGGCAAGTGGTGCACGATCTGATGAGGGAGGGTACGGGCGACCGCGAACCGGTATTATCGGTCTGCACGCCCGCGGCGGACGGAGACCTTGGCGAGACGCCCGATTTGTTTGGTGGAATTGATCGGAAAACAGCGTCAGTTGACGCAGATGACGCCCTGGACTTCGGGCACCGCTTCCCGCAGCCGGGCCTCCACGCCGAATCGAAGCGTCATGGCCGCTCCCGGGCAGCCGACGCACGCGCCGCGCAGACGGACGTGCACCATCCCGTCCTCGGTGAAATCGACGAATTCGATGTCGCCGCCGTCGCCTTGTATGAAGGGGCGGATCATGTCGATCACCTGCGTGACCTTGTCGCGGGGGGCGAGTTGCTCGAAAGCGGTCTCGTTGGCGTCGGTCATCATGGGCATCCGAGAAGGGTCGCGGCATCCAATAACCGGCGAGGCCGGCACACTCGACAATTGTAGCGCAATTCCGGCCGGCGGAGGGCCAGACCTTCAGATTGGTGCAGATGCCGCATCGGGAACGGCGGACGCAGCCGTCAGGGCGGGCCCGCGGCGCTCGCGCCGACGTTGAATGAGAGCTGCTCCAGGTGGACGGCCAGATCGACGCTGGTGACCGTCACGCCCGGCGGTACGTGCAGAGAAATCGGCGCAAAGTTCAGAATCCCCATCACCCCGGCTTCAATCATGGTGTCCGCGACGGATTGGGCCACGTCGGCCGGTACGGTCAGCACGGCCAGCCGGATGTTCTCTGAACGGATAATCTCCGCCAGCGCGCTGATGTCCTGGATGCGGATCTGCTCGTCAGGATCGAGCGGTCTGCCGATTTTTCCGGGGTCGCTGTCGCAGACGGCCGTCAGCTCGAAACCTTTGCGTTTGAAGCCCCGGTAGGCCAGCAGGGCCCGGCCGAGATTCCCCGCGCCCACCAGCACCACCTTCCAGGTGCGATCGGTACCCAGGATGTTGCGCAGCTTGGCGATGAGGTCTTCCACGGCGTAGCCGATGCCCGGCTGGCCGAACTGGCCGAAATAGGCGAGATCCTTGCGGACCTGGGCATCGGTGATGCGGAGTGCCTGGCCGAGTTGCTTGCTGGAAACGGTGTGCAGATTGGTGTCGCGCAGGGCCTCGAGCTGCCGCAGGTAAAGACTCAATCTGCGGACGGCCGGTGCTGGGATGCCATCTGCCTTGCCCATAGGATTGCAATCATCGCTGGAAAGCCCGGTGAATCTGCTGATACGGGAGGGACTATAGCAGTGGGTGCGGGCGGGCTCAAGCGTAGGTATGCCGACCCGGCAGGGGGAATGCTCCGGTTGCCGGCGGCGGAGCCGTCCTTGACAGCCTTGGCCGCCGGGGGATAGTGTTCCTGGGTGCCGCATGCCGCTCCCACGGGCGGGCGCAGCCCGTGGGAGAACGTACCGGCGGGCCGTGGGAGGCCGCGGAACGCCGATGATTGTGCCCGCCGACACCGGCCGGGCTCGCCGATGATATACCGCGCTTGAGATGGGAGTTTGGCCGATGACGTCGCATCGGATGCTGCTGGGGGTCGCTTGCCTCCTGGGACTGGTTTTCACCGCCTCCACGAGCGCCCAGCAACGGGTCTCGCCGGAAGACCAGGCGATGGACACGTTGCGCATCGGGCGTCCCACCGAGGGCGACAACGACATCGTCGACAACTGGATCAATAAGGAACTGGGTATCCTGCGGCAGGCCCTCGCCGACCCGGTGCTGATGGACCGCGCGGGCGCGGATTTCGTCGCCGCGTTCATGCGGCAGTGGAACCACCCGGAGAACACGGCCGAGTTCAAAATCAAGTTCGCCGAGCGGGTGGGCGTCCTGTTCCTGCGCGAATATCGCAAGGCGGAGGAATTGAACGAGCGGCTGGCCCGGGCATTGGCCCGCGTGCTGCTTAATCTCGAGTCCGCGTTCACCCGGGACACGCTCATTGCCGGGCTGAGTTTTCCGGATCAGGCGGTGCGCTATCTCAGTGCCCAGGCGTTGCGGGAGATCCAGGACGACCTGGCGGCCGACGCGGGTACGCTGGGCCAAACGCTTGCCGCCGTCGCCCAGGCCGGTGCGTCCGAGTCCAGCGACGTGGTCGTCGCTCGCATCTACCGCGCCGTGCAGCTCGACGGCTTTCCGCAGGAATCACTGAACGCGGTGTTCACCATCCTGGAAGGACGGCTGGGGCAACTCCGGGGCGGCGCCGAGCTGGGCCGCGGTGAAATCCCCGCACTGCAATACCTGTCCCAAGCCGCTCAGGCGGGCAACCTGCCCGAGCCGTTGCGCGTTCGGGCAGTGCAGTACGTCGCCCCGCTTCTGCGCATGCACACCGAACGCTTCGCCGAGGCCACCGACGAACGCGAGGTCGCCGCCATCCAGGCTACGATCGATGCCGCCGAAGCACTACTCAAGCGTCTGGTCAATCCCAGCAATGCGCCCCTGGTCAGCGAAACGATGCAGAAGGGGGGCGAGACGGCGCCGCTGGAAATGAAGATCGAGCTGGCCCGCTGGATCGGATCGGCGGAGACGCCGGGTATTCTCAATCAAGCGCCGTGGAATGTGCCCGTCGGGGCGCCGTAGGTATCCGCAACCCCGCCGACGTGTGGCCGCGGCGCTGGGGGCTTGCCTCGCGTCGGAGACGCGGTTTCAACGCTTACGCCACCGGTCTGCCGCGTGGCGAGCGCAGTCATGGGTTCAACCTCTTTTCCTTCCATAAGCGAGCATGGCAGTGGGGGAGCGACGGCCGGTGATCGTGGTGGCGGAGCGGTACTCTGCCGGCGCCGAGGCCCGGCTGGCGGCCTGCGGTGAACTTGTCGTCCTCGATGAACCCACGCCGGAGACACTGCGGGCGGCGATCACCGGTGCGGACGCCCTCCTCGTGCGCAGCTACGCCGAGGTTACCGCAGACGTACTGGCGGCCGCGGACCGTTTGCAGGTGATAGGCCGGGGCGGCATCGGCCTGGACAACATCGACCTGCCCGCAGCCCGCGCCCGGGGCATCACCGTGGTCTACACCCCACAGGCCTCCACGCGCTCGGTCGCGGAACACGCCCTCGGCTTGATGCTGGCGGTCGAACGGCGCATTGTGGCCGGCGACGCGGCCGTCCGCGACGGCTCCTTCATCACCTTTCGCAACGCGGCCCGCTATCGCGAACTGCGCGACTGCACCCTGGGCATCGTCGGCATGGGGCGGATCGGTTCACTCCTCGGCCACCTCGCGGCGCGGGGACTGGGGATGCGGGTCATCTACAACGACATCCGCCCGGTCGGGCCCTTCGACTTCGAAGCCACTCCGGCGGACAAGGAATCGCTGTACGCCCAGGCTGACTTCGTGAGCCTGCACATCCCCCTGACCCGCCTGACCCGCGGCATGATCGATGCGCCCGCGCTGGCGCGCTTCCGGCCCCGCGGCGTGCTGATCAACACAGCGCGAGGTGCCGTATTGGATGCCGACGCGGTGGCCGCGGCCCTGTCGAATGGGCAATTGGGCGGCGCCGGGCTGGACGTCTTTGCCGCAGAGCCCCTGCCGACTAACCACCCGCTGCTGTCCGCGTCTAACGTGGTATTGACCCCGCACGTGGCCGGGCGGTCGATCGGGGCCCGGCAGGCGATGGACGACGTGGTGGATGACGTCGTTGCCGTTCTGGAAGGCCGGACCCCACAGTACGCCGCGCCCGACGATCCGGAGTGAACTGTCGATCTGGAGCGAATGGGGCGCGATTTCATTGAATCCTTGCGAGGGTTCCGGGGTATCGGATACATTGCCGCCGCTGTTGTGCTGGCGGTGGTCGTGGTGGCTGGCGGGTGACGCAGACGCGGCATGGCCCAAACAGCGGCGTATTGGACCTGTCGCGGTTCTTGCGGAATCGGCGCGCGGCGGTCCTTCCCGGGGGTGTACAGGTGACTGACAGTGTGCAGACGGCCGGAGCCGTATCGTTGGGACTGCTCGACATCCTGCTCAACAACTGGGCCTTGTGCGGCATGGTGGGGACGCTGATCGTGCTGATCGGCGTGCCGGGCTTTGTTCTGCGCAAGTATGTCCGCATCATCGTGAACATCTTCCGCGACGCTCCGGTGCCCCTGGCGATGGACACGGGCGACTATGCCCGCGTGGCGGGGGAACCGGCCGAGTTCCTCGCGTTCGATGGGCATCGGCTCAAGGGCATGTTTCTGCCTCCGAATCCTGATCGACCCTACCGGGGCACGCTGGTCTTCGCCAACGAGCTCGGCGCTGATCAGTACTCGGCCGTGCGCTATTGCCGCGGCCTGCTCGACGCCGGCTACGAGGTCTTCGCGTTCGATTTCCGGGGCGAGGGACGTTCGGACGCCCAGAGCGGATACCACACCCGCCTGTGGCCCAGCGATCGTGAGCAGGCGGACGTGCTCGGCGCCATCGCGTACGTCGAGGAATGCCTGGAGCAGCGCGGTTGCCCGCGCGAGGTAGGCCTCGTGGGCGTATCGCGCGGAGCGGGAGCAGCGCTGCTGGGGGCCGTGGGACTGCCCAGCGTGAAGGCGATCATGATCGACGGGGGCTTCAGCACCGACGCCTATCTCGAATACCTCATGCAGCGGTGGGTCAGCATTTTCGCCAAGGTGCGCCTGGTGTACGAAAACCACCCGCCGACCTTCTGGCGATTTCTGCGGTGGCTGTCCATCCGTGAGGCCAGCCGGCAGTTGGGTTGCCGGTTCCCCTCCGTGCGCAAGGCCGTTCCGCGGCTGGGTAAGATGCCCATGCTGGTCATCCACGGGGCCAAGGACGGGCATATTCCCGTGGCCCAGTCGCAACTGCTTTACGACCTGGCGGAAGGTCCGAAGTCCCTGTGGATCTGCCCCGGCGCCAAGCACAACCAGGCCGTCGCGGTGCAGCCGCGGCTGTATGCCGAGTACAGCGTGCGCTTCTTTGACCACTACCTCGCCCGTGTTTCGCCGGCGGACGCCCTGGACGGACTCGGTTTGCTGAGCGAACTCACCCAGCCCCTGGCGGAGCCGCGGCGCGTATCCTACGCCAAGTACACCAAGCCCCAGCGCGCTCGCCGCGTGACGCGCTGAGCTGATCTGAGCAAGGGGATCGAGCGAGTTAATGGATCAACATGCTCGCTTGGAGAATCCCAATATCCTGCGATGGCTACGGACTTTTGGGTGCGCTGCATTTCAAGATCGGCAGCACGGAGTCTTGCGCAGCCCCCTCTGTTCAATGTTTCCCAAGGGGCGTCAGCCAGAACCGCCGTCCTGGGACATCCAAAAGCGCTGGAAGACTATGCGTTGGCCGTGGAATCATAATGATCAACCCCCTTTTGCCCGACGCGTCAACTCCGCGATTCGCCGGTTTATGTTCGATGTACTCTTGCCTGTGTGGACCCTTCTTTGGGTGATTATTGTCGCAGTTGCCATCATTCGCTGGTTCCGCGGAGATTGAGATCCGAAATCCAGCAGCCCTCACAGTACCGGGAACACTCACCCCCGTACGCGAGCCGAGTCGATTGATCATTGATACGCCCGCCGTGGCACTTATCCAGCCCACCGCCGCCATGTTTGGGGGCGCGATGGAACAGTATTGGCGTTTGTGCCGCGGACGGACCAGGAGGCGGCAAGTGTGATCAGCGGGCGGTTTTCTGCTCGAGCTCTTCCAGCGCGGTGAGATGGCGGCGGTGGTCGGCGAGCAACTGGCTGACGACCCCGGCGGCGTGCGGCTCGTTGGCGACCGCGGCCAGAGCCTGCTCGTACGCGCCGATGAGTTCACGCTTGTCGGCGATGAGCCGCGGGAGCAATGCGTGCAGCGTGTTGTAGTGCAGGTTGCCGCTCATCGTGCACACGCCCCGCGGACCGGGCGTGGCCCGCAATTCGGTCAACAACTCCACCAAGTGAGCTCCGTGCTGCGTTTCCTCGGCGATCATGCGCTCCACGGCCTCGGCCTCGGCAATCGCGTCGTGGGGAATGTACGTCGATGATTCGCCCAGGCGCTGCATGAGCGTGCAGCCTTCGCGCGCCAGCAGGTCGTCGATGGTGCGGATAGTCGTTTGCGACGTCATGGTGTCCGCTCTCGCGTGAGAGTCAATCGGGCGCCGAGGCGGCCAGGGCGGGGGCCGGTTCCGGCGTTATCGTTTGCGCATAGACGGCCGGCTGGGCATTAAAGAGCTTGCCGGCGAAGCGGTCGGCCTGCCGCTTCAGCGGGCCGCCGAACACGAGCATGACCAGCAGCAGCACGCCGCACACGTTGACCAGCAGGGCCCCGCCCGGCGGTGCATCAAACGCGGGCTGACCGTCGTCGCGCAGCATCATCTGAACCACCACCCGCATGTAGTACCACAGACTGAGCAGGGTATTCACCACCGCCGCCACGATCAGGCCGATGAAGAGGAACCCCTGCGCGTCGAACAGCGCCGACAGCAGGTAGTACTTGACCAGAAAGCCCGCAAAAGGCGGCAAACCCACCAGCGAAACCAGGCAAAACAGCATGGGGATGGCCAGCGCGAGCGACCGCCGGGCGAGTCCGGAAAACGCCGCCAGCGAATCGTCGCCGCCGTTGCGCGACTGGAGCAGGGCCACCACCCCGAACGCGCCCAGGTTCATGAACATGTACACCACGATGTAGGCGAGGATCGCCCCGATCGCGGGAAAGGTCTCCGTGCTCGCCGGGTTCACGAAGATAGCCGCCGCCATCATCATATACCCGGCGTGGGCGATGGAGGAATACGCCAGCATCCGCTTCACCGACGTCTGCCAGTAGGCGGCCAGGTTGCCCACCGTGCATGTGATCGTCGCGACGATGCCCAGGATCCACGCCGGCGCGACCAGCATGTCGCCCGTCAGGTTCATCCCGAAAATGTGGACGAAACGCAACAGCAAAAGCAATCCGGCCGCCTTGCTCGCCACGCTCAGCCAGGTGGTCACTTCCGTACGCGCGCCCTGGAAGGCGTCGGGACACCAGAAGTGGAAGGGGACGGCCGAAATCTTGAACGCGATGCCCGCAAAGACGCAGAACAACCCCAGCCCGACGATGAGCCGCTCAGGCCCCGGCGTGCTCAAGACATCCACCACGTCCAACGCGATCACGGCAAAATCAAGCGTCCCGAAGTAGCCGTAGATCAGGCTCACACCGTAGAGCATGATCGCCGCGCACACGCCGCCGAACACGACGTACTTCAGCGCCGCTTCGGCCGCCAGCCGGTTCTTCTTGTCAAAGCCGACCATCGCATAGCTGGGCAGCGACGCGAATTCGATCGCCACCACCATCATCAGCAGGTTCTGCGTGCTCACCATCAGCGCCATGCCCAGGGCGCTGCCGAAGAGCAGCACGAAAAACTCCGGCGCGTCCGGCTCGCGGTCGGCGGACGTCTGCCACCACAGCAGGGTGACCCCCGCGAGAAACACCAGCAGCACGCCCTTGAAAAAGATCGACAGGTTGTCGACCACGAACATGCCGGCCGCTTCGGGCGGGGCCATCGCCGATACGCCCCCGTCCGCCACCTCGCGCCCGACGAGGTAGACGCACCAGCCGATGATGCCGATGCCCACCAGCGCGATGCTGCCGACCGTGCGGGCGCGTCGGCCGGCAACCAGCGGGCCGATCATGAGCAGGCACAAAACGCCAACCCAGGCCAGTTCGGGGGCGAGGTGGAAAAAGTCGGTCGCCTCAGGCGACCAGAGATCGTTTTCGAGCAGCGTGGGCATGGTCGTCGTTAACTGTTCGCTATGAACGTCGTCCCGTTATCTTGACGGCCCGCAACGCGGACCCGGCTATTGCGTTTCTATCCACCCAGGTTCTGGGCCACGGTGACGGCCGCCTGGCCCGCGACGCCGTGAATGTGCTCGACCATCAGGTTCAACGTGCCGTTCATGAACATGAAGACCGTCTGGTACGGCAAAATGCCGAGCAAAATGCAGAGCGCGCCCATCGGCGCGAGAATGAGCATCTCGCGGCCCGTGGCCTCGGGGAAATCCTTGTACTCGTCACGCGCCGGTCCCAGGTACACCCGCTGGATGACCCACAGGATGTACCCGGCCGTCAGCACCACCCCGAACGCGGCGATGATCGCCATGGTGTACGCCCAGGGCATCGTCTTGCCGGCCTGGAAGACCCCCAGCAGGACGTAAATCTCGCCGATGAAGCCGCACAACCCGGGCAGTCCGAGCGACGCGAAGAAGCCCAGCGTGGCCATCGAGCCGTACTTGGGCATGGTCAGCCACAGGCCGCCGAAGCGGTTGATGTCGCGATGGTGGGCCCGGTCGTAAATCACGCCGACCAGGAAAAAGCACATGGGCGACGAAATGCCGTGCGCGATCATCTGGAACATCGCCCCCTGGAACCCGACCGGCGTCATCACTGCGATGCCCAGCAGCACGTAACCCATGTGCGAAACGCTGCTGTAGGCAACCAGCTTCTTGAAGTCTGTCTGGGCCATGGCGCAGAGCGCCCCGTAGATGATGCTCACCACCCCGACCACCGCCAGGAAGAAGGCGTAGTACTCGCCGGCCGTGGGGAAGATCGGGTAACACAGCCGCAAAAAGCCGTAGCCACCCATCTTCAGCAGCACGCCCGCCAGGATCATCGAGATCGGCGTCGGCGCTTCCACGTGGGCGTCGGGGAGCCACGTGTGCACCGGCACGCTGGGCAGCTTGATGGCGAACCCGATGAACAGGAACATGAACATGACCGGGGCAAACTTCGCCCCCAGAAACAGCGTGCTGGCCGCCCCGAAGTGTTTCTGGATCACGTCGTTGGTAGCCAGTTCGATAAGGTCGAACGTGCCGCCGGTCAACTCCGCGTCCGGCAGATAGCCGCTGGCGATGGCGTTCACCTCCCGGTCGGCCATCGCTGTGTGAATGGCGTCGGCGCTGTAGAAGTACATCGCCACCAGCCCGACCAGCATCAGCACCGAGCCCGCCAGGGTGAAGAGAAAGAACTTAATCGCCGCATATTCGCGCCGCGGCCCGCCCCACACGCCGATGAGAAAGTACATCGGCAAGAGCATGACTTCCCAGAAAATGTAGAACAAAAAGAAGTCCAGCGAGACGAACACGCCGAGCATGCCAGTTTCCAGCAGCAGAAACAGCACGAAGTACGCCCGGGCGCCCTTGTTGATTTTCCACTTCTCGAAGTTCAGGCTCGCCAGGCAGGCCAGCAGCGAGACGAACGTCGTGAGAATGACCAGCGGAAAACTCAGCCCGTCGATGCCCAGAAAGTACTCGATGGTGAAGTTCTTGCTGGTGATCCAGTCGGCGCGGTCCACGCAGTGCAGCGCCTCGCCGTAGGCCCCGCCGAAAACCTCGACCGAAGTCATGCTGCTGGTCGCCCCCCAGAATTCACCGATCAGCAGCAGCGACGCGATGAAGGTGACGAGCGTGCCGCCGAGCGCGATCCACTTGATCACGTCGCGGGGGGCGAAGAGGCACAGCAGCGCCGCAAGCGTCGGCAGGAATACGATCCAACTCAGTATATGGTCCACGGCAGTTGCGTCCTGTCTTGAAGCTTACCTGGGGTTCATTTCGAGCCGGCCACCACCAGGATGACCATGGCGATCAACACGAGACCCGCGCCGGCGGTCCCGAAGAGTACGTAATTGCGCAGGCGGCCCGTCTGGGGCTGCCGGACGACGTCGCCCGAAGCCCGGGCGGTGTCCGCCAGGCCGTTGACCAGCCCGTCCACGCCGAGCGCGTCGAATACCCGGCCGCTGATGTTGGCGCTGGCCACGGTAAGCCGGCCCAGCAGGTTGGGCACGCCGTCGATGATGTAGGTATCCACGAGCCGGCTCGCACCGGCCAGCACCCATTTCGTCCCGCCTACCAGCACCGTGTCGTACACGTGGTCGAAAAACAGCTTCTGCTCGAGCGCCACGTACGCCCAGCTCAGCGGCGGTATGCGGCGCAGCCGATCGGCCAGGGCGAAGCCCTTGCGGTAGATCAGCCAGGCCACGCCCATCCCCACGATCCAGGCGAAGCCGACGATGGGGATCATCTTCTTGTGCGGGTCCATGCCCACGTCGTGGGTGATGCCGAGCGTGTTCGCCACGTGGCCTTCACCGTCGACAGCCACGACCAGGGCGGCCTCCGTTGCCGACTCCGCCGCCTCCGCGAAGCCGTCGCGGAAGCCCCAGTAGCCCGCCACGACCGTACCGATCGCCAGCACGATGAGCGGCACGTACATCAGCGGCGATTCGTGGGCGTGCTCGTAAACGTGCTTGTCGCGGGGCTTGCCCATGAACGTCAGCCACCAGCAGCGCATCATGTAGAATGGCGTGATGTAGGCGATGATCACCGGCAGGTAGAACATGATGTCCGGTAGCGCCGGCACGCGCTGCGCGATCCGGGCGAGCCGGGGGTCGTCGCCATGCGCCGCGCCGCCATGAGCGTCGCCGTGATGAGCCTCTCCGTATCCGGCCGAGGCCGTATCGCGTGCTCCCGAGTCACCCGCGTGCGCTTCCGCGGACTCGGGTCGGTCAGCCGCCAGGATGACGCGGGCGCCGCCCAGCGCCGCGTGGTCCAGATCCGACGAGCCCGGCTCGCCATCCTCAGGCTCGCTTTCCGCTTCGTCGGGTTCCTCCAGCCGCCCAAAGCCGCGGTGCTCCCAGTTGAAAGCCCGCTCGTACGCAACAACCAGAATCTCGTCCTTGCTGAAGAACCCGCCCAGCCCCAGCCGCACGTCGCCCTTGAGTACCAGCCCGGGAATGCCGAAGCCCGCGATGGCCAGCACCCCGATGAAGAACGTCCAGCAGGTCACCGGCATCTTCTTGCGCAGCCCGCCCATCTGGCGGATGTCCTGCACGTGGTGGCAGCCCTCTATGACCTGCCCGCTGCCGAGAAAGAGCATGGCCTTGAAGAACGCGTGCGTGATCAGGTGAAACAGCGCCGCGACCCACGCCCCGATGCCCAGCCCGAAGATCATGTACCCGAGCTGCGACAGCGTGGAGTACGCCAGCACCTTCTTGATGTCCGTCTGCACGATGGCGATCAGGGCCGTAATCGTCAGCGTGATGCACCCGATTATCGTGATCACCATCAGCGCGTCCGGCGTAAGCAGCCGGAAGATCCGCGCCACCAGGTAAACGCCCGCCGCGACCATGGTCGCCGCGTGAATCAGCGCACTGACCGGCGTCGGGCCGGCCATCGCGTCCGGCAGCCACACGTGCAGCGGAAACTGGGCGCTCTTGCCGATCGCCCCGCAGAACAGGCACACCCCCATCACCGTCGCCAGGGTCGACCCCGCGATCTCGAAGCCGAACAGGTTGATTGACGCGGCGAAAATCCCGGTCCCGTACGTGGATTGGGCCTGAAAAGCCCCCGCGGCCGTGTCGAGATTGAAGGTCCCCAGAAAGACCAGCACCATCATCAACCCGGCGATGAACCCGAAGTCGCCGACCCGGTTGGTGATGAACGCCTTCATCGCTGCGTTCGAGGCATACTTTTTGTCGAAGTAGAACCCGATCAGCAGGTAGCTGCACAGGCCCACGAGTTCCCAGAACACGAACAGGAAAAACAGGCTGCTGGAGATCACCAGCCCCAGCATGGAGAACTCAAACAGGCATAGGTAAGCGAAGAAGCGGTGATACTTCGACTTCCCGTCCACCTCGTCGCTGTGGCCCGCCATGTAGCCGACGCTGAAAATAAAGATGCACGTGGAGACCAGCGTCACCATCAGGTACATCATCACCGTCAGGGCATCCAGCTTGACCTGGAAGTAGATGGGCACGCTCTGGCCGGTGATCCCGAGCAAAAGCCAGGGAAAACGCTGCGTCTGGGTCAACGGCTCAGTGTCGTCCGCGCTCAGCCACCCGTACGCGACGAAGCAGCTCAGCCCCAGGCTGACCAGGACCGCCGCCACCGCGCACCACCCCGCGGCCGGCTTGCCGATGCGGGCCCCGAAGAACGCCAGCACCGCGAACATCAGCAGCGGAACGGCCACTCCGGCAATCAGTGCAATCTCGTAAGTGCTCATGGCCTACCCGGCTAACTCGTCACCACGATCAACGTCGACCGTGCTCAGGTTCTTGTAGTAGTTCATGCAGATGGCGACTGCCAGCGCCGCTTCCGCCGCGGCCAGCACGATCACGAACAGGCTGGTGATCTGCCCGTCCAGGTTCCACGCGCTGCCCGGCATCTCCGGAAGACCGTTGCGCATGTAGCGGTTGAACGCCACCAGGTTGATGCTCGCGCCGTTGAGCACCATCTCGACGCCGATGAGCACGCCGATCGCGTTCCGCTTCGTCATCATGACGAAAAGGCCCATGACGAACAGGAGGGTCGCGACGGCCAGGTAATGAGTCAATCCGATCTCAAACATCAGTCGCTCGCGTCGAGTTGCCTCGGTGTGCCTCCGAAATCAGCCCGGAGGCGGGTCTCCATCCATCTCGTGCTTGCCCGGGTGCCTTTGCGCCGGGCGCAGCGCTGCTTCGCGGCCTAATCCTGCCGGGCCAGCAGCGCCGCCCCAATCATCACCGCCAGCAGCAGCACGCTCACCGCCTCAAACGGCACGAGATACTTCTGCAACAGGCTCTCGCCGAAGTCGGCGACGGCCGGCGCCTGCACCGGCTGACGGGTATCGTCCCAGTCCGCGTTGATCACCACCGCCAGCAGGATGGCGGCGAACAACACGCAAACCACCCCGGCCACGATCATCTCCGAACGCTTCACGTCAAACCGCACCCAGGGCGACTTGCTGGTCAGCATCACGCCGAAGATCAGCAGAATCAGCGTGCCCCCGGCGTACACGATCAACTGGATCACCCCGATGAAGTTCGCCAGCAGCAGGAAATACAAAACCGCCACGCTGCCCAGGGTGACAAAGAGATAAACCGCCATGCGGACCACGTTCGTCGAGATGCAGATGGCCAGCCCGCTGCCCAGCACCATGGCGGCGAACACGTAGAACAGGACCGCTTCGGCCACGCCCCCGGAGTCCGACCGTTCGGTCAGCTCATATTTGGCCCGCGCGTCCGGTGCGGCCGGCGGCGCGGTCTCGTCGATCGTCGCCGGAAGTTCACCAGGGACCGCCGCAGCTTGGGCAAACGCGCCCGCGCAGGCCGTCAGCAGCAAAAGCCCCGCCAGCCAGTAGCTCGAAAGATTCCGCATGCCTTTGACCTCGCGGCGCTTGCCGCGGCGACGGCTTCGCCCGGCGTTATGCCCCGGGCAATTGATTGACGGCCAGGTAGCCCACCATGCGCCGTCCGTTCACCAGTCCGTAAATCGCGATCGCGATGATGGCCACCAGCGTGGCCAGCCCGATGATCGACAGGATCACGTTGCACAGCCCCACGAGCCAGAAATCCGGCGGCAAGAGCATCCACACCGCATGACCCACCAGCGCCACCAGACCGAGGGGGAACATCACCTGCACGCAGGAGTACAGCACCTGGTCGATCCGGATCCGCGGCAACGTCCAGCGAATCCAGATTTGCAGCCACACGTACAGAATGCACTTGGTGATGAACCACACCGGACCGCCCATCAGCAGCCCGTTGATCCCGCGCGAGACGACGTTGTCGCCGATCGTGGCCGTGATCCATTCGCCGGTTGCGGGCGGCAGCCCCGTATACCAGCCGCCGAGAAACAGCGTCACCGCCAGCCCGCCGACCACGAACATCGCCGCGTACTCGGCGAAGAAAAAAAGCGCCCAGCGGAAGCCTGAATACTCCGTATGGAAGCCGGCCACCAGTTCGCTTTCCGACTCGGGCAGGTCGAACGGCGCCCGCTTGCAACTGGCCAGTGATGCAATGAAATAGGTGACGAAGGCGATGAACGCGAAGGGGTTGGCGAACGCGGTCCACGTGTGCCAGCCGCCGGATTGCCCCTCGCTGATCGCCATGAGGTTCAGCGTGCCCGCCGTCATGATCGGAACGAGCAGCACCGTGGTCATGGGGATCTCGTACGAGACCATCTGACATGCCTCGCGCATCGCCCCGTACACGCTCCACTTGTTGTTGCTCGCCCAGCCGGCGACGATCACGCCGACCACCTCCACACCGAGCATCGCCAGGATGAAAATCAGCGCCACGTCGATGTTACGGAAGACCCAATAGGCCCCGAACGGCAGGCAAATGAAGGCCAGCAATGCCGGAACCATCGCCAGGTAGGGGGCGACGCGAAACAGCGGCTTGTCGGCCGCGTCCGGCACGATGTCCTCCTTGGCCACCAGCTTGATCCCGTCCGCGAAACTCTGCGCCCAGCCATGCCAGCCGCCGACCCGCATCGGTCCCATCCGCGACTGAATCCGCCCCGCGACCTTCCGCTCCCACCAGATCGCATAAACCGGCACGAGATTGAAAATGGCGAAGATCGCCACGAGTCCGACGATGTCCCGGAGGAACTCGGATTGCAAAGGCCATAGCACGTACTGCAGCGCGCCGACCGCCGGCCAGTCCCGGGCGGCCAGTCCGGCGCCCAACTCTTTCGGTGTGAGCGGCAGGCCGCCGACGCTCGTGTCGGCCGACACGTTGTGCGCGCTCACCGCGATCGCGTCCACCACGTTGAACAGGCCGCTTACCCCCCAGACCAGCAGGATGCTGATGACGATCGCCGCCAGCAAGATCGTGCCGGGAAACCGCCGCACGACCGGCTTGGCGACGGTATACAGCCCCATCGCGATTGCGGCGATCACCCGGGCCAGCCCGCGGGGCGGCGCCGGCTGCCGTTGTCGCCATGGCACGGAAAACTGGGTCACAAGAAACTCCCCAAAATCCTTCTTCCTTCTCAGCCTCGAATCACCCTCAGCCAGCATAATCCTGATAGCTGACAGCCAACAGCTAACAGCCAACAGCTAATACCCGACCGCTCTCTACCGATCCACTTCGCCCATCACCACGTCGAAACTGCCAATGATCGCTGGAACGTCGGCCAGCAGGCAGTCTCGCGCAACGTGGTGCAGGACGCAAAGGGTGCAAAAACTCGGGCCTCGCGCCTTCACCCGCGCCGGGATGGCGGAGCCGTCGCCTTGTACGTAAAACCCCAACTGCCCGCGGGGATTTTCGATCTCCACATAGATCTCGTCCGCCGGCAGCTTGACGGTTTTGCATTTCTTGTTGCACACGCCCTGTTTGGCGTCGGGCGCCGGCAGGTTGGCCAGCGCCTGGCGGATGATCCGCACCGACTGCTCCATCTCGAGCACGCGGACGTAATACCGATTCCAGCAGTCGCCCACGGTGACGCCTCGGGGGATGCCGTTGGCGCCGCCGGGCATCCCGACGGGCACGTCAAAATCGAAGCGTTCGTACCCGTCGTAGGGGGTGGCTTTGCGCAGGTCGAACTTCACTCCGCTGGCTCGCAGGATCGGACCGGTAAGCCCGTAGGCGATGCATTCGTCCGCCGAGATCACGCCCACCTTGCCGGTGCGTTTGACGAAAATATGGTTGAAGCTCAGCAGGTTGTTGTAGTCGTCGATCTTCGGCTCGAAGTAGTCGAGGAACTCTTCGCACCGTTCGATCCAGCCGTCCGGCAGGTCGTCGGTCACGCCGCCGATGGTGATGTAGCTGTAGGTCAGCCGGGCGCCGCAGGCGGCCTCGAACAGATCGAGAATCATCTCGCGCTCGCGGAAGCAGTACAGAAACGGCGTGAACGCGCCCATGTCCAGCCCATAAGTGCCCACCGCGACCAGGTGCGACGCGATGCGGTTGAGTTCGGCGAAGATCACGCGGATGTATTGGGCCCGCTCGGGGACCTCCAGGCCGGTGAGGCGTTCGACCGCAAGGGCATAGCCCTGGTTGTTGTTCATCCCCGCCAGGTAGTCCATCCGGTCGGTGTAGGGGATGTACTGGTAGGGCGCGACGTTCTCGCCGATCTTTTCCGCGCAGCGGTGGAGGTAGCCGATATGCGGCACGGCCTCCAGCACCAGTTCGCCGTCGGTGCGGAGCACCACCCGTAGCACGCCGTGCGTCGAGGGATGCTGCGGCCCCATGTTGACCAGCATTTCCTCGGTGCGCACATCGCCCTGCATCGGCGGGGCGCTGGCGGGAATGTTCGCAATCAGGTCAGCCATGAATCAGATTCTCAGTGCGCTGCTGCCACTCGGTCAACTTCTTCGCCGGCGCCACGCAACCGGCAGGTTGTACGTCAACGGCGAACCAGACCGCATCCCTACGGCTCCCTGTCGTCCACTGTCGGATACGCGGACGACGAAGACGATCCCGGAGAATGCTCTTCGTAGTACTCATCTCGGTCCAGCGGATGAACTCCCCACAGCAGCCTCAGGTCGTGGGCGGAGACCTTTTCCTTCAAGTGGTTCCAGATGATCTCTTGACGCCGAGTGACGTTCGTGTTCTTGAAACGGTCGCTGCCGACCACCGCGCGGAGATGCCCTGGAGAGGATTCGAAGACGTGCACGAACTCCCGTTCGTCTTCGCCAACGAAGTCGATCAGCGCTTTTTCGATGCCGTGGGCGGCTCGAGCTAAATCCGCGCCTTTACCCATGGTACAACTCCAGATTGCGGGTCGTTCACCCAGTCCAGAAAATCCTCGGCGTCCTGGGCGGTCAACCGTTGCGGGTCCTTGTAACGGATGTTGTCGGGCCCCTCATGTTTCCAAAGGCCGACGATCCGCTTGAAACTATCCGTGACGTTGCTTTCCTTCTGTAAGTCGTTCTCCAGCCCGCAGTGAAGCAACAGAACTTCCAGATCATGCACTTTGAACGTGGGGTAAAGATGCGTCCAGCCCAGCCTTGCGCAGATGGCGACTTTGAGCCAGCATTCAACCGCGTATCCTGCGAGGTAAACTGTCCCGGCCCACTTCTCGGCCTCATACAGGGCCTTCGCCTCGGCCAATCGTTCATTGCCCACCCGTTCCAGCACCACGCGCTCCACCAATGGCTTGTTGCTGATCTCGACTCGCATGGCAGTCGATCCTAGTGCCGCGGGCTCAACAACTCGTGCTCCGTCGTTCCGGGAATGCCGTGATACTCCAGGGGGAACGCATAGTCCTTCCGCAAGGGGTGACCTTCCCAGTCCTCGGGACACAATATCCGCTCGAGGTTGGGATGCCCGGTAAAGACAATCCCCATCATGTCGAAGGCCTCCCGCTCGTGCCAGTCCGCCGCCGGCCAGATGTCCGCCACCGAGGGAATCTGCGGATCCTCCCGGTCGCAAACCACGCGTACCGCAAAGACATGCGGAATGGTCATCTCCACTGTCGCACTGACCGGCGAAAGTGCCAGCAGATCGTAAACGCAGGCGAGCTTATCGTCGGCCAGCAGATCGATGGCCGAGATGCACCGCAGCATCCCAAAGCCCATCGCGGGATCGTCGCGGAGGAACCGGGCGACCTCGGGCCAGGCGTCGGCGCTGACGACGGCGTACGGGCGCGTGGCCTCGAGAACCGTGTCGGTAATCCGGTCGCCGAAGCGCTGCTTGAGAATGACGCAGATTTCTTCTGGTGACATGCTGTGAATGCCGTCCTCCCTGCGGCCCGGTCCGGGGGCCTCCCTACGCGGATTCCATCCCCGCCAGCGCCCGGCGGTTGGCCTCGGCCACGGGGTCCTTCGCCCGCGAATCGTGGCGAATCTGATCCTGAAGCCGCAGCAGACCCTCGAGCAACGCTTCCGGACGCGGGGGGCAGCCGGGGATGTAGATATCCACCGGCACGACCAGGTCCACACCCTTGACCACGTGGTAGCCGTGCTTGAAGTACGGGCCGCCGCCCACCGTGCAGGCGCCCATCGCCATCACGTACTTCGGCTCGGGCATCTGGTTGTAAAGACGCTTCAGCCGGCTGGCCATCTTGTAGGTCACCGTGCCGGCCACGATCATCAGGTCGCACTGCCGCGGCGTCGCCCGAAAGGCCCCCGCGCCGAAGCGGTCGATGTCGAAACGCGACGCCCCGACGGCCATCATCTCGATGGCGCAGCAAGCCAGTCCGAACGTCATCGGCCAGATGCTGCTGGACCGCGCCCAATTCAGGGCCCAGTCCACGCTGGTCATCATCAGACCTTCTTCAAACCGGTTTTCAATCCAACTCATCGTATCACCTCCGGATGCATCGCCAGGGGCGGCCGCATCCGTGGAAATTCACCATCAGGCCGCCGCCCATCAGGCGCTCGCGGGCTCCGCGGTGCGGGCGCTCTCGCCGCCGCGCTGACCCGTGCTCGCCCGGACCCAGTCGAGATAACCGCAACGCCACTCATAGGCGAAGCCGACCAGGATCGGAAGCAGGAAAAAGAGCATCGCCGCCAACGCATGCCAGGCCGCCCCGCTCGCAATGAAGTCGCGATACACCACCGCCCAGGGCCACAGCAGCGCAATCTCAACGTCGAAAATGATGAAAAACAGCGCGACGATATAGAACCGCAGATCAAACTGCACCCAACTGTCGCCGATCGCCGGCTCGCCGCACTCGTACGCGGCCCCCTTCTCGGGATGGTCAAGCTGCGGGCGAATCAGCCGGCCGACAAACAACGCCGCGAGCACGAACACCACGCCCGACACGGTGAACATCAGGATGCCGAACACCAGCTCCACATTGGTGTCGCCCCGTACGATCGGCTGTCCCTGGGCGAGCAGTGCGGCCGCGTTCATGCGTCACCCCGATCTTCTTTCGCTGGTTTATCCGGCTTGTCCGGCTTCTCCGCCTTGGCAGGCTTGGCGACCGGTTTGACGCCGCTCTTGGCCGCTGGCTTGGGCTTGGGCGGGGGCGCCTGCTCGGTCATGGCCTCGGCCATTTTCTGCAGGTTCGGCGCGGCGCTGTCGATCCACTGTTGCCGCGTCTGCTGCGCCCACTCGGGCAGGTTGTCCTTCTGCATCCACAGCGGTTGCGGCGTCTGGTGCCCCTGCACGGCCAGCTCGGTAAACTCGACGATCATCGACTTGCGATCGTAGCCCGACATGTCGTGCAGGTTGCCCATGTGGATGCAATCCGTCGGGCAGGGCGGCACGCACAGGGCACAGAACATGCACTTCGAATAATCAATCGCGTACCGCGTCATGGCCCCGCCCTTGGCGACCCCGCTCTCCTTGTCGATCTTCCGCGGACCGGTCTTCTCAATGTAAATGCAGTCCACCGGGCACGCCTTCGCGCACTGATCGCACGCGATGCACTTCTCGATCTCGTACCAGTGGAAGCCGCGATAACGAGGCTGCAAGGTAGGCGCCACGTTCGGGTACTGCACCGTCACGGTCCGGGCGAACTGGTAGCGAAGGGTGATCTTCATGCCGATCAGGATGGTCCTGAGCGCGGCGTAGATATTGTGAAAGTATTCACGCATATAGGCGTTCCTGCCCCCTTTTCGCCCGGCAGGAGCCGTCCAGGACGGCCGAATCAGTACCCAAGCTTCCATCCATCAGGGAGCGGATTCTAGGGGCGTGCCCCTGGGCTTGCAACCGCGGCGAGCCTGCCCGCCGCGGTTTGACGGGTGTTCCCCATGGGCTGCTCTGCCCGCGGTGCGTGCATCAACCACAACGCTCAATCGCGATGGCGCTCGCCTCACCGCCGCCGATGCACAGGCAGGCGATGCCGACCTTCCCCCCAGTGGCGGCCAGGGCATGGGCGAGGCTGATGGTGATCCAGGCGCCGGTCGCGCCGATCGGATGCCCCAACGCAACGGCCCCGCCGTGCACGTTTACCTTGCCGTGGTCCAGATCCAGCTCCTTGATTGCCGCCATGGCCACCACGCCGAACGCTTCGTTGATTTCGAAAAGGTCCACCTTCCCCAGCGACAAATCGAGCTTGTCCGCCAGCTTCCGGATCGCGTGAATGGGGGCATGGGTGAACTTGGTGGGCGCCATGGCCACGTTGGCGTGGCCCAGGATCCGCGCCTGCGCCTTGATGCCCAACGCTTTGAGCTTCTCCTCCCCGGCGACGATGCAGGCCGCCGCGCCGTCGTTAATCCCCGACGCGTTGCCGGCCGTAATGGTCCCCTCGCCCCCGAATGCCGGCCGGAGCTTGCGCACCTTCTCGGGATCGAACCGCGCCAGGTTCTCATCGTGTTCCACGGTGACCGCGCCCTTCCGCGTGGGAACCTCGATGGGAACGACGAACTTGCCGTAGAAGCCGTTCTCCCAGGCGCGGATCGCCCGGTTGCAGCTCTCAATCGCGAAATCGTCCTGTTGCACCCGGGAAAAGCCGAACTCCGCCGCGCACGCGTCGCCGCACGTCCCCATGTGGACCTGGTTGTACACGTCCCACAGGCCGTCGTTGATCATCGCGTCGATCAACTCGCCGTTGCCCATGCGGTACCCGCTGCGCGCCTTCTTCAACAAGTACGGCGCCTGCGACATGTTCTCCACGCCCCCGGCGACCGCCAGATCAATGTCCCCGCACTGAATCCCCTGGGCGGCCAGAATGATGGCCCGCATCGCCGATCCGCACACCTTGTTGATCGACGTGCAACCGACCTCTTCGCCCAGACCGGCCGCGAGACTGCACTGGCGCGCGATGTTCTGCCCCAGCCCCGCCCCGATCACATTGCCCATGAACACCTCGTCCACGTCGCCGGGTTGGACGGCCGCACGTTGCAGGCTCGCGCGGATGGCGGCCGCTCCCAATTCCGCCGCGGGAAAGTCAGCGAACGCTCCCAGGTACGCCCCCAAGGGTGTCCGCACGCCACCAGCGAGATAAACGTTCTTTAACATGGATCCTCTTCCTGTTCTGTTGGCAGACCAGTCGCCCAACCGGCGGGCGGTTTTGCGCGCGTGAAATGTTCAGCACCGGGTCCGGCTCTGAGGAAGCATCGTAGCGGCGGTGCCGGTCAAGTTCCAGCAGACGACTGGTCCGGCCTCGCCGACCGCGGTTCGGGATAACTGATCATGTCTTGTCCCGACGGACTCCCCAGTTTGCCCAGAGAGAAGGTCGCCTGCCCATGGTTGACGCCGCGGATCCGGTGGGAATCGAGCCCTCAGACGGTCCGGAGAACGGCCGATGAAGCGCCCGGGCCGGTGGATTGCATCAAGGAACTACGAAGTGACCCAGTATACCGGGGGACAGGCTGACCCACCGCCGGTTGACCGGCCCAGGATCGAGCGCCGAGCACGGCGCCTCGCCACGCTCGCCCAGCGCGATCCCCTTACCGGCCTGTACCATCGCGGGTTCTTCGAGGCTCAATGCTCCGAGCACCGCCAGTTGTACGATCGGCGCGGCGATCTCGCGGTGCTGCTGATCGACGTCGACGGTTTGGGCCAGGTCAATGCGGCGCACGGGTGGGCGCGCGGCGATGCCCTCTTGCGTGGTGTGGCCGATGTGCTCACCCGGGATCTGGGCGTCGCGGGCGTTGCGTGCCGCATGGACGAAGATGAATTCCTCGTGATCCGGCCCATGCAGGACAAAACGTCCGCTATCATCTGGGCACACGGCCTGTGCGATCAGATCCGTCGGACGGGTTTCGGCGCGGGCCCCGAGGCCGTGCGGGGGACCGTCAGCATCGGATTGGCGTACAGCCCGGCGCGCGCCTTCGGACCGCCCGTCATCGAACAAGCGCGGCGCGGGTTGCGGGCGGCGCAGTTGCGTGGCGACCGGTCCTGCCCCTGGGAGTTGGGCGCGTTTCTTGAGTTGATCGAACCATGCGCACAGACCCCCGGGACGGACGCGGAGACGCATTGGCGGGGCGTCCTGAAACAACTGCGCCCGCTCTGTGGCCCGGCCCAATGGCAACACCTCGACGCGCATGGCCGGGACGTTGGCAGGCTGGGTGCCCGGATCGCCGAACAGCTTGACCTCGGTTTCGACGAGCGGGCATGCATTCGGCTGGCCGGCTATTGTCACGACCTGGGTGTGCTACTCGTTCCGGAGGACCTGCTGGCCAAGCCGACCGCGCTCTCGACCGCGGAGCAGCGTTTGTTGGCCCGGCACGATGAGGACGGCGCTGAAATGGTCAGCATGCTGGGCTTCGATGAGCGCGTCGCCGATTTGGTACGCCATCATCACACGGCGTACGCGTCCATCCAGTCCGACGACCGGCTCGGGCCGTTCGAACAGTTGGGCGCCTGCATCCTCGCGGTGTCCGACGCCTTGTCCAAGATGGTGACGCCGCGCACCTACAGCCCGCGGCGATCGTACTCGGCGGCGATCCGCGAATTGCAGCGTTGCAGCGGTCGGCAGTTCGATCCCCGGGTGGTGCAGGCCGTGCCCGCGGCCTTGCTCGCCGAAGCCCCCTGGAGCCGCCCCGCAACAGTCGCAACGGAGGAGGCTTGCCCGTGAAGCGCGCCGAACGCGAGGCCCTGGCCCATCACCGATCGACTGTCGCCCTGTGGCAGGCGATTGGGCGCGAGAGTTGTGCTTGTCCGCAGCACATTCAGGAGCGGCGGCGTCAGCCACGCTACCTGTCACCCGGTGTGGCTTGCCGGTTGGAAATCCTGCGCCCGGGCGGGGAACGCTCGTACCCCGTGGTCGTCCAGGATGTTGGTCCTGGCGGTGCCAGTCTGCTCTGTGCTGATGCGGTCGGCGTGGCGCGGCGCGCGGTGCTGCACCCGCCAGCGGAGTTACAAGAACAGACCGGGCCCGTCTCCGCCCGCATTCTCTCCTGCCGGCCCGTCGACGAGCGGTTTCGCCTCGGCATTTCCTTCGTCGCCTGAGCCCCGCGAGCGGCTTCGCATCAACACCTCAATAGAGGCCTGAGCCGTCCCCCCGGCCCCACTTTCCCACTTTCTCCCTTTCCCACTTTCTCACTTTCTCACTTTCTCACTTTCTCACTTTCTCACTTTCGCACTTTCGCACTTTCGCACTTTCGCACGTTCGCACTTTCGCACGTTCCCATTCCCCCGCGTTGTCGTTGGCAACGCGGGGGGTTCAGTTATTCGGTCGTTGGCATTCGACCGCACTGGACCCGTGTGGCTCTGCCGGTCAACCCATGTCGTGTTACTTCAACTGCACGTCCACATCCCTCCTCCAGTTTATCCCTTGGATTCACCCCTGCGCCGCGCCGACATCACCACTACGCAGCGACGTTTGTGTCGAGCTGTTCGCCTGGGAGGTGAATGAATTGAAACGCGATCGCAGACACGCCCACCGCGCCGAAGACGGCCGTCGAAGGTCCGCCCGTATCGCGGACTATCGTCCGGTAACCTGGCTTCGCAACGGAAGACCCGCTCACGCCTGGCTGGTGAACGAATCGGCCGGCGGGCTCGCGATGCTCGTGCAAGCGCCGACCGCTCCGCCGATCGGCGCCCCGATCCAGGTGGCGGTGCATTCCCGGACGAACCCATTACGCGCCTGCTTGGTGGCCCGAGTCACGCCGGAATCGGCGGGACTGCACCTGCTGTCGGCCGAGTACCTGCCGATCGCGCTGGCCGCATGCTGAGCCTTGTGCAGCGCCACCCGCGGCGCTGCGTATAGATTTGCCTGACACATACTTGGAGCTCGAAGCCTGATGAGTCTGTTCGATCTTCCTGGCGATACGATTGACGCCGCGACGCAGCGGTCACCCACGGCCAAGCCCCTGCGCCGACCGGGATCGTCAAGGCTGGATGATGATCTCATGGACGCCTCCGCTGACCTCGATCGTCGCCGGCGCGAAAGAATGTATGATCTGCTCGAGAACCTGCTGGACGATCGCCGCCGGAACCTCCGCGTGCCGATGGGGGCCCGGGCCCGGTGGCGCAGCGGCCAGGAGACCGGCACGTGCCGCTTGCTCAACGTCTCGCCGAGCGGCGCGGCGTTCACCCTGCCGATGGCGGACGTCTTTCGGCTGGGCTCGCAGGTCGCCCTGGATGCCGAGTTGGAACCGTCCTTGGAATGGAGCATCAGCGAGCGCGCCCGAGTGGTTCGACGAACCCCGCGACCCAATGGCCGGTGCGAGGTAGCCGTCGTGTTTCCCGCCTTGCCGGGACAGGTCTTCTGAGCGGAGCACCGCCCGACCAATGAGCACCAGCGAACACGGTCACGCGCACGTTGTTCGAGCCGTTCTGGCCGTCTGCTTGCTCGCCGCCCTGGCCGCAGCGCCTGGATGCGCGCCGGTGATTACCGTCCCCGATGGAGCCAACGACAACGACAATGCAGCGCAGCCGCCGACCGGCGATGTCCTCCTGGATCCGGACGCGCCGCCCGTGGTCACCGGAAACTGGTACCGCCCCGGCGTCGAGACCACCTGGCAGTGGCAGTTGCAGCCCGACGCCGCCGGGTCGCTCAATACTGCCTACGACGTGGATGTTTACGACGTCGACCTCTTCGACACCGACGCTTCGACCATTCAGCATTTGCAGGATCAGGGTCGGCGGGTGATCTGCTACTTCTCCGCCGGCTCCTACGAAGCCTTTCGGGCAGATGCCGCAGTCTTTCCGCCGGCGACGCTGGGCGCGCCGCTCGACGACTTCCCCGACGAACGCTGGCTGGACATCCGCTCTGAAACCGTCGCGGCCATCATGCTGGCCAGGCTCGACGTCGCCGCGGACAAAGGGTGCGACGGCGTGGAACCCGACAACGTCGATGGCTATCTCAACGACAGCGGATTCGATCTGTCCGCGCGCGACCAGTTGGCGTTCAACCGGTTTCTGGCCAACGCGGCGCACGCGCGTGGGCTGTCCGTCGGCCTGAAGAACGACCTCGACCAGATCGGGCAGCTCGTGGCCTACTTCGACTTCAGCGTCAACGAGCAGTGCTGGGAATACGATGAATGCGAACTGCTCGATCCGTTTATCCAGGCGGGCAAACCCGTCTTCAACGCCGAGTACGCCGCCGAATACGTCACCGACGCAACTGAACGGGCGACGCTCTGCGCCGACGCCCAGGCGCAGCAACGGCGCACGCTGGTCTTGCCCATCGATCTGGACGACGCCTTTCGCTTCAGTTGTGATTGAGCCGAATTCGCGCTACGGAACGATCAAGCCACCGGCCGACGCGCCCAGCATGAGCATCAGCACGGTGCCGAGAAGCCAGAGACCGACCCCGACCAGCATCAGGATTACGCTGATCATCCCGCAGATCTTGCCGGCCCGCGTCATGCCGAGACCGCTCGGGTCCATTACGCCGGCTTCCATCTCTCGGAGATCGTTGTTGCCCATCACCCACGCGATGATGCCGCAGATCGGGCAGGTAACCAGCCCGAGAATCCCCAGCACCAGAACGGCGACGCCGCGGTGCGGACGTTGATACTGTATCGGGCCGGGCGACTGCGGGGGGGCAAACTGGCTCATGCGAAGCCTCACACCAGACGGGCAGTTGACGTCTGCGTGCCACGCCGCACGCAGCCGCCGCCAGAATAACGATTGCCGGCGACTGCGGGCAAGGGAATTATCAAACCAGATGTGACGCCCGTGATGGTGTGGCCCCGCACTGCTCCGGTGAAGGGAGCGCGATGCCGGTCGAGGGAGATACAGGCGGCGGCGTGGAACGGCCGCCCGCTGGAATCAGGCCACCAGGTCGAGTTGCTGCGCCGTATCGTCCGCCGGCATGCTCTCGGCAACCTCGGCCGCCGACTCGATCAGGGCGACCGCCGCCGCGCCCTGCGCCTCGGCGACCTTGTTCGCCTTGGCCAACATGCTCACGTCAATCTGCTGCTGGACCAGCGCCGCCTGCATGGCGCTAACCCCCGAAATACTCGGAATACCCACTGCGATACCGTCCTTTCCTGCCCGCAGGACATCCACGGGCCTATGCGCCCTATCGGCAACCATACGTTACGCTTGGGCGGGAAATGGCTGGATTCTCAAAACCCCTGTCGCCAGCCGTGAAGCGGGTTATCGGCCGGTGACTGTCGCGGTGCACATGACGGCTGCATAGTGAGTTGTCAGCGGGCCGCAGCGACGCCGCCCCGGCAGCGGCCCGACCAGGCCGCGGCGCCCGGCGCCGTTCCGGTATTCGTTTTGCTGCCCCCTCAGGGCCCCGACAGGGCGGAGACCAGATGAGCCAGGTCCTCCGCGTCAATGTCGCCGTCCAGGTCGGCGTCCGCCGCGGCGCACGCCGACGTGATTGTCGAGCCGTACAGTGGGGGCGTGCACGGACATACGCCAGCGCCCGTGTAGCAGGTCTGCAAGAACGCGTAATCGCGCAGGTCGGTCATGCCGTCGGCGTTGAAGTCCGGTGACTGCGTGGGGCAGTCATACTGCTCGATCCGGAGGTCGTCGATTGCGGCCTCTACGATGTCGCCATCGGCCACCCCGTCCGTCGCCGAGAAGCGCAAGCGCACCTGCCCGGTCGGGGCCACGAACGCACTGACCAGAAAGCGCACCTCCTCCCAGCCGCCGGCGCCGGTGGTGAGCGCTTCCACCGTCGTCCACGTCGCGCCGTCGTCGTTGGAGATCTCCGCCAGAAAACCGTCCGCCGGGTCGTCGTTCAGATCGCGTTCGTAGAACCACCGAAAATACGAGACGATCGCGTCGCCGGAGGAGAGATCGTAAACCGGAGAAGTGACGACGGCCGTGCCGCCGTCCACGTCGTCCGTGCCTTGGCTCCCACCGGGATTCTGGCCCGTGAACAGGCACTGCATGCCCCGGCCCGTGTGGTCGTCCTCAGGCTGAGCCCCGGTCCCTACCGGATTGTCGATGATCCACGCCCCGGTTGACGCCGAGTCCGGGCCGTTGATCCAGCCTTGATCGGTCGAGAAACTGTCGATCGTGTGCACCGACAGATCGCCTACGGCAAGCACGGCGTAGGTGTCGGCCGGCGCCCCTGCGGGTGCGGTTGCGGCCGCGCCACCCACCGTTGACCCGGAAACATAATATTCCACCGTCTGGCCGCAGACCGCCGGCGGCAGTGGGGCGGTGAATTCGCGTCCGTCCATGTGCGTCATCGGCGCACTCGTCCAGCCATCGCCGAGATTCACGTGGAGCATGAAGCCGCTGGTGTCGACCGCGGCGTCGCACCGCGCTTCGGCCGCGACCGTTACCAGCGTGCCGCCCAGCGGGCTGGCCGTCGCGGGCCGGCCTTCAGGGAAGGCGAAATCCAATCCGCCGGGGATCGCGTCGCTGGCGGCGACGGCCGCCGACGGGTCGAGTACGAACAACCCCCCGTCGAAGTCGCTCGCGATGATCGTGCCGCTGGGGAAGTACGGATACACGCTCCACACCCCGTCGAACGACCGATTGTCGTTCGCCGGATACGTGTCGAAGTAGCCGACCTCCACTGGCTGCGCCGGGTCGGAAATGTTGATGACCCGCACGCCGCTGGTGTAGTTCGCCTGGAACATGATGCAGTCGCGTACGTACAGGTTGTGATCGATCGCGGGCAGCCCGGTGGTGAACGTGCCGAGCAGTTGCGGGGCGGAGAGATCCTCGATGTCAAAGATCATCGTCCGCGTGGTGGGCACGCCCGGGTTGCCCTCGTCCAGTTCATCGTTGAGATACAGATACCGGCGATCGGGCGTGGTCCAGCCCTGGTGACAATAGTCCACGTTCGGATAGGCCGTCCGCGAAAGCAGGAACATGTTGCTCTTGTCGGTGACGTCCACAATGTCGACGCCGCGTCCCTCGCTGAAGCCGAATTCGATCTGTCGGCCGGCATACGGTCCCGAGGTGTACGTGACGATGTGGGCGTCGTGGTGATACGCGGCGGACGGCTGCGTCCAGCGGCCCGCTTCCACCGGATTGGCCGGATCGCTCAGGTCGTACGCCACCGGGGCGCCCCCATTGAGATTCGATCCGATCACGTAGAGATACCCGCTGTCCGTATCGATCGCGACGTTGTGGCTGGTCGATAGCCCGCCGGCGGTGACCCGCTGCACCAGTTGCACGCGGTTGGTCGTCGCGTCGATGTTGCCCAGGTCGATCACGTCCAGTCCGCCGCCCGACTCGTTCACCACGTAGGCGTAATGCTGATAGGTCTTCACGTCGCCCCAGGTGCTCGGCGAGTGCCCGACGCTGCCGACGACGATCGGCGCGGTGGGATTGGTAATCTCCACCACGACCAGCTTGTCGTACACGCCCATCAGGGCGTATTCCCGCCCGCTGGGCGAAACATATCCCCAGCAGTCGTTGCCCGCGCTGCCGCCAAGCTCGGTCAGGTCCACCTGCGCAAGCAGGCTTACGTTGTTCGCGGGGTACTGGGCGGGTGCCGAAACGGCGACCGTCAAGGCGGTGGCCAACGCGATGAACGCCGTCAATTGCGGCGCGGGCAGCAGGCGCGGAAAGCGCATGGGCAAAGCTCCTTTTTAAGCGCGCAGACTGCGATCGGCGCAGAGACCGACGGGCGACCCCGCAGGGCGCTGCCAATCAGGCCGATCGGATTTCCTCAAACGGTGCAGTCCAGCGGGTCATGGTCCGAATCCATCGATCAGTATAGTGGTTCAGCCGCGTATGGAGCAATCGTCGGTTTCGACACATCCCGGCCACAGCTTGCGCCCGAGGGCCGCAGCGTTGGTCGTTTGGAACAACCGCGCGTACGATGCCTTACCATGGCCCTCGGATTCGGGATGAAATGCCGATGTTGACACCTTGGGGGATTCCGCGCGGTGCGCACCGCCTGTGCCTGTGCATCCTGTTCGTCTGCGCGTTTTGCACCGCCGCGCGCGGGCATTTCTTCGTGGATACCATCGACCGGGTTGCCGACTCGCCACCCTATCCCGGCACCGGCTGGCAGGCCGAAGTCTGGCTCGACCTTCCCGAATCCGCGGCGGGGTCGTTGATCGCGGCCGAAGCCTACCTGCGCACCCACCCGGCCGACTTCACCTTCAGAACCGCCTACGTGGATTTTCCCCCCGGGCCTGCCGACTCGGCGCTGGACAGCGAACTCGCAACCATCGGCGCGTTTTTGGGTGACGACATTTCGCAGGTATCCGACCCGGCGCAATTGAACCGCCCGATGGGGCACTGCGTAATCCGCTTCGCCGGCTTGATCAACGTCTGCCTCGCGGACAGCACCCTGGGAATCCCCGGCCTGCCCGTTCTTCTCGACTTCGGCACGCAGGGCTACGGCGGCTACCGCACGCGGATTGGCGTGACCAGCATTTATCGCGTGCAGGGGGCGGCGTATTCCGCAGGCAATCCGTTCTTCACCGAGAACGCCCTGGTACAGGCGGCCGGGTTGTTTCCCATCGAGGTCACTTACCTCAACCGCCATGCGCCGACGGCCGACAACGGCGATGAACGGGCGGGCGTCGAGTTGTACAGTTGGCACCCGGACGGACTGCCCTGGCCCGCCGGCCAGGTGGCGATCTTCCCGGGCCGCGGGGCCATGACCATCACCCCGCCGCACGTCGTTTACCAGCCCGATGAGCTGCCGCCAGCCGCCTACGGCGACGTGGACGCCGACGGCGCCGTGACCCTCCGCGACTACCAGACGCTTCAGCAATGTGCCGGCGGCAGCACCGCTGCGCACTGTGCAGCCCTCGACGCCGGACCGGACGGCGCCATCGACGCGGCCGATCTGCGCACCTTCGTGGGCGTGCTGTCAGGGCCCGCCGCCTACGCTTACCTGCCGGGCGACTTTAACGCCGACCGCCGCGTCGATCTGGACGACTACCGCTGGTTGCAGCGCTGCCAGTCTTCGGGCGGAGGGGGCGACGATTTTCGGGCGACTCTGCCGGCCGGCTGTTCCGTCTTTGACCGCAACGCCGATGCCCGCGTGGACGTGGCGGATTTTCTGGATATCCAGCCCTTCTGGGCGGCGTCGTTCGCGCCTCCGGGCGGCCGACCTTGACTTGCCTTGCGGCGTTTCGCTACATTGCCCCTACGGGAGAGCACCAATCGGGAGCGGAGAGAATTCCATGCAACCAGTCAAAACTATCCTCGGCTTGGCCGCAGTGTGCGCGGTGACCGCGGCATCTCCGGCCGCGGCAATGGCAAAACCACATCCGGTCGGCACGGCGGTGACCACGGTAACCTACGACACCGCCGGCGGGCCGGTGAGCTTCAGCGAGACCTTCGGCTTCGTTGAGACCGGCGCAGGCCTGGACGACATCCGCAACATCGGCCAGGCGCCCAACGTCGGCGGTTTCATCGCCGTGGACGCCTTGGGCCGCCGCTCGAATGTCGCCCTGATCGACCCCGCCGTGCAAGGCGCCAACGAAACGCTGATGCGGCACGGCTTCTACAAGGCCGATCCCAATAACCAGATGCAGCGCGGCGACGATTTCTTCCCCGGCATCAACGTCGACGGCGACCTGACCTTGAGCGTCACCGGGATCACCTTCGATCAGCCCGTGCAGGTGCAACCCAACACCTTTCTTCTCCACATGCTTTGGGATATCGATCAGGTCGACCAGTTGGGGGTTGATGACCAGGGTGTGCCCCGGACCTACGTCCATCCTCACATCCACCACACCGTCGCGCCGTTTCGCGATGTCGATTCGTTCTTCCTCGGCGCCTCGCCGACCTTCAGCGACGTGCCGGTGAGCAACTACGTACTCGGTGACGTGACCCCGGTGATCCAGCAGACCGCGCCCGACACCATCAACATCGAAGTCACCTTTCCCTATCGCCTGTTGACCCACCTCGAAGACGACGGGCTGGGCATTCCCGCCGGTGTCGATCTGCCCGCCCCCGGCGGCTTCCTCGAGCCGTTTCACCTGCACTTCGAATACCTGGTCATTCCGGAACCGGCGAGTCTGCTGTTGCTCGCCGGCGGGGCCGGCCTCTTGTTCCGCCGCCGCCCGGCCAGCGACTGACGCAGCTCTCCCCGGAGCGCAAAAAGACGCCGCCAAACCGATAGGCCGATCGATTCCGCAGCGCGCTCCCCGCCACAGCGGCGGGGCGCCTGATGGCCCGCCCGCCGTTGCGGCATCTCCCTTCCCACGTTCTGCTCGACCGATCCGCGCGCCCGGTCCTTGCCGGCTCGACTTCCCCGCTCGATCGGTCATGATCTGTCCATTGGTCGTGTGCTGCTTTCGTTCCTGACGCGGCGAAGCGGAGTATTCGACCGTGCGCCAGAACCGCAAAAACGGTCAAGCAGCCGCTGGCGGCGCGGGGTAGATTGTAAATCGGAAGGAGGATGCGATGAACGGCGACACCGAGCAGGCCTACCACGAGCGGATGTTGCGGGTGCTGGTGCACATCCAGCAACACCTCGACGACGCCCTGCGGCTGGAGGAACTCGCGGCGATCGCGCACTTCTCGCCATACCATTTTCACCGCGTATTCCGCGGCATGGTGGGCGAGTCCGTCATGGAGCACGTCCGGCGTCTGCGCTTGGAACGTGCGGCCCTGCGCCTCAAGCAGACCGACGCGGCGATTACCCACTTGGCCTTCGAAGCCGGCTACGAAACCCACGAAGCCTTCACCCGGGCCTTTCGGCGGCTGTTCGACGCATCCCCCTCGCAATACCGAGAGCGGCACCAGGTGACGCCCGCGCCCCGCGTGCGGTCCGGCGTCCACTACGTGCCCGATGGCAAGCTCCGCGATTTCACCAGCGCACGCGAGGAGTCGGACACCATGGATGTGAAACTGCTCAAGATGGACCCGATGCGGGTGGCTTTCGTGCGGCACACCGGGCCGTACCAGGAAGTGGGGGAGGCATGGGGGAGACTGTGCGGCTGGGCGGGGCCCCGCGGCTTGTTCGGACCCCAGACCCGCATGCTGGGGCTCTGCCACGATGATCCCGAAGTCACCCCGCCCGACAAGATCCGCTACGACGCCTGCATGACGGTCGGACCCAACGTGCAGGCCGAAGGTGAGGTCGGCGTCCAGGAAACGCCCGGCGGCGAGTACGCCATGACCGTGCACCAGGGGCCGTACGAGAACCTCGCCAAGACCTACGCGGCCGTCTGCGGCCAGTGGCTGCCCCAGCAGGGGCGCGAGCCAAAATCCGGTCCGTCAATCGAGATCTATCTCAACTCGCCCGAAGAGACCAAGCCGGAGGATCTCGTCACCGAGGTCTACGTACCCGTCAGTTAGGCTCGTGCAGGTCCACCAGCCCGTACACTGGCGGATTGCGGATGACCCGCGGCGTTCTTGCCGCCGGCGACCCGCAATCCGCCAGGTGCGGTTCAACCCACGCAGCGATTATTCGCCATACCGCGCCACGATCTGCTCGCGACTCTGATGCAGCACGCCGTACTTCTCCCCAATCTCGGTGAATGCGGCCACCGCCCGGTCGATGTGCTCCGTTTCGTGGCCGGCGGACAACTGCACCCGAATCCGGGCCTGCCCCTTGGCCACCACGGGATAGAAGAAGCCGATCACGTAGATCCCCTGTGCATAGAGATCCCGGGCAAAGTCCTGGGCGAGCTTGGCGTTGTACAGCATGATCGGCACGATCGGATGGACGCCCGGCTTGATGTCGAAGCCGGCGGCCGTCATCTTCTCCCGGAACCGCCGCGTGTTGATTTCAAGCTTGTCCCGCAGGGCGGTGGACATGCTCAGCAACTCGAACACCTTCAGCGACGCCGTCACGATGGGCGGCGCCACCGTGTTGCTGAACAGATACGGCCGGCTGCGCTGACGCAGCAGGTCGATGATCTCCTGCCGGCCGGTGGTGAAGCCGCCCGACGCGCCCCCCAGCGCCTTCCCCAACGTGCCGGTGATGATGTCGACGCGGCCCATGACGCCGCAGTGCTCAATGGCGCCCCGCCCGGTCTTGCCCAGAAACCCCGTGCAGTGGCATTCGTCCGCCATCACCAGCGCGGCGTACTTCTCTGCCAGATCGCAGATCGCATCCAGCTTGGCGATGTCGCCGTCCATGCTGAACGCGCCGTCGGTGACGATCAGGCGATAGCGGGCGGATTCGGCCGCTTGCAGCTTGGCCTCCAGGTCGGCCATGTCGGCATGCTGGAAGATGTGTCGCTGCGCTTTGCACAGGCGGACGCCGTCGATGATCGACGCGTGGTTGAGCGCGTCGGTGATAATCGCGTCGTCCGGCCCGAGCAACGGCTCAAAGACGCCGCCATTGGCGTCAAAGCAGGCCGCGTAGAGAATCGTATCGTCGGTGCCGAGAAACTCGGCGATCTTCTTCTCGAGCTCGCGGTGGATGTCCTGCGTGCCGCAGATGAACCGCACGCTGCTGAGCCCGTACCCGCGTTCTTCCAGTCCCCGATGCGCGGCCCGGATGACCTCCGGGTGGCTGGACAGGCCGAGGTAGTTGTTGGCGCAGAAGTTCAGAACGGTCTTGCGCGGGCTTCCGGCCGGAAACTCCACCGCAAGTTCGGCCGCCTGCGGCGCGCAGATGAGACGCTCCTCCTTGTACAGACCAGCCTCCCGAATCGCGACCAGCTCCTTTTGCAGTGCTTCTTTCATGGCGCCGAACATGGGCAAACCTCCCGCGTACTCAAATGACCGTGTGTGACCTGCGGTGGGTGAATTGTCGATCTCCGGAGACGTCCACGCCCCCGGCCGACGTTATCTGTTCTCCGCGTAGCGTTGGGCGATGGCCGGAATCAGGTACTCATCAAAGGCGCGATCCACGTCATAATCGGGCGACCAATCCCAATCCTCCCGCGCCAGGCCATCATCCACGTCCGCCGGCCAGGTGTCCACAATCCGCGCCCGCTTGCTGTCCGGGCGGAACGAAATGTCCGCCTCCGGAAACGCCTTCCGCACCCGGTCGCGCAACTCCGCGGCCGACAGACTGAACGACGTCACATTGTACACCCGCTGGCTGAGCCGCTCGGCCGGGGCCTCGGCCACCTGCACCAGCGCCTTGATGGCGTCCGGCATCACCATGAACGGCAGCCGCGCCTCTTTGCCCACAAAGCAGGCATACGGCAGGCGCTGGGCCGCCGCGTGGATCATCTCCGCAGCATAATCGCTCGTACCCCCCGACGGCACGGTGAAGGCGCTGATCAGCCCGGGAAAGCGCACGGCCCGAAAGTCCACGCCGCTCGACTGCGGCTCCGCCGAAAGCTGCTGATAGTACGACGTGTAATACCGACCGAGCTGTTCGCAATAGCACTTGTTGCACCCGTACATCGTCGTCGGCAGATTCCAGTCGGCCTCACGCACTCGGCCGGCCCGCTGTTTCGCGTCCACGCTCGGCAGGCCGTACACCGCAATCGAGCTGGGAAACAAAAACCGGACCGGGTGCCCGTGCCAGCGCGACTGCTCATGGGCCAGCTTGATCAGGTTCAACGTGCCCTCGACGTTCACCCGGTGCGCCGTATCGGGCGTAAACTCCGCCCGCGTGCTGAGCAGGGCGGCAAGATGATAAATCGCGTGGATCTCGTACTCGCTGATCAGACGCTGGAGCAGGTTCTGATCCAGAATGTCGCCCGCGATGGCCGTCGAGCACATCGCCCGATGTTCCGGGGGCAGCTCCTTGAGGTCGAGCGCCACAACGTCCATATCCCCCAGATTGGCGAACTGCTCGATGAGTCCGTAGCCAACTTCGCCGCTGGCGCCGGTGACCAGTATGACGGGTTTGCGCACCATGGGGGGCGTTCTCCGGGAACACAGTAATTTCAACGGCTCCCAATGATAGTGCGGCCGCGGTCGTTCGGCGGCTCAGTCGCCGGCGCCGCTCGGCGACACCCCGGCAGGTGGTGCTTCCCGCGGCTCGACCGTGATCTGGTAATCCTCCGTCTCAGCGGGCAGCCGGAAGGCCGATCCGGGAAGTTCGGGATTGATGGTCTCTGCCGACAGGTCGGGGAAATCTGCGATGGTCACCTTCGCCCCGTCGGCGCTGACCGCCACGATGCGAACCGGCAAGTGCAGGTCGCGATCGACGTAGTAGTCCAGTCGCTGATACTCTCGGGCGAGCGGGACGTCGGGTTGGGGGATGCAATACAGGTGGTCGGTATTTTTCGGATCGCCCACCTGCGGGGCTGTGAGTTTCACTGTGAAGTTGGTCAGAATCTGATCGCTCGACTGGCCGAAGGGCATGGGGATGCGCGAGTTCTCCAGGTCGAAAAAGTCAACTTCTTCCCCCGGCGCCACGATTTCCCGCTTGATGATGTGTTTGCTCTTGGCTTTGGCTTCGAGCAGCCAGCGGTCGCGAAACAGCCACCACTCCTCCCCGCCCACGCGTAGATTCTCGACCATGTCGAAGGTCTTCTCGAAGTGGACCCAGAACATGGGGTGTGGTTCGCTGCGTTTGAACATCACCGTGCCGCGCTTCTGCGTCTCGGCCAGATTGAGTTCATCCTTGACCGTATAGCGGACCGGACAGCGAATGCTCTGCACTTGTTCGCCGGCCTGCTCCATCGCCTCCAGGATCGTGCGCACCTGCTGGGTCGCTGCCGCCTGGGTGGTGGCCGGCTGGGTGGTGGCCGCCGGGGATGTGCCGGGCGGCGTGGTGGGCTCGTCCTGTGCCGCCGGCGTGGGTTGGGCGGCCAGCACCAAAGCGATGGTCAAGGCGGCGATCGTCATCAGCAGCGTTCCTTTCTGCGCCAAATCACCTCAAGAAGCTGTGAATTGTTCGTATTGGCCGTCTGCGGACCGGCCGGTGCGACACCAACTTGTAGGTGATCGGGCGGGCCCGAGCAAGCCCGCGGCCGAGCAGGCGTCGGTGGGTGGGGCGATCAAAAAGAAAGCACCCGATGCCGCGGGGGCACAAGGTGCTTTCCGGAGGGGAAAGAAGCATCGTGAGCTTCGTAAGCTATTCGTAACAAGCGATTCAGACGGGCAATCGACGTGAGCCTCCATGCCGGCACATCTATCCTATATTTTCAACATAAGCCGTTTTCAGGAAAGTGCAATAGGGATTATTCCTCACTCACCCTGATTTATGTGCCCAAGTCACGGTTTTCCAGACACGCCGATGCCTGCACACGAGACTGGGGATACCCATCCGGAATGCAACGGCACAAGGAAAATCCACCTCAGCAAACCGGCCGATCCGTCCCGCGATTCAGCCGTTCACAGGGCATCCTTCATGACCAGCCTGCCAGCGCAGGGCACATCGTGGCAGTTTGGGTTGTTTAAGCTCGCCGGTCATGCCCTCATCACCCACAACGGCAACTTGGTGATGCACCCGGCGGCGACCCAATGAGCCCCTGTGATTACTTCAATGGCATGGGCAATCGGCAACCGTCGGCGGCAACCGCAACGAAGCGCAAATGGAAGACAAAAAAAACCGGCAAGTTTTCAACCCGTGCGCCGCATTCAGTCCGCGTTGCGCGGCCCGCGCGGGCGCTCCGCGCCGCCGATGCCGCGTTTGCTGTCGGCCAGGACGAATTCGAGCAGGCGGTGCCCCGGGGGGGTTTTAACCTCTTCACGCACGCTGAGTGCGGCCGCGCGAATCGGTTGGCCGCCGCGGAAGATCTTGCGATGGAGCCAGCGGAGTTCGTCGATTTGCTCGGAAGTGAATCCGTTGCGAACCAGCCCGATACGATTGATGCCGATGCAGCAGTTCCGCTCCACAAAGCTCGAGTAGGGCGGTGCATCCTGGGTGATTTTGCATCCGCCCCCGAGCATGGTGTACTCGCCGATTCGGACGAACTGGTGGATGCCTGCGTCGCCGCCAATCACGGCGTGATGTCCGACCTGGACGTGCCCCGCGAGCAACGCGGCGTTGATGATCGTGACGTGGTGCTCCACGCGGCAATTGTGGGCGACGTGGCTGGTGGCCATGAGCATGCAGTCGTCGCCGATCTCCGTCCGAGCCCCGGCGCCGGTGCCGCGATGGATCGTGACGCCTTCGCGAATGATGCAGCGGGCGCCGATGTGGACCTCGGTCGGCTCACCGCCGTACGCCCGGTCCTGGGGAGGACCGCCGATCGCCGCGAAGGGGTGAATGACCGTGTCAGGCCCGATATAACAGTGACCGGTCAGATGGGCCTGGGCAATGATCTGAACACCGCTGTCCAGTTGGACCGGGCCGTCGATAACCACATGGGGACCGATCGTGACGTTGTCCGCCAGGCGTGCGGCCGGGTCGATGACGGCAGTGGGGTGAATACCGGGCACAATAAGGCTCCTGGCCGACAAGTGGCAATCCGCGCGGCACATCGCCCCGCGACAGAGGCGGTACGGCTGCTGCGGGCGGCCATTTTAGGAAGCGCGCAGGGGCTCACAAGCGGGCATGCTGGCTTTTTTTGACATCTTCTCCTTGACATCGCGGTGGGGTCGGCTGATAATCTAAGTGCTGTGTGGTCCGTCCGACAAGGCGGCAGCGCTATGGTATGCGCTGCGTGTCTTATGCGTCTATTTCCTTCATGCACATCGCAGGATAGGAAGATCGGCCAGGAAACCCATCCTGGTTGGAAGGAGGTTGTTTAGATGATTCGCAATCCGCTGAACCTGCGGGGCCGTGCCCGGGGAAGAGCATTCACGCTGGTCGAACTGCTGGTCGTCGTGTCCATTATCGCGCTGTTGATCGCCATTCTGCTGCCCTCGCTGAAGCGGGCCCGCGAGTCGGCCAAGCGCGTCGCGTGCAACGCCAATCTGCGCGGCATTGCCCAGGCGTCCATGACCTACGTCGCCGACGATCCCGGCGAAAACGTCATCCCCGTCGGCCTGGCCGACACGGTCATTCCGAAACTGTACACCGCCTATTACGGTTTTGGCGGCAAGAGCGGCGCCGGTACGAGTACCCAAGCGTCGTTGATGAGCAGCGAGTTCTCTGGGAACGCGCCCTTTATGAATGCGGCCAAACGGCCCTTGAACAATGTCCTTTACAAGGGCAATCTGACCGACAAGCCTTTCGGCAGCACCAGGAGCTGGGCGTGGGACTTCGAGTTGGACCTCGATCTGTACAAGTGCCCCGGCGACAGGGGCTTTCCGGGAATGCACATCCAGGGATGGAAGAATCGCGAGAGCATGACCTCGTACGACTACTTCGGCACGGCGTACTGCGCGAACCCCAGCTTTATCGGGTTTCCCGGCCAGCCCGAGTCCTGGTCCAACTCAATGTACATGCGGCCCCTGTCGCGCGTGCCCAACCCGTCGAATACCGTGCTCTATTGGGAAAATGCAGCTCGCTTCGCAAGTTGGGCGCCGAATCCCGAAGAGTATGACCAGGAAGGCTGTTATTGGGGTACCGGCTTGTATGCCCGGGCCGCTTCGGAAAACATGGAGGCCCGCGGCTTCCACAGCCAGCCTTGGCACTTCAATGTCTCTTTTGGTGACGGTCATGCCACCTGGATCAAGATCAAGGGGCATGGACAAGTCGAAGGGATTGCCCACCAACTGAATAATAATGGGTTCTGCAGGCCAAGCGGCGGCGGCTCCACTTGCGATTGCGTCCTGATCCGCGGACTGGGATGGCAGTTGGATACCTTGCCCGCCCGACCGGTGCCTATGGAGCAGAAGATCGGCGCTCCCAGCAGCGGACCGGTTTCAGGGACGCCCGGGGCGGAGTGGGAGGTCGTCCGCTAGCGCCTCACGGCGATACGACTACTCAGGCGTTTTGCTGTTCTGATTGACTTCATCCGCGGGCCGGCGTTCGACCATGAACGCCGGCCCGCGTTCCTTTTGCTAACCCGCATCGCTGGCATTTCAACCGCCGAGCACTACAATCGCCGCCATGGCGACGGTTCTGCGCGTTGAGGATTTGCACAAGGAGTTCCGCATGGGCGGCGAGACCGTCCGTGCCCTCAACGGCGTCTCGCTCGCCGTCGGCGCCGGCGAGTTCGTCGCCGTCATGGGCGCCAGCGGCTCAGGCAAAAGCACCCTGCTCCACCTCGCCGGCGGCCTCGATTTCCCTACGGCAGGCCGGGTGTTCGTCGAGGATCAGGACATCACCGCCCTGGGCGACCGGCAACGCACGCTGTTTCGCCGCCGCCGCGTCGGCATCGTCTTCCAGCAGTTCAACCTCTTGCCCACCCTCACCGCGACCGAAAACGTGGCCGTTCCCCTGATGATCGACGGGGCCGATCGGCGCGATTTCATGGACCGTGCCCGGACGCTGCTCCAAGCCGTCGATATGGGGCATCGCCTCATGCATCGCCCGCAGGCCCTCTCCGGGGGCGAGCAGCAACGGGTCGCGATCGCCCGGGCCATGCTCAACAATCCCGCGGTCCTGCTGGCCGATGAACCCACCGGCAACCTGGACAGTGATCATGCCGACGCCATCTGGCGCCTGCTCCGTCGGCTCGTGGATGATGAGGGGCGGACCGTTGTGGCGGTGACGCACGAAACGGTGGGCGCCCGCCACGCCGACCGCATCGTGGCGCTCAAGGACGGGCGCATCGTCGGCGAGATCAACCAACCGGGAGAGATGGATGCGTCATTGGTTGCAACTCGCTACACGCAACTGGTCAGCTAAGCCCCTGCGGACGAGCGCGACCGTCCTCGCGGTGGCCCTGGGCGTCGCGACGGTGGTGACGGTGGTGAGTATCTACCACTCCGTCGAACACGCCATTGGGGAAACCATTGTCGACAACTGGCTGGGCCGCAGCCACTTCAACATCCAGACCCCCCTGGGACACTGGGGAACCGTGGAGGCGTCACTCGCCGACGAAATCGCCGCGCTGCCCAACGTCGCCGCAGTGACCGTGCGCTTCAGCGTCCCCATGCGCGTCCGCCAACCCGCAGGAACGTCGATCCCGGAGGGCGCCTACCGCACCGAGGGGAGTTTCGTCGAGATCGACGTGGCCGGCGTCGATCCCCGGCGGGAATACGATTTCCGCACGCCGCGCGACGTGCAAGGGCGGCTGCTCGCCCCGGGCGACGAACGCGTCGCCGTCGTGGACCGGGAATTGGCCGATGATCTCGGCCTCGCGGTCGGCGACGCGATCGAAATCGAGCCCTACCGGGGAGAGGAACTGGCGACCTACGAGATCGTCGGAACCTTCGCCGCCAAGCGCGTGGGCATGTTCCAGCGCCCGACGGTTTACCTGCCCCTCGCCGAGGTCAATCGCCTGCGGCGCCAATCCGGCGTCGTCTCCGTGATCGACGCGATGGTGCACGATGCAAGTCCGGAAACGCTCGAGGCGACCGCCGACAAGGTCCGCGCCCTCATTCGCGAACACCGCTGGAACTACGAGGTCACCACGGCCACCGCCAAGCTCAACCAGCTCACCGCCGCCCAGCAGATCACCCGACTCATCCTCCTGCTGTTCTCCTCGATCGCCATGCTGACGTCCTTCTTCATCATCGTCACGACCATGAGCATGGGAATGGCCGAACGCGTGCGCTTGCTGGGGGCGCTGCGTTGCCTGGGACTCACCCGCGGGCAACTGGCGACGATGGTGCTCGCCGAGATTCTGCCCCTCGGGCTCATCGGAACGGCCGTCGGCCTGCCGTTGGGCATGGGCCTGACCGAATTCGGCGTCGCCTTCGTCCCCTACGTGGACACCGTCGTGCAGGACGTCTTCTTCGGTGCCTGGGGACTGACCCTGGCGGCAGTGGGGGGCGTGGCCACGACGCTGGCCGCGGCTGCGATTATCCTCTTCCAGGTTCTGCGCGTTTCCCCCCTCGCAGCGACCAACCCGGAAGCCCGCGGCGACCGCCTGGCCATTGTGGTCGCCAGTGCTGTCTTGGGCGCGGTGCTGCTGGGCGTTCACGAGTGGATGGTGCGCGACGTCGCCCCGCTGTCCTGGCTGCACCCGCTCGTGCTGGTGGCGGGCATGGGCAGCCTCTATGGCGGCTACGTGCTGCTGGCGCCGGGACTGGTCCTGGCGGCGTCCGCGACCATTGTCCGCGCGTTGGCCCCGCTTTGGGGCGTCCGCGCCAAGCTCGCCCGCGACCAGATCGGCCGCGCGGCCTGGCGCAGCGCCGGCGTCTGCTGGATGCTGATGGTCGGTCTCTCGCTCATTGTGTTTTTCGCCATCCGGGGCGAGAGCATCGCCCACGCCTGGGATTTCCCCAGCAAGATGCCGGCCACCTATGTCTGGTCCCTCACCCCGTTCGACCAGTCCCACGTGCCCGAGGTGCGCGCTCTGCCGGGCGTGGCCGATGCGACGCCCATCAACGACCTGCTGTGCAGCGTCGCCCCGCGCCGCAAGTCCCTGCTGACCCTGCTCAAATCGCAGAGCTACTTCGTCGCCGGCGAGGCCAACACCTTCCTCGAAATGACCGAGCTCGAGTTCATGCAGGGCGATGCCCAGGATGCTGCCCGCAAGCTCAAACAGGGCGGATACCTGCTCCTGCCCACCGAGGCGGCGCACTCCTTCGGTTACGGTCTGGGCGACAAGGTCCCGGTGACCTTGGCCGGGCAGACCTGCGAGTTCGAGGTCGCGGGCGTCGTCCGTTCGCCGGCCATGGACATCGCCGTGTCCTACTTCCAGGCCGACACCTACATGATGATCGCCGCCGCCAGCGCGGTGCTCGGTACCCTCGACGATCTCGAACGCTGCTTCGGCATTCGCGACATGTCCATGTTCTTGATGAACATCGAACTGCCCCCCGCGGAGCCGCCGCCGGCATTCTTTGCGAACAAGTCCCCGGCAAGCTCGCTGGACGCCCTGGCAGACGTCCTTCCGCAGTGGCTTCCCCGACTGCCGTTTGAAACCGAGACCATGCAGCCCCTGACCGACGAGCTCGCGGCCTGGTCCCGGGAGCAGGAGTTTGTGGCCTCTGCGACCTTGCGCCGTGAGCTTCGCCGTTATCAGGCGGCGCTTCGGAATACGGCCGATCACTGGTCGGGACGCTCCCCGCACGAGCGCTGGACGATCTTCCGCGAGAACCTCATCCTCGAACGGGTCAAAAACATCATCCGCCGCCCCGATGCCCAGGCGGGATCGCTGCGCCGGCTCAAACAGGACATCGATCGCGACATTCGCATTGCCACGCTGGTGATCTCCTCCATTCCGCTGGTCTCCCTCATCGTCGCGTCCATCGGTGTCGCCAACCTCATGATGGTGAACGTCGCCAGCCGATCGCGGCAGATTGCCGTGCTCCGGGCCGTGGGGGCGACGAAGTCGCAGATCGCACGCCTGGTTCTGATCGAGGCGATGGTCCTCGGCGCCCTGGGCTGTATCGTCGGCGTGCTGCTGGGCATGCACGCGGCCTACTCCGACGGCGTGCTCACCGAGCGAATGATCGGATTCCCCATTCCCTGGGTCGCTCCCTGGTCACGCGTCGTCCTAGCCGTCAGCGTCACCTGGTTGATCTGCATGGCCGCGGGGATCGCCCCCGCCTTACGCGCCGCCCGCAGCAACGTCATCGGCGCACTCCAGGCCAGCTAGGTTTCAGCGTGTCGCGAACATTACGCCTCAGGATGCCGTTGAGCGGTGCCGTAGAAGCTTCGTAGTACCGGGCCGCTTGTTCGCGCAATCTATTGTGATAAAATAACTTCCGTGTTTGATCGAAGCTGGCGGGGGGCAGACGCCGGCTTTCGCCAGGCTTGCATCGCAACCCGCGCGAACGGCAGAATAATCGGCGCCGGCCGTCGAATACGCCGGTGTCAGATCGGCGGACGCATGTCAGGGATGCCGTTACGGCCTCTGGCGTCCCACGATGCTGGCACGGCGAAAAACGCAGGACTGGTCGAGGTGCTGGTGATGCTTCGCGGATTACTTTCCGTCAGATTGAAAGCGGCCGAGCGGGCGGTTCAACAAGGTCAGCTTGACGACGCCCTCCGACTCATCGAGCAACCGGACATCGCCGGCCACGCCCGCAGCGAGTCGCTCCGCGCGGAATTGGCCCAGGCCCTGACCGAACGGGCCCGGCAGCATTACCGGGCCGAACGCTTCACCGAAGCCCTCATCGACCTGGGCAAGGCCCAGCGCTGCGGTGGGGCGTCGCAGCAGATTGCCGAGCTGCGCGAACAGGTCATGACCGTGGCCCAGGAAGTTGCCCGGCAGGATGCCGATCGGCGGCGGCGACTGGATCAGGCCCGTCGCTGCGTGGATGCGGGGTCCCTCGCCGCCGGCAAACGGCTCCTGCAATCTCTTGCCGAGGGCGATCAGGACCTCGCCCAGATTCGCAAGGAAATCGGCGACCGCGAAAAACGCGCCGACGAACTGCTCGCCCAGGCCGAACGCCTCCACGCGGAAGGGCGATTGGACGCCGCCGTCGATCACCTGTTGCGCGCCGCCGCGCACCACGCGCACACCGACCGGGGATTGCAACTGGAAGCCAAAATCACCGACACCGTGCTCAAGCAGGCCCGCAACGCATTCGAGGCCGGGCTACTCAAGCAGGCCCGCGACGAACTCGCCGCCCTTCAGTCACTCGGGCGACGACATCCAGGTTATGCCGAACTGCTCGAAACCGTGGAATCGGCCGACGCCGCCGGACACGCTCTCGCGACCGGTGCGTTCGACGAAGCCCAACGCCGCATTCATCGCCTCCACACCCTTGCCCCCAAGACGGCCTGGGTGAAACGCGCGGTCGATGCCGTCCAACGGCTCGACGCGGCGCTGCTGACGCTGCGCGGCGGACCGCTCGGCGATGTCCCGGGCGCGCAGACGGAGAACGCAACAGTGGATCTGGCGGAGACGGTCGCGCTGCCCCATCGGGCGGCCGGCGCCGGCGACGCCGGGGATCTGCCGCGGGCATTGCTGCTGCTCGTCGATGGTGGGGGCAGTTACCTGCTGAACCGCGGCGATCGCGTCTCCATAGGTCGAGCCGCGACCCGCGATCCGGCCGACGTTCCCATCTTCTCCGATCTCAGCGAGCACCATGCCGACGTCGCCCGCGTGGAGGATGATTATTTCCTGCTCAGCGGCCACGACGTCGAAGTCGGCGGTCGCCCCACGCGCCACCAGTTGCTGCACGATGGCGATCGGGTCGTCCTCGCCCGCCGGGCGAAGTTCACGCTGCGCATCCCCGACCGCAAGAGCGCCACCGCCCGTTTGGATCTGAGCGATTCCACCCGCGTGCCCAACGACGTGCGGCGGGTCATCCTCTTCAGGCAGACCGCGATGATCGGGCGCGGGGCAAACTGCCACGTGACCTGTCACGCGGCCCAACGCGACCTCATCCTCTTCGAGCGCGGCGGGCGCCTCTTTGTGAAGCCGCAAGGTGGCGGCGGACCGGCAACCCCTGTCGTCCTGGGGACGCCGATGGAGGTCGCCGGGGCAAGTTTCGTGATCCAGCCCTGGAGCGTCCCGACCCTGGGCCCGTCCGGACGGCTCTGATCGGTTTCGACGAGAATGCTGAGGGCGAAAGCCATGAAGAGAAATCCCAACGGCGTCCCGGACAGCCCGGAGCGAACATAAAGCAGGGGGCAGGCAGTGGTCTACACCTTCAAACACGGCGATCGACCGCTGAGCGACATTACCGTTCAGCGGGGCGTCGGACGCGGTGGCTTCGGCGAGGTGTACTATGCGCTGACCGATGGCGGACGCGAGGTCGCGCTCAAATATCTCCGCGACAATCCCGAGGTCGAACTCCGCGGCGTCGCCGCGTGCATGAACCTCAAGTGCCCCCATCTCGTCTCCATCCACGACGTCCGCCGCAGCGCCGAGGGCGAGTATTTCGTGATCATGGAGTACATCGCCGGCCCCACGCTGCGCGACATGCTCGTCGCTTCGCCCCGCGGACTGGGGACCGAAAGGGCGGCGTACATTCTCCGCGAGGTCGCCGCCGGCCTGGCCTATCTGCACGATCGCGGCATCGTCCATCGCGATCTCAAGCCGGGCAACATCTTTTATGAAGACGGCATGGTCAAAATCGGCGACTACGGCCTCAGCAAATACCTCTCCGTGTCCCGGCACAGCGCCCAGACGTCCAGCGTGGGCACCGTGCACTATATGGCCCCCGAAGTCGGCACGGGCAGCTACACCCGTTCAATCGACATCTACGCCCTCGGCGTGATTTTCTACGAAATGCTCCTCGGCAAGGTACCCTTCGAAGGCGGGAGCATGGGCGAAGTGCTCATGAAGCACCTCACCGCCCAGCCGGAGGTCGATGCCTTGCCCGCGCCCTTCGGCCAGGTGATTCGCACCGCCCTGGCCAAGGATCCCCAGCAGCGCTACCAACAGGTCGAGGATATGGTGACCCCCGTCCTGGCCGCGACCGGGATACGCAATTCTCTGGCGGGATTCGACCACAGCGTCTTGGGGACCTTTCGACCGGCCGCTACCATCGACGCGAACCCGGCGCCCGCCATGGCCGCCGCCGTCGCAGCCCCGCCGCGACCACCCCAGCCGGGGCCCGCGGTCCGGCGCTTGCCGAATGATCGTCCCCGGCCGGCGATGTCATCGCCGCCGCCTGCCCCGCGACCCAACGCCCCCGCGCCCGCCGCGGCCGTGATCGGTTTCGATGCCCACGCGTTGTCCCCAGAAGCCGCCGCGGGACGCATCGTCTTCGCCGGTTTCTGGATTCGCGCCTTGGCCGCCGTCATCGATATGGTCATCGTCGGCGTGGCCATCAATATCCTCACCCAGGGTGGGGGCCTGCTGGGCGGAATCGCCTACGAGGGCCTGCTCGTGGGGCTCTGGAACGGGCAAACGCTGGGCAAGCGGGCCTGCGGCATCAAAGTGATCTGCGAGGACGGCCGAGTCTGCGGCTTGGGCCGGGCCTTCGTCCGCAGTGTCGCCGACATCCTCGGTGTGGTCACGCTCGGTATCGGCTTTATCATGGCCGCATTCGACCGCGAAAAGCGCGCCTTGCACGACCACGTCGTCGCCACCCGCGTGATTTACGCGCTCGAATCCGGCTAGTCGGTCGTGCGGCAGGCCGGCACGGAAATCAGCGCTCCGACGCGAATACTGGCCGCCAAGCCGCGAAGAAGGTATAGACGCACGCGAGGACCGCGAAACGAGGTAGAACACCGTGGCTTACACCTTCCGACATGGCGACCGTCCCCTGGACGACTACACCGTGCAGCGCGCCGTCGGGCGGGGCGGCTTCGGCGAGGTGTACTACGCCGTCAGCGACGGCGGCCGCGAGGTGGCCCTCAAATACCTCCGCGACAACCCCCACATCGAGCTCCGCGGCATCAGCCACTGCATGAACCTCAAGAGCCCGCACCTCGTCTCCATCTTCGACGTCAAGAAGAACGCCGACGGCGACTACTTCGTCATCATGGAGTATGTCTCTGGGCCTTCCCTTCGCGACATCCTCATCGCCGAACCCAATGGCATCGGACCCCAGAAGGCCGCCTTCTTCATTCGCGAAATCGCCAAGGGCCTCGCTTACCTCCACGACCGCGGAATCGTCCATCGCGACCTCAAACCCGGCAACATCTTCTACGACGAAGGCTACGTCAAAATCGGCGACTACGGCCTCAGCAAGTTCATCTCCGTCTCACGCCACAGCGCCCAGACCGCCAGCGTCGGCACCGTCCACTACATGGCCCCCGAGGTCGGCTCGGGTAACTACCACCGCGGCATCGATATCTATGCCCTCGGCGTCATGCTCTACGAGATGCTCCTCGGCAAGGTCCCCTTCGAGGGCAGCAGCATGGGCGAGGTGCTCATGAAGCACCTCACCGAGCAACCCGAGGTCGACAACCTCCCCGCGCCGTTCGGACCCGTGATTCGCAAGGCCCTGGCCAAGGACCCCGCCGAGCGCTACCAGGACGTCTACGCCATGGTCGAAGACCTCCTCGCGGTCGACGATGTCCAGTCGTCGCTGGCCGGCTTCAATCCGATGAGCCTGAGCCAGGCCCCGCGCCGCATCGCGGACGAGCCCGACTCGCCCATGCCTTCGCCGAACCCGCCCCCGCGTCGACCCGGAGGCGCGACGCCGCAGCGGCGCAACTTCGATCTCGACGCGCGCCAATTGCCGCCGGCCATCGCCCGCCGTGTCTCCGTGATCAGCGACAAGGTGGACAAACGCGTGCGCACGCTGGAGGCCCGCCTGGGTCGATCCCCACATCGCCGCGCGGACGAACAATCCCCTCCGGCCAAACCCGCCGAGCCCCGATTCGCCCGCCGGCATCGCAGCGAGACCATTCCTCGCCTGTTGCTGGCCTTGGTCATGGCGGTCGGCCTGGGCGTGGTCCTGGGCCTCATCGTGGACGCTCGCGACGAGGGCATGATCAGCGCCATCATGATGTGCGTGGGATTGCCCACCGGCGTCGCCCTCGGTTGTTGGGGGCTCAGTCGCATCTCACGCGAGCACCAGCACCCGCCGTGGATCGAACGGCTGTGTCTGGCCGTGCCGACCGCGCCGGTTTTGGCCCTGGGCCTGATCCCGATTGGTGACGTCCATATCGGCGACCGCGCAATCGGCGTATGGGCGGCCTTGATGGCCCTGGTCCTCTTCGGCGACTGGCGGGGGCGGATCGAAAACGGCGAGCGCGGCGAACTCTCCCTGGGCAAGGCATTCATGTTCGGCCTCTTCGCCCTCATCGCCACCGCCATATTCACCGAGGGCAATGACCACGCCATCGCCCTGGGCACGGGCGTCGCGGCGGTGGGCTCCCTGGTCATCCAGGCCGTTGCCTGGTTGTTCCCACTGGGCGCCTGGATCAACGGCTCGCCCGCCTCGGTCAGCACGCGTCCGCCCCTCTCGCGATTGCACGGCATGACCCCGACGCCGGCGCCGACCAACGTCGAGGCGTCGGTTGCCGTGGCTGCCGCGACCCACCAACCCGCGCCTTATCCCCACGTTCGCCCCGCGCCGACGCAGGGACCACAACCAGCCTTTCTGACCGATGGCCCGCCGAGACGCTGGATGGTTACCCGGGTTTTCGCCCTGTTTCTGGCCATTGCCGCTGTCGTCGGTGCAGTCGGCGGGATCATTCTGCTGGGCGAAGCCCGCACCCGAAGCGACGACGCCGTCATGTGCGTGGCATTGATCGCCGGCAGCCTGGGCGTCCTGAGTCTGGCCCTGGGCAAGCTGCGCAGCCACCCCATCGGCGGCTTCTACCGCGACACCGCCCGCCCCGTATTGATGGCTGTGGTCCTGCCGGTGGTGGTCGCGACGGCCATGGCGGTATTCACCGGTGTTGCCCGCGGGGACGACGCGGCTGTGGGCATCGTGCTGATGATCATGTCGGCCATGGTCCTTTTCTTCCTGCTGGTCATGCGGGGCCGGGCCTATTCGCTCCCCACCGAGCGGCACGCCATGACGCCACATCCGGACCCTGCTCCCAACGCCCACCAGCAGACCGATCAAACGACCGACACGCCCGCCGAAGCGCCGGCCCACGCAACCGAAGCGCGCCCGTAGTCACCTTACCAGCCAGTTATCCACCCCGCAGCAGCTCCAATCGCGCCCAGCCAAACAAAGTCACCGCTCCGCCGCCAGACCCGTTCGCCCCCACCCCATCGGCCTGCTGAGTCGCCGCTACACCGGCGGCAAGCTCGGCAACCACGCACACCCCAGGCATCCTCCCTCACTTTCACACTTTCACACTTTCTCACTTTCTCACTTTCTCACTTTCTCACCTTCGCACCTTCTCACACTTTCGCACCTTTCCGCCTCGATTACCCATGCGTTGCATAGACCCCGGAATCCGTCATAATGGCCCGTTTCGGCCGATGGGGGCCGGCCGTGGCGCTGGGCTTGCCGCGGACCGATGTTCTGTCCGCAGATTCAGGGGTCATGATCACACTTCACGGTATCTGGCACGACCACCGATTTCACGTGTGGGGCGATCGGCGTGAGCCACCGGCCATCGCTGCGCAGGCCGGCGCTGGAGCGATCCTCCACCCCGGCGCGCTGCCCGTCGAGGATCTTCACGCCGCCGTCGGCGAATTGTCCGCGGACGGTCTGCTCGCCTCCATCGCCAAAGAGGCCTCACTCGACCTCTGGCTGCCGGTGCGCGACGGCGTGCCCGCGCCCGCAGGCGACCGGTCCGTGTCGCCCGTCGACGCCGACGCCGGCGAAACCTTCGACCTGTCGGCCCTGCGAGTCCCGACGCTCGTCTTCACGCCGGCGGAAGTGATCGATCTGCTGGCCTTGTTGCCCGAGCCCATTCCGCGCATGTGCGGTGACGCGCTGCGTTTCTGGGCCCGCCTGGCCCGGTATGTGCTCAAACTGCTCGCCCGGCGGCAATACGTGCCCGACCTGACTCCGCTCTCCGGCGACGAAGTCCGTGCCCGCTGGCGGGTGGTGGTCCAGTCGCGTAGGGAACTCCACCAGTTGCAGCGGTTCGCGGACACCATGCCGCCGGTGTGCCGGGCCGCGGTCGCCGGCGACGGGCGCAACGAACCCGGCGCCCTCGTCGAGAGCTTCCTTCAGATCTGCGCCGACGCCACGATCCGCCGATCGCTCGCCGAAGACCCCTTCTTCCACCAGATCCACGACCGCGCCGCCGGCGACGCACCCTGGGATGTCCGCTGGCTCAGCGCGCTCATGTCCGAACAGGCCGTCCTGGCCGGCGACGGCGAAGGCCGTACCACCTTTCTCAACCACCAACGGGGCTGGGTCGGGCGGATCGATGATGAGGGCGCCGACGTCCCCGCACGACTCTGTTTTCGCCTCACCCCGCCCCCCGACCCCGACGATCCAGACGCAGGCGACCCCGGCCCCGGCGACCCAGACCCCGACGACCCAGACCCCGACGCCCCCGACAACCTGGATGACGTGCCGGTCCGCGCGAGTGACCAGGACCAGCCTCCCCGCGCCAAGCCTTGGCGCCTCGAATTTCTGCTCGAATCGCTCGACGGCCACCGCACCCTCCACGATGTCGCCGAGGTCTGGAGCGAGGCGTCCGACACGCCGGCCCTGCTCCGCCGCAACTGGGGTGGTCGCCGGGAACATCTCATCGCCGACCTCTCCCGGGCGGCCGAAGTATTCCCGGCGCTGGAACACTGCCTCCACTCCCAGGCGCCGACCGGCGTGGACCTCAGCGCGGTGGAGGCCCACACCTTCATTCGCCATTCCGCGCATCTTCTCGAGGCCCGCGGGTTCGGCGTGCGCCTCCCGGAATGGGCCATCGCGCCCAATCGCCGACTCGGCCTCCGCCTCTCGTTGACCCCGGCAGATGATGGAACCTCCGATTCAGTCGCCCCCTCCAGACTCGGTCTCGGAAGCATGGTCGACTTCGAATGGCAGATCGCCGTCGGCGACACCCAGCTCACCATGGAGGAATTCGAGCATTTGCAGGCGGCGCAGGCGCCCCTCGTTCGTCTCCGCGGCGACTGGGTCCTGCTCGACGCCGATGCCGCCGGCAGGGCGGCCGCGTTCCTCGAACAACGCCGCCAGGGACGCATGACGCTCGGCCAGGCCTTGCGGGCGGCCGCCGGCGTCGAGGAGCTGGACGCCGGCCTGCCGGTGTTTGGCGTCGATGGCGCCGCGTGGATCGAACGCCTGCTGCGCAGCGCCGGCGACGTCAAGCTCGAAGCCGGTCCCCAGCCCGAAGAGTTCCACGGGACCCTGCGCCCGTACCAGCAGCGCGGCCTGGCCTGGCTGACCTTCATGAACCGGGTGGGCATCGGCGCCTGCCTCGCCGACGATATGGGTTTGGGCAAGACAATCCAGTTGATCGCGCTGCTGCTCGAAGAGCAGCGGGCCGGCGAAAACGGCGGGCCCACCCTCGTCTTCGCCCCCATGACCGTGGTGGGCAACTGGCAGCGCGAGATCGAACGCTTCGCCCCGCACCTGCGCGTCCTCGTCCATCACGGCCCCGAGCGCCTCGCCGGCGACGCCTTCGTCAGTGCCGCCGACGATTACGACGTCGTCGTTACGACCTATGCCCTCGGACATCGCGACCTGGAAAGCCTGCGCCGCGTCCGCTGGCATCGCATCGCCCTCGACGAAGCCCAGAAGATCAAGAATCCCTCCGCCGCCCAGACCATCGCCATCAAGTCGCTTCCCAGCACGCATCGCCTGGCCCTCACCGGCACCCCCCTGGAAAACCACCTGTCCGAACTCTGGTCGATAATGGAAATGCTTAATCCCGGATTGCTCGGATCGGCGGGGGACTTCCGCCGGCGCTTCGCCGTCCCCATCGAGCGGCTCGGCGATCGCCAGCGGGCCGATCAGCTCAAAAGCCTCATTCGCCCGTTCATCCTCCGCCGCGTCAAGAACGATCCCGACGTGGAGTGCGACCTGCCCGAGAAGATGGAAATGCCCGTCTATTGCCATCTGACCCCCGAACAGGCGGCGCTCTACGAGCAGATCGTGGCCACCACCCTCGCCGAGGTGGACGGCGCCACGGGCATTCGCCGCCGCGGCGTGATCCTCGCGGCCCTCACCCGCCTCAAGCAGATCTGCAATCACCCGGCCCACTTCCTCCGCGACGGCAGCCCGCTCGATGGACGCAGCGGCAAGTGCGAGCGCCTCGTCGAAATGCTCGAGGAGGTCATCGCCGAAGGCGACGCCGCCCTGATTTTCACCCAATTCAAGGAGATGGGCGGACTTCTCGTCCCCTTGCTCACCGAGCGCCTGCACACCGAGGTGATCTTCATGCACGGCGGAACCCCCGCCAAGCAGCGCCAGCAGTTGGTCGATCGCTTCCAGGACCCGGCCGGCGGCGTGCGCATCTTCCTGCTCAGCCTCCGCGCCGGCGGGCTCGGACTCAACCTCACCGCCGCCAACCACGTATTCCATTTCGACCGCTGGTGGAATCCCGCCGTCGAGGCCCAGGCCACCGATCGCGCCTACCGCATCGGCCAGACCCGCCGCGTCCAGGTCCACAAGTTCGTCTGCATGGGCACCATCGAGGATCGCATCGACCGCATGCTCACCGAAAAACTCGCCCTCGCCGACAGCATCGTCGGCAGCGGCGACGAATGGCTCACCGGCATGTCCACCGACGAGCTGCGCAAGTACCTGACCCTGTCGCGCGGCGCCGTAGGAGAGATCAGCAATGGCGAAGCATGACGAAATGACTGCCGGCCCGACCCCGCCGGCCTACCTGCCCCGCGTGCCCCGCCTGTTCTGGTCCGTGCACCCCGATTTCGAGACCATCGAACTCGGTCCGCAGTCAAAGACGCCCGCCGCACTCGAACGCCTGGGACCTCCACCGTTCCCCAAGACCGGCTTCCCCTTCATCGGGTTCCTGGCGACCGTCTACGACCATGTCGCCGCACAGGCCGGCGACCGGACCCATCCAGGCGCGGAGGGCGAACCCCGCCGAACTGACGACTGAGCCAGGTGACCGCTGCCGCTGCCCACGGGCCGCTCGGGCCGAGCCGATTCCTTGCACCAGGGCGCAGCGGCCCCCGGGGGGACGGCGGTGGGGGGGCAAACACCGCAGTTTCGCGCCTGCCAACCCACCGTCCAGGGCAGTTATCGGTCCTTGCCGCCGATTCCCACGCTATTTCCTTGCATTTTGACACCACCCCGGTACTTTACGAATCGCCAGGGATTCGGCGACGTGGTTGTGCAGGGAGGCCGACCTATGTCTAAATCAAAACACGGTCCGGCGCTGTTCGAGGTTTACACCAAGGGGCAAACCGAAGACACGCCCGGAACTTGCAGTGATGCCACCAGGACGCTCCGGCGGACTCCCGCCGGAAAGTCGGCGTCGGCGTTTCGTTCGACCTTGTCGACGCTCGCCCAGACCATCGGCGGCACAGGCCGCACCGATGAGGAGCAGACGCCCCCGCGCGAGCCCCGATCCGGGCCGGCCGTCGGGCTCCAGGGCGGACGCCTGCACGTCGCACTCAGCAGTCGCGCGGCAGGATTGGCCGCGTTTGTGCTCTTGCTCCTGCTCTGCGTCGTCTTCGCCGTGGGGCAGTGGGTCGGCCGCCAGGGTGGCTTGGCCGACGGACGCAAGCAGGCGCAACAGAGTTTGCAACGGGCGGCCGAAGATGAAATCGCCGCCGCCCGCGACAGTCGCCCGGTCGACAACCTCTTCGCCGGGATCGGTGCTTCGCCCGTCCGATCCGAGGAGCAGAGCCCGACCGCTGCGGCCACGCCCATCCCCAAGCCGCCCGTGTCGCTCGCGGCCGTTCAACCGCGACGACCGGCCTCGGAGTGGGTCAAGGGGCACACGTATATCGTCGTCCAGAGCTTCAGTGGCGACGCGCGGCAGGATGCCGCCCAGGCCCAGGCTTACCTGGCCCAGTACGGCATCGACACGGAGATCTTCGGCAGCAACGATCGCGGCTACCGATTGATCACCACCAAGGGATACAACCGCGGGAACGATACCCAGCGCAAGCTGTCGGATCGTTTCCTGCAAAAGATCCGGGACATCGGCCAGGCCTACTTCAAGTCGGGTGGCCGATACGAATTGGAAGGTTACTTGGCGACCCTCAAGACTGACAGTTGGTAATCACGCCGGCGACGCGCGAGGGCGCGAGGAGCAAGCAGGATGTCATTGGACAAATCATTGAAGTCGGCCGCGAGTCTGTCGCGGCACCGCAACGTCCTTACCCGCCACGAGCGCATCGAAGTGCTCAAGGAAGAGGGTCGGTGGCAGGAGGGCGATAGCAACCCCATCGGTCTGCCCAAGGTGGCCCACCGCAAGGTCGCCGTCGGCGGCAAGGACAAGAAAGCCAAGACGGAGAAGGAAGAGAAGAAGTAGGCTCCTCCGCCTGCCCCATGGCCCATCCCCGCGTCGCTGCGCAAACCACGCAGCGGCGCGTTTTCTATGCGCGCATCCCACCACCTCCCAAAACCCACTATAATGGTCTGAAGCAAAAGAGTACGCTGCGAAAAACGCAACCACAGCCAAGGAATCAGAGCCCCAAAATCAGAACCCCAAAATCAGAAGCCCAGAATCAGAGCCCCAGAATCAGAGCCCCAGAATCAGAGCCCCGAGCGCAAGCTCCGGGGTCAGCCGTTCAGAGCTCCGAGCGTAAGCTCCGGGGGCAAAGGGATCAGAACCCCGAGCGCAAGCAAAGGAGACAGAGCCCAAAATCAGAGCCCCGAGCGCAAGCTCCGGGGTCCAAAGGAGCCAGACCCAGCACCAGAGCCCCGAGCGCAACAGACTGTCGAAATACTCCCTCGCAAGTAATTCGACAGGATCGAACGGCCTGAATTTGGCGTCGGACCTAAGGGTATCCAACACGAAAAGTGTGTTTCGTGTCCCACGCCGACAGGTATTCCGACAGTCTGCAAGCTCCGGGGGCCAAAGGAACCAGACGCCCGAGCGCCATCACCGGTGCCCAAACCCAACCGCGCCCGTCTGCTCTGCCTGGTTCCCTGCTGCTTCCCTTCGACCACGTTTGTCACCCAGCGGGAGACGCCACCATGGATGCCAGCAAATTCATCGCCGAGCGCATCAGCGCCCTGTCCGCCTCCGGGATTCGCCGCATCTTCGACCTCGCGGCCACCCTCGAAAACCCCATCGACTTCTCCATGGGCCAGCCCGATTACCCCGTCCCCGAGGCCGTCAAGCAAGCCGCGTGCGAAGCCATCACCGACGATCGCAACGGCTACACCGTCACCCACGGCATCGCCGAGCTGCGCGACAAGATCAAGACGAAGTTGCAGGCCGAGTTCGGCTGGGATCCCGCCGACTCCGACCGCGCCGTCTTCGTCACCTGCGGCCTCTCCGGCGCGCTCACCCTCGCCATGCTCGCCTGCCTCAATCCCGGCGACGAGGTGATCATCCCCGATCCCTACTTCGTCTCCTATCCGCACCTCGTCCACCTCGCGGCCGGAAAGGCCGTCCCGGTCAACACCGCCCCGACCTTCACCTACGACCCCGAAAAGGTCGCAGCCGCGATCACCTCCCGGACCAAGGCCATCCTGGTCAACTCCCCCAGCAATCCGACCGGCGTCGTCTACTCCATGGCCGAAATCAAGGCCGTCTGCGATATCGCCGAAAAGCACGACCTCCTGGTCATCAGCGACGAGATCTACAACCTGCTGAGCTTCGAAGGCCGCCCGGCCAGTCCCGCCGACTTCATCCCCGAGCGCACCCTCCTGCTCCGCGGCTTCGGCAAGAGCTACGGCATGACCGGCTGGCGCATGGGCTTTGCCAGCGGGCCTGCGGCGATTGTCAACGAGATGGCCAAGCTCCAGCAGTACACCTTCGTCTGCGCCCCGCACCCCCTCCAGCGCGCCTGCCTCACCGCCCTCGACTGCGACATGTCCGCCGTCGTGGCCACCTACCGCAAAAAGCGCGACCTCGGCGTGGGAATCTTGCAGCAGAAGTTCGAACTGCCCACCCCGCGCGGCGGATTCTTCTATTACTGCCGCGCCCCCGAGCGCTTCCCCACCGCCACAGCGTTCGTGGAGGCCGCCATCAAAAAGAACGTCCTCTGCGTCCCCGGCAGCGCCTTCAGCGCCCTCGACACCCACTTCCGCATCAGCTACGCGGTCCCCGACGAAAAGCTGAAGGCCGGTTGCGAAATCCTCTGTAACCTAGTCGACTGAACCGTTCGCCCGCGTACTGTGTGTCCGCTGAATGAACCCGTCTTTGCGCTGCGGCGCCGTGCGGCGACGATGGCCGCCATGAAGAGACGGACCGGAACGCACACCTTGCCAAGGCGCCCGCTGGACTGACCTCTGCGCCTGGACAAATGGTTCGAGCCGAGCCATGCGAATCAGTCTGGTCCTGGTGGCGGACTTCCACAGCCCGCGCGTGAGTTTTATCACCGCGCTGGTGAACGGTGGGGCGTCAGTGAAAGTGGCCCAGGAACTCGCCCGGCACAGTGACCCCAAGCTGACCCTGAATGTCTACACGACGTTGGGCATTCACGACGCGGCAAGCGCCTTGGAAGCCCTGCCCGACCCGGACAGGCAACCGGTGCCGGCTGAACCGAAACGGGCGGTCGGGACCTGCGACCACAGCGCAAGGGGCATGACTGACCCCCACCAGTTGCCCCACCAGTTCAAGCGTCAAAAGGCGCATCGCGGCGCGGCAGAGCGCGGCGCGGCCAGCGCGGGCAAGGGATTGTCGGGCGGTTGTAAACCCAGTAGAATCACCGCTCTACGCGATCCAGCGCAACCCGGCGCAACATCGCGCAAGTCTTCCGCCGCCGTAGCTCAATTGGCAGAGCAGCGGTTTTGTAAACCACCTGTCGATTCCACAAAGCCTGATCCAGCAAGCACTTGCGCAAGCCTCCGCGGAACCCCCGCCAGTAACACCGACAGTTCGCCACCTGAAACGCCCCTCGACGCCGAGTTGCAGGCGGTCATCGAGGCATGGCCGGACCTTCCAGAGGCGATCCGGGCCGGCGTGGTCGCGCTGGTGAAAGCAGGCGGGCGGTAGGGGACGCTCGCGCACCGCGGGTGGCGGGTGCGCCGCAGGCCGACACGCCCCCCGGGGGGTGGGGGGAAGGGGGGTATGGCAAAGCGGCATGGGACCCATTGCACGGTACTACCATCCCGCCCGCACTCTGACTGGAGTCGGCCGAGAAAGCCCTCGCTTCTCCTATGCCGATGATGTGAATTGCCTGACTCTCTCGCTGAATTGCAGGTAGACAATCACCGTGCCTGGCAAAACGATGGCGAGAAGAATCCAGAGGCCCATGAAGGCGAGGAGAACGGGGTCTGAACGACCGCTTGGCCCAAAGGGCTGGATCTGTGTAATGCCAAAAATGCCCAACACGACAGCAAATGACATCGTCAGTTGAAGGCATCGAAGTGCCCATTGTTTGCCCCTGCACACCTGCAAGCACGCTACAAGCGTGACCAGCGTTGAAAAATAGCCAACTGCCTTGCCCGCCAAGCTGGCAATCGACGTGGCTGACGAATGAAGCTCGCGCGCGTCGTTGTCCCCGGGTACCATGATGTAGAACAACGCCCACGATGCAGCAATGAACACTGAAACCTTGAGCATTGCGGGGCACTTGATTGGATCTCGGAGAGTCGTAGGCTCGGTCATCGTAGTTTCCCTATTGCTACTGAGCGGCGTGACGCAGGCAAGATTACGGCCACACCTGGTCCAGAATCGCGTCCATGCAGTAGCCGCACTGCACCGGGTCGCCCGCGGACGCACACTCCGCGAACATGGCCGGAGAGACGTCGGTCCGATCCCAGCCGAGATCGCGCAACCCGCGGAGGCTCTCGATCACCATTTCGAGTTCGGGCCCCGCGAATTCTGCGACTGGACCGCACGCTCGCGCGACCGGATCAATCGCCCCACAACCGCCAGCCACGGGGAGCATCACTAACAGAGTAAGACCGAGTTTCTTCATTGCAGTCGCTCCTTGCGTGAGAAATGTCACATTCAAGATAGGCTTGTTCGATCCGCGCGGTCAAGCGGAAACGCCATCGGACCGCGACAGGTTCCGAATCTACGTAGATTCACGTATGCAGCGAGCAAGCGGCGGTGTAGACTTTCTGGCTGGGGAGGGGGCGGGAATGACCATCTCGCGCCCCCGCGAGCACTGTCCCACCGAAACCCCTCAAGGGGGCAAGGGGGGCGTTTGGCACCTCTGAAGACGTGGCGGGCAACATCAGCGGCTTACTGACCGCGGCATTCCTCAAGCTGGCGGGCATCCCATCTTGAAGTAAAATGGGCTTGTAGTGAAAGCCTCAACGGTGTTCGTGGCCGTGTTGCCGCGAATTCCGTTCGGTACCATTCTTGAAACCGGGACGGTTGGTGCGGTTCGAAACGCGCTGACCAAGCGGCGACCGGTTGGCCGGCGGACCCACCTGCCCCGCCCGCCACCGGCTGCCGGCCCGGATGGCAGGTGAGTCATGTCTACAGGTAGCCCCACACCTTCCCCTTACGATGGGGATGCACCGCTGTCGCCCATCGATCGTCGGCGTCGCTGGTACAAAGCCGGGGGTGAGGCGAGGGCCCGCCGGATCGCCCGACGGCTGCTCAGGCAGGCAACCGAATTACTCGCTGAGATCGAAACGCGAACACGGCCGGGAAATAAGCCAGGATCGCGTCTGATATGCAGCCTCAGGCATTCCAACAAGCTCAACAGACTTTCCGCTTGCACCGCAATGTGGAACCTGGAGTTGTTACGCGCGCTTGAAGCCGTGTGGCAAGATCGGCGGGCGTATCCATGCGATTTGCATGAAGCGTACAGTGCCTGTGTCCTGCTTCAGTCGGACTT
>NPIF01000009.1_pt2 | contig 149876 bp, 130 predicted proteins | sample 8637461 | NCBI WGS metagenome assembly NPIF01 (sample SAMN07420641, study PRJNA396082) | bioreactor metagenome | isolation source: sample BR12 brine-fed electro-methanogenic bioreactor BR | place: Japan: Kochi | collected 2016-12-09 | reverse complement strand
CTACAATAACGCAGGCCTGACCCGTTTTTATGACCCCGTTTACTTCAGCGTTTTTAGAATCGTATCGCCCAGGGCCTCTTTCTGCCAGTTGCGCAGCAGGTCCATGGCATCCAGGTCCGCCCGGGTGGCCGGGTTTTCCAGGGCCAGGGCCGTGAGGGCGGCATTGTTGATCAGAAACCCCGGCTCCATTCTCAGAACGTCACTTTGCCGTTCCCGCATGGCCTTCAGGGCCGTGATGCGGGCCGTCACTTCCGGGGTTTTCCTGGGCATCACGGTTTTCGGATAACTCGGCAGGTCTTTGTGGGGCAGGGCCATGGCATCCTCGATAGCCTCAACACAGAACTGCCCGAACATCTGAGCCTGGCGTTTGCTGAGCATTTTCCTTGTCACTATTTCTCCGACAGACCGGGGCCGGGCCGTGGCCATGGCCAGCAGGGACTGGTTGGACATCACCTTGAACAGAGGCACATCTTTTTTCTCCGCCAGATCCATGCGCAGGACCAGCAGGTTTTCCAGCACCGCCAGGCTCCGGTTGTCCAGCTTGCCCGCCCCTTTGACTTTTTTGAAAAAAGGCGGGATCTGGTTGTTCTCATACCGGACCCGGGCCTGGGCTTCGAACTCTTCTTCGGCCCAGTGCAGCCGGCCCATGGCGTTCAGCCGCTCCACCAGTCTGGCATGCAGGGCGATCAGATGGTCCACATCCCCCACGGAATAGGCCACCATGTCCGGTTCCAAGGGGCGCTTTGACCAGTCTTTTTTCTGAAATTTCTTGTCCACGTCCACATCGAAAAAATCCTTGAGCAGTGCTGCCAGACCCCGTTCCCGGATATTAAGAAAACGGCAGGCGATTTCTGTATCGAACAGGTTTTGGATCCTGGCCTCCATTTCCCGGTCCAGGCTCCGCACATCAAAATCCGCCCCATGGAACACCTTGATGATTTCCGGGTTTTCCAGCACCGCCACGAACGGGGAAAAATCGGTGATGGTGAACGGATCCACCAGAAAGGCCTCATCGCTGGTGGCGATCTGGATCAGACAGATTTTTTCCTTGAAGGAATGCATGGAATCCGCCTCCAGGTCCACCCCGATGATGGCGTATTCCGACATCCGTTGACAAGCGGTTTCCAGATCCGTGTTTGACTCGATATAGGTAAATGGAAGCATCTTTTCCCTTGATTGTTGGGGGTAGTTTATTTAAAATCCTTATTTTTATATCTAAAACCTATTAAATACAATGGAAAATCAAGATGATTACCATAACATTTCCAGATAACAGTATAAAGCAGTTTGACGATTTCCCCACCGGCATGGATGTGGCGGAAAGCATTTCCGAAGGATTTGCCAGAAACTGCGTGGCCATGAAAATCAACGATCAGCTGCTGGACCTGAGCCGTCCCATTGAAGCCGACTCTCAAATTGAATTCATCACCATAAACGACGACTCCGCCCTGGATGTCCTGCGCCATTCCGCGGCCCATGTCATGGCCGAAGCCGTGCTGAACCTGTATCCGGAGGCCAGACTCACCATCGGCCCGGTGGTGGAGGACGGGTTTTACTATGACATTGACATGCCCCCGATTTCAGAAGATGACCTGAGCGGAATCGAAGCGGAAATTCAAAAGATCATCAAGGCCAAAAACACCTTTGACCGCAAGGTGGTGTCAAAGGATGAGGCCCTGAAGATCTTCCGGGACAACCCATTCAAATGTGAGCTGATCAACGAACTGGACAACCAGGAGATCTCACTGTATCAGAACGGGGCGTTCATCGACCTTTGCCGGGGCCCCCACATCCCCCACACCGGCATGATCAAGGGCATCAAACTGATGAAAATCTCCGGGGCCTACTGGCGGGCCGACCCGTCCCGGGAACAGCTCCAGCGCCTTTACGGCACCGCGTTTTTCGACAAAAAGAAACTCAACCAGTACCTGCACCTGATCGAAGAGGCCAAAAAACGGGACCACCGCAAGGTGGGCACCCGGCTCGACCTGTACTCGTTTCATGATGAAGCGCCTGGCATGGCATTTTTCCACGCCAAAGGCATGGACATGTGGAACGCGCTGCTGGATTACTGGCGGGAAACCCACCGGGCCGCCGGATACGTGGAGACCAAGACCCCGGTCATTCTCAACCGCAAACTGTGGGAAAAAAGCGGGCACTGGGACAACTACCGGGAAAACATGTACACCTGCCTGATCGATGACGAAGAATACGCCATCAAACCCATGAACTGCCCCGGCGGCATGATCCTGTTCAAAACCCGGTCCTACTCCTACCGGGACCTGCCCCTGCGGGCCGGAGAGGTGGGTCTGGTGCACCGCCATGAACTGTCCGGGGCCCTGTCCGGCCTGTTCCGGGTCCGGTCCTTTCACCAGGATGACGCCCACATCTTCATGACCCCGGACCAGATCGAGCAGGAGGTGTCAGGGGTCCTGCGCCTGGCGGAACAGATCTACGAAAAATTCGGACTCAGCTTCCACCTGGAGCTGTCCACAAGGCCTGAAAAATCCATCGGCACGGATGCCCAGTGGGAACAAGCCACCTCCGGCCTGGAAAAAGCCCTGAAAACCTACGGTCAAGACTATGTGATCAACGAGGGGGACGGCGCGTTCTACGGCCCCAAAATCGACATCCACATCAAGGATGCCCTGGGCCGGACCTGGCAGTGCGGGACCGTCCAGCTGGACATGGCCCTGCCGGAACGGTTCGATCTGACCTACAAGGGCCAGGACAATGAAAAACACCGGCCCATCATGATCCACCGGGTGATCTACGGCTCCATGGAGCGGTTCTTCGGCATTCTGGTGGAACATTTTGCCGGAAAATTCCCCCTGTGGCTGGCCCCGGTCCAGGCTGTGGTCCTGCCCATCACCCAGGACCTGGCCGACCATGCCGACCAGGTGAAAAAAGGCCTGGAAACCGCAGGGATCCGGTGCGAGGTGGATCACCGCAACGAAACACTGAAGAAAAAGGTCAGAGAAGCCCAGGTCAACTATGTCCCCCTTATCCTCACCATCGGGGAAAAGGAAAAGGAAACCGGCACCCTGTCGGTCCGGACCCTGGACGGCAAGGTGAAAATGGGACTGGCCATGGCGGATTTCATTCATCCGGTACAGCGGCATATCAAGGAACGAACCCTGGATGACATTGTTTTATAGCCATTCCCCCGGCCGGGCCGGTGCCATGGTTTTTCCGGATTCGGCGGATTCTGCCGCCTCGCCGGTTCCGCTGCTGCACCGTACCCTGGTTTCAAAAGTTCCTGCCACCCGCATCGAGGTGGATCTGGATGCCATTGCCAAAAATACCCGGGTGCTGAAACAGGCCTGCGGCCCGTCCACTTCCCTCATGGCGGTGGTCAAGGCCAATGCCTATGGGCATGGGGCCGTTCACGTGGCATGGACCGCTCTGTGCCATGGGGCGGACTGGCTGGGTGTGGCCCGAATGGCCGAGGCGGCCCAGCTCCGGGATGCCGGCATTCAAGCCCCCATTCTGCTCTTTGGCAACACCCTGCCGGACCAGGCGGCAGCCGCCGCCGGTCACGGCATCCGCATCACCCTCACCGGGCTGGACACGGCCAAAGCAGTCAATACCGCCGCCAGAAACGCCGGCACCGTTGTCCCGGTCCACATCAAACTTGACACCGGCATGGGCCGTCTGGGCCTGTGCCCCGGCCTGGACATGGACCGAACCCTGGCGGACATCCGCTCCATGATGCAGCTGGATCACCTGGACATCGAGGGCATCTACACCCACTTTGCCAATGCCGATGCCGCCGACAAGACCCATGCCCGGCAGCAGCTGGCCCTGTTCACCCAGATGCTGGACCGCCTGGATGCCGCCAACCGCCTGCCCCGGATCATCCACGCCGCCAACAGCGCCGCCACCCTGACCCTGCCACAAAGCCATTTTACCCTGGTGCGGCCCGGCATCGCCCTTTACGGGCTGTGCCCCGGTCCGGGGGTGGACGGCTCCCGGCTCACCCCGGCCCTTTCCATTGTGTCTGAAATCACCCAGGTCAAGCAGGTCCCCAAAGGCTTTGCCGTGTCCTACGGCAGCACCCATGTCACAGACCGCCCCACCGCCATCGCCACGGTCCCGGTGGGATATGCAGACGGCTACTCCCGGGGCCTGTCCAACATGGCCCACATGCTGGTAAGAGATCAGCGGGCAAAGGTGACCGGCCGGGTGTGCATGGATTTCACCATGATCGATGTCGGCCACATTCCGAATGCAGCCCCGGGGGATCCGGTGACGTTGCTGGGGACCCAGGGAAACGACACCGTGTCCGCCGATGAACTGGCGGAACTCACCGGCACCATCAATTACGAGATCACCGCCGGGCTCACCGCCCGCCTGCCCGTCTGTTATCGAAAGGAGTCTGTCTCATGATCACGGATTTTGACTGGCACACCGGCACCTGGGAATCGGGCCGGACCCATGAGCGGATCCGGATCTGCATTGCCGGGGACTGGGCACCCATCCGGGTGTTTGAACCGCTCATGGCAACGGACCCGGCCGCTGTGTATGGGGATCTCCTGGCCCCCATACAGGCGGCGGACCTGAAAATATTCAACCTGGAAACCCCATTCACCCGCACCGGCGAGTTTATCGTGAAAAGCGGGGCATCGTTCAAGGCCGACCCATCGCATGTAAAGGCCCTTGAAATTGCGAGGGTGGATGCGGTCACCCTGGGCAACAACCATATCTGGGACTGCGGGCAGAAAGGGTTTGAGCATACCCTGGAGACCCTGTCGTGCCGAAAGATCCGCTGGACCGGTGCCGGACGGAATCTGTCCGTGGCCGCCGCCCCCCTGGTCCTGGAAAAAAACGGACTAAAAATCGGCATTCTCAATTTCAGTGAGGGCGAGGACCTGACCGCTGCCACGGCCCAGACCCCCGGGGTCATGGGATGGGAGCCGGCCCTGATGGAGGCCCGGGTCAAGGACCTTCGAAGCCGCGTGGACCTGGTGATCGTCATCGCCCATTGCGGCATCGAATATGTGCCGTTTCCGCCTCCTTATGTGACCCAGGCGTTCCAGGGCCTGGCAGATGCCGGGGCCGACCTGGTGGTGGGCCACCACCCCCATGTGCCCCAGGGACTCCAGATCCATAAAAATACCCCGATCTTTTACAGCCTGGGCAATTTTATCTTTTATCAATCCACCGACTTCCTGTTCCGGAAGCTGGGGTTTGTCCTGTTCACGGATCTGGACTGCCAGGGCATTGCCGCCCTGACCATGCTGCCCTATCAGATTCATGATCAGGGCCTGGCCACCCTGCCTCCACGACGGGCTGATGATTTTTTTTCCGCGTTCAAACAGGTATCCCGCCCCCTGGAGTCCCCCTGGGGCCGGGAACAGGCCTGGCAGGCCCTGACCCGGTATTACGGCATCCACATGATGATGCCGGAGCTGACCGGGATACTGGATACCCTGCACACCGATCCCCCCAAAGGCGCGGCCATGCTCAGAAACCGGCTCACCACGCTTCAGCACTCGGCACTGCTCAAAGACACTCTGACCCGGATGGCGGACCGCCATGCTGAAATGCCCATTTCCAGGGACGAAACCCGGTGCCGGGACCTGATTCATGCCTGGATGACCCGGACCGTTACATCATGACAGAATAGAACACGGATTTGCCCGGCTGACAGCCCAACCTGATCCGAGTTAAATTCAAAAAACTGTTTGACAAACAAGAACGATTTGTGATAGTTTTATCGGGTTTTTGGCGACGTAGCTCAGCTGGTCAGAGCATGCGGCTCATATCCGCAGAGTCCGGGGTTCAAGTCCCTGCGTCGCTACCAGATATTACAATGCCCCCGTTCTTCGGGGGTTTTGTGTTTTTGTATCCCTGACAGAAATTTTGTTCCCACATATTCGAACCAATCCGAGTCTCCCAGACAAAAAAACACTCCGCAGGCTTTTCCAGAATCCGGTTGTGTGATATGCAGTAACCGGATAAATTGATGGAATATTGCAATGGGTATTTATATTTTTAATCAGATATTGTAGTATTCACAAATTTAAATAAAAATGTGAACCACATGCAGCATAAAGCCAAGGTAAGGAGGGAGACAGAATGGATGATCGGTTGAGTGAGATACTTTCACCTTATAAAGGAAAACGGGATGCACTGATCCCGATTTTGCAGAAAGTACAGGCGGAACTCGGATATCTGCCGGACGATGCCATGCGGGAAATCGCCAGAACAACGGGATTGCCTGAAAGCAGAGTGTTTGCCGTGGCGTCTTTTTACGCCCAGTTCCGCTTCACTCCCAGGGGAAAACATTCCTTCATGGTGTGCCGCGGAACCGCCTGCCATGTCCGGGGCGCGGAAAAAATTCTGGAAGAAGCGGAACGGGCCTTGAACATCGTGGAAGGTGAAACCACCGAAGACCAGGAATACACTCTGGAAACCGTGGCCTGTATCGGCTGCTGCGCCCTGGCACCCTGCGTCATGATCGATGAGGATGTAGAAGCCAAGCTGACCCCCAAAATGGTAGCGGAGATAATCGACAGGAGGAAAACGCAATGACCTTTGCTGAAATACAGGAACAGGCCAAAAAGGAATGGGATGAGCTGCTGAACGGCCAGGTCCCTCAAATCGCCATCGGCACGGCCACCTGCGGCAGGTCCGCCGGTGCCATGGCCGTGGTCAAGGCATTCGAAGATGAACTGGCTGAAAAAAAGGTGACGGCCCAGGTTCGGGAGGTCGGGTGTATCGGCCCGTGCTACGCCGAACCGCTGGTGAACATCGACAAACCCGGAAAACCCACGATCTGCTATAAAAACGTCACGCCTGAGATGGTGTCCGAAATCATTGATTCTTACCTCAAAGGCGATGATCCGCTGCCCCAGTATACTCTGGGCACATTCGGGCAGGGGGAGATCAAGGGCGTGACAAAAATTCTGGACACCCCGTCCTTCAAGCCCCAGGAACGGCGGGTGTTCCGCCTCTGCGGCATCATCGACCCCACCAATATCAACCACTACATTGCCAACCAGGGCTATGAAGGGCTCCACAAGGCCCTGACCTCCATGAGCCAGCAGGACGTGGTGGATGTCATGAAGGCATCCGGCCTCCGGGGCCGGGGCGGCGGAGGATTCCCCGCCGGCCGGAAATGGGAGGCCGGACTGGCCGCCAAAGGCACCCCCAAATATGTGGTGTGCAATGCCGATGAGGGAGATCCCGGCGCGTTCATGGACCGGGCTGTGATCGAAGGTGATCCGCATTCGGTGCTGGAAGGCATGATCATCGCCGGATACACCATCGGTGCGGAAACCGGGTATATTTATGTGCGGGCGGAATATCCCCTGGCCATCCGGCGTCTGGAGCGGGCCATCGCCCAGGCCCATGAGAAAGGATTCCTGGGAAAAAACATCATGGGAACCGACTTCAACTTCGAGATCAAAATTTTTCCCGGTGCCGGCGCGTTTGTCTGCGGCGAGTCCACGGCCCTTACCCTTTCCATTGAAGGCAAACGGGGCATGCCCCGGGTGGCGCCCCGCCCCAGAACCACGGAAATCGGTCTGTATGACAAACCCACCCTGCTCAACAACGTGAAATCCTTTTCATCCGCGCCCATGATCATCACCAAAGGGGCGGAGTGGTTCGCCAGCGTGGGCACGGAAAAAAGTACGGGAACGGCGATTTTCGCTCTGACCGGCAAAGTGAACAACTGCGGGCTCATTGAAGTGCCCATGGGAATTACGCTCAGGGAAATCATCTATGACATCGGCGGCGGGGTCTCGGACGGCGGCACGTTCAAGGCGGTCCAGACCGGCGGTCCTTCCGGCGGCTGTCTGCCGGCATCCCTGCTGGATACCCCCATCGATTACGACTCCTTGGACGAAGCCGGCTCCATCATGGGTTCCGGCGGCATGGTGGTCATGGATGAAAAAACCTGCATGGTGGATGTGGCGAGGTATTTCCTGGATTTCACGGTCATCGAATCCTGCGGCCAGTGTGTGCCCTGCCGCCTGGGGACCAAAGAACTGCTGGAAGTGCTCAAGGAGATCTGCGCCGGAAAAGGCAGAAAAGAAGACCTGGATCTCCTGTACGAACTGAGTCTGGCCATCCATGCCGGTTCCATCTGCGGTCTGGGACAGACCGCCGCCAACCCAGTGCTCACCACGCTGCGGTATTTCATGGATGAATATGAAGCCCATATCTTTGAAAAGCGCTGTCCCGCCAAAGTGTGCAAATCACTGATCTCCTTTGTCATTCAGGAAGACAAATGCGTGGGTTGCGGCATCTGCGCCAAATCCTGCCCGGTAAGCGCGATTTCCGGAGAAAAGAAAAAAGTCCATGTCATTGACCAGGCCCTCTGCGTCCAGTGCGGGGTATGCCAGGAAAAATGTCCGGCAAAATTCAGCGCCGTGGACTGCGTCTCTCCCAGAATCAAAACCGAGGTAATGGAAAACGCATAAACGTCGTCTTGTGACGCACCGTTGACCAATGCACCTCTCCGGGGCTGTATGATGATGACATACAGCCCCGGACAAATTTTTTGGATGAATCATGTCTGATCTGCTGGATGGCTGGAAATTTCTTGCCGGACTGGGTATTTTTCTGTTCGGTATGTTCATGATGGAGGAATCCATCAAACTGCTGGCCGGCCGTTCCTTCAAAGTGCTGATACGCCGGTACACCGGCACCCGTATCAAGGGCCTGCTGACCGGAATCGTCAGCACCGCCATTCTGCAAAGCAGCTCCGCCGTCTCTTTGATGGTGCTGGCATTTGTGGGGGCCGGCCTGGTGACGCTGGTCAACGCCATCGCCGTGATCATGGGCGCCAAGGTCGGAACGACACTCACCGCATGGATCGTGGCCGTGTTCGGATTCAAATTCAAAATCGAAGCCTTTGCCCTGCCTCTGATCGGCCTGGGCGGGGTGGGGCTGATACTTCTGTCCAGATCCCCCCGATACATCAATATCAGCAAGCTGCTCATCTCCTTCGGGTTTCTGTTCCATGGCCTGGATTTCATGAAAACCAGTGTCGAGCATCTGGCAGGCGCCATCGATATTGCGGGCCTGCCCAGTTTCGGCCCGTTTATCTATATCCTGGCAGGAATCCTTTTGACCGCCATCATGCAGTCCAGTTCCGCCACCATCGCCGTGGTCCTGACCACACTTTTTTCAGGCATTATCGATTTTCAGGCCGGGGCCGCCATGGTGATCGGCGCCAATGTCGGCACCACCGTCACCATCCTGTTAGGGGCCATCGGAGGAACGCCTGCCAAGAAAAGGGCGGCTGTCAGTTCCCTGCTGTTCAGCACCGGGACCGCCACGGCCATGGTGATACTGCTTCCCGTTGTGTTCTGGCTGATTCTGGATGTATTCGCTTTCACCGACAATCCTGTTCTGGGCGTGGCACTTTTTCACACCCTGTTCAACGTCATGGGCGTGATCCTTTTCTTTCCGGCCATTCCTTTTATGGCCGGCCATCTGGAACGGCTTTTTATCGAAAAGAAACCGGTTCTCACACAATATATCATCAATACGCCGTCCGAAGTCCCGGATGCGGCCATCGCCGCGTTGAGAAAAGAGATTTCGAATCAGCTGCACCTGTCTCTTCTGCATATCGCCGGGAAATACAATATCTACGGACATTTCCACCGGCGGCCTCGCCGGCGCAATCCCGCAGCGGATCTTCCCGCCATGGAAGCCGTGATCCATTATGAGGATCTCGAACGCCTGCATGCGGAAATTTTTGCTTTCTACGCCCGGATTCAGGCCCAGCCTCTGGATGAAAACGAAGCCTTGCGCATGGAACCGCTCATGCGTGCCAGCCGGAGCATCATGAACGCCACCCGCAATTTTACGGATATCATGGGGGAAATCACTGACTTCGGCAATGATGACAATTCATTCATGCGGTCCATGTACCAGGATTTCATGAACCGGCTGGCCCATTTGAAGACCCGTGTGGAAACCGTTATGGCAGACGCGTCACGCCCGTCCCCAGGCATGGAGCCGCCGGATATGGAAACCCGGCTGAACAGCTATTTTTTCAATGTCGAGGAAGAAGACAAGCAGTTTATCAAAGCCTGTGCCGGTGCCGTGGATAAAAAAAAGGTCAGGGAAACCGAAATATCCCGGCTGCTGATGGCCAACCGCCTGTTCACCCAGTCCTGCCGGATGATCATTTTAAGCCTTCAGGGTCTGACCCGAAGACCGGAACCTGGAAAAATTTAAGCAAAGCCCGGCATGAATTCATGCCGGGCTTTCAATAAGAACTGATTTTAAAAGTTATGCCGCCGGTTTGATATTGATGGCGCACACCTTGAGTTCCGGGATCTTGGCCACCGGATCCAGTTTGGAATTGGTCAGCTTGTTGGCAGCGGCCTGGGCAAAGTGGAACGGCATGAAAATGGTCCCGTCCACAGCCATGTGAGACACTTTGAGTTTGGCGCTGACCTGCCCTCTTCTGGAAGACACCTCCACCAGATCCCCGGTATTCAGACCCAGTTTTCTGGCATCATTGTGTGAGATTTCCACAAAACATTCCGGAGACATCACATTCAATCCTTCGGTCCGGCCGGTCATGGTCCGGGTATGGTAATGGTACAGGACCCGTCCGGTGGTCAGGACATAGGGATATTCCTCATCCGGCAGCTCCGCCGGCGGCTGATGTTCAATGGCATGGAACAGCCCTTTGCCGCGGGTGAACTGGGTGGTGTGCAGAATCGGGGTGCCGGGATGATTTTCATCCGGGCAGGGCCAGTGGATGCCGACCTTTTCGATACGGTCCCAGGTGATCCCCCGGTAGGACGGGGTCACGGCACAGATCTCTTCATAGATCTCACGGCTGTTGTCATACTTCATGTCATAGCCCATGCGCTGAGCAATATCGCAGAAGATCTCCCAGTCCAGCCGGACCCCTTCAGGGGGCTCCACCGCTTTTCTCACCCGCTGGACCCGGCGTTCCGTATTGGAGAAAGTGCCGTCTTTTTCCGCCCAGGAACAGGCCGGCAAAACCACATCCGCCAGGGCCGTGGTTTCGGTTTCAAAAATATCCTGCACCACCAGAAACTCCAGGTTGGACAAGGCTTTTTCCGCATGGTTCAGATCCGGGTCAGACACCATGGGATTCTCTCCCATGATATACAGGGATTTGAATTCTCCTGCATGGGCCTTTTCAATCATTTCCGTCACCGGCAGACCGGGTTTAGCAGACATGCCCGTCACATTCCACGCGGTTTCATACCCTTTTCTGACCTCATCATTGCTGACCGCCTGGTAAGCCGTGAACACGTTGGGAAGTCCGCCCATATCACAGGCCCCCTGAACATTGTTCTGGCCCCGAAGCGGATTGACCCCGCCCCCGGGTTTGCCCAGGTGACCGCACAGCATGGACAGGTTGGCCAGGGATTTGACATTGTCCGTGCCGCAGGTGTGCTGGGTAATTCCCATGCAGTAGCAGATGGATGCGGCCGGGGCCTTGGCAAATTCCCTTGCCACCTCGATGATGTCCTGGGCCGCGATCCCTGTGATCTCCTCGACCCTTTCCGGTGTGTAAGAAGCAACGACTTCCTTGAGTGCCTCAAAATTTTCCGTGCGGTCCGCAATAAACGTCTTGTCGTGCAGGTCTTCCTTGATGATCACATGCATCAGCCCGTTGATCCAGGCGATATCCGTCCCCGGATTCGGGCGCAGCCATTTTGTGGCATTGTTGGCCAGTTTCACGAACCTGGGATCGATCACCACCAGTTTTTTGCCCTTCAAGGCGGCCCGTTTGATAAACGTGGACAGGACCGGGTGGTTTTCCGTGGTGTTGGACCCGGTCACCAGAATCATGTCCGATGTCTCGATATCGGCGATGGTGTTTGTCATGGCACCGCTACCAAAAGATGCAGCCAGACCGGCTACAGTGGAGCTGTGTCACAGTCGCGCACAATGGTCGATATTGTTTGTCTTGAGCACGGCCCGGGTGAATTTCTGGGCGATGTAGTTGTCCTCGTTGGTGGCCCGGGCCGAGGTGAGCACGCCCATGCTGTCCGGCCCGTGCTTCTCCTTGATTTCAGTGAACTTTTTTGCCACCAGGTCCAGGGCTTCGTCCCAGGACGCCGGCACCTGTTTGCCGTCTTTTTTGATCAAAGGGGTGGTCAGACGGTCCGGCGCGCCCACAAATTCAAACCCGTACCGGCCTTTGACACAGAGCATGCCGTTGTTGGGAGGCAGGTTGCGGTCGGCCCCGTCGATTTTGACGATCTTATTTTTCTGAACATGGACATCCATCTGGCACCCCACTCCGCAGAACGAACAGGTGGTCCGTACGGTGCTGGTGGGAACGAACCGGTCATCCCGGAACGCTTTGGTGGGAATCAGGGCCCCCACCGGGCAGACCTGGACACATTCCCCGCAGAACACGCAGCTGGAGTGCATCAGTGTCGTTCCGGTTCCGGCGGTGATCTTGCCCTTGTCGCCCCGGAACCCGAAATCAATGGCCTGGTTCACCTGAAGCTCGTTGCAGGCAGCCACACACCGGCCGCACAGGATGCACCGGGACATATCCCGGATAATGAAAGGATTGTCCTTTTCAATCGGTACTTTCACCGGTTCTCTGTGACGGCCGCTGACCCGGCCCTTGACCTGGTACCGGTACGCCAGGGCCTGAAGTTCGCAGTCCCCCCACACCGGGCACAGTTCCTCTTTCTGCTCGTTTTCCATGGCCTCGATCTGAAAATCGGTCCAGGCTTCATCCGCGGATGCGCCGATATCACAGTTGTGATTTCCCGAATCCAGCATCAATCCGATGTAAAATCTGCGGTATTCAACGATTTGAGGAGATTCCGTGTGCACCACCATGCCGTTTTTGGCGGGTGAACTGCATGAAGACACCAGTTTTTTTCCCCAGGATTCCTCCAGCTCCACAATACAGACACGGCAGGCCCCGGTCGCGCGGGTACCTTTCAAATGGCAAAGATTGGGGATATCAATGTTATTTTCCTGTGCAACGTCCAGAATGGTCTGGCCGGGTCTAAATTGATAGACGTGACCATTGATGGTAATGCTGTTCTGATCCATGGTGAACCCTTCCTTAAATTTTTACTTTCCCGTCATCCCTTGTTTCAGGCAAAAAACAATCTTTTCGGATGTACCACAGTCCCCTGATGATGTCAACAACCCGGCTGTTGACAGGTTTCGACTTCAGATCAAAAGAGCGTTCTGAACCAATACCGGATCCGGTCCTTCATCCGGATATTTCTGCCATGGACCAAAAGCATTGTGTAAAGCAGACATGAGGCCAGCCAAAGAACCATGAGGTTGAAATGAAAAGTGGTTATTCCCACGGTTCCGACCTGTTTGTGCCCGGCGAACATCGGCGCCGTTCCCCAGGGCGTCAAAGCGTCCGTAAATATGGGATCTGACAAACGGACGATACCCTGGTCGGTGACCCGATAGGCATCCAGGTTATCCCGGTTCCTGACCAGGTCTGTCAGGCTCTTGTTCTGAAATGTCTTTTTGAATGCCGCATATTCGGTTTGCCCTGTTTCAGCGATTCTTTTCTCTTCGATTTCCTGACGTTTCCCATATACCAGACTTCTTTGCCTGATCAGATCGGTGGTCAATTCGGATAGCACGGCTTTCAATGCTTCGGCTGTCTGACGTGTAAACCTGTCCGGATCAAACATCGTATCTTTGAATCGATGTCTGATTTTCTGCTGATCCGCCAGGGACGAAAATTCAGATCTCAACACCGACAACGCCTTTCGAATTTTCCGGTCATGTTCCGGGCCGGACCGGTCCAGAAAGGGAAAATCAATCCGGGAGCGCAGTTCAGGAATATGATAATTGATCAGGTAATCAATCTGGTTAAGCTCCCGGTCCAGTGCATTAAAGGGCGCCTGGAACCGGTTATGACTGAACTGTTCCACCACTGCCGCTTCAAATCCCCACCGGGACGGCATGAGATTCCCAACCAACGGAACCCGGTTGTGGGGCCGGTCCCTGGAGATGAAATCATCAAACGACACCACCATGCCTCCCATGATGATCTGGGGCACCAGCAGCAGCGGGATCATGATATAGATGGTGACAACAGTCTTAAGGGACGCGGATATGTTGAGCCCGATCATGCTGGCACACACCGCGCATGAAAACAGGATCACCCACAACTGAGTGTTGAAGTCAGGAACCTGAAGCACGGCATTGCCAACCAGGACATACAGGCCCATCTGAATCGCGGAAACCAGGCACAGGTAGATGACCTTGGCATTGATATAACTGAACCAGCTCAAATGCAGGAACCGCTCCCGGCTCAGAATCTTACGGTCCCGGATAATCTCTTCCGCACTCACGGACAACCCCATGAACAGGGCCACGATAACGCTCATGAAAAAATATACCGGGACATTGTGATTGTCCCCGAACACATACCCCTGGGGTGTTTCATAACGGGCGATGACGGCAATCACCCATGCCAGCAGCGGGGCTTCCAGCAAATTGATAACCAGATACTGCCGGTTGGCTGCCCGGGCCAGCAGATTCCGCTGAAAAAACACGGATAACTGGCCGGCCAGGCCGGGTTTATTGAGCGCTTTTGCCGGTAATTTCCCTGAATGGACCGGTTCTTCCCCATCGGTCTGGCGGGCTTTCTGATGGCGGCGATGCCACTCTTCAGGGGAAAACCGCCGTCCGGCAGTGGGATATCCTTTTTCATCCAGCTGTCTGGTTTCAATGATATCGAAAACCTGTTCCGGATTTACATTCCCGCACTGAGGGCAGAGGCATTCATCCGTGCCGGCGTGCCAGACCGCCCGCCTGAAATAGATCACCGCATCGATAGGGTTGCCGGTATAGATGGGCCGGCCGCCCTTGTCCAGTATCCACAGCGCATCAAACATCTTGAAAATATCTGATGAGGGTTGATGAATGATCACGATGACCAGTTTTCCCTGGTTGCTCTGTTCCTTAAGCAGGGAAATGACATTCAGAGAATCTGATGAAGACAGTCCGGAAGTCGGTTCGTCCACAAACAGAATCGCAGGCTCCCGGATCAGTTCCAGCGCGATATTGAGACGTTTGCGCTGGCCTCCGCTGATGGTTTTTTCAAGCGGGGAGCCGACCTTGAGGTCCCGGGTCTCCAGTTGGTTCAGTTCTGATAAAATCGTATTGACCCGGTCTGTCAGATCCGTTTTTGTGAGATGGGCCAAACACAGGCGGCTGGAATAAAAAAGATTTTCAAAAACAGTCAGTTCATCAAACAGCAGATCGTCCTGGGGGACATATCCGATCACGCCTTCGAGTTCCGGGTCGTTCCGGTACAAATCCCTGCCGTTGATGAGCAACTGACCGCTTCCTGGGGGCATGGATCCGTTGAGAATATTGATCAATGTGGACTTGCCAACCCCGCTGCCTCCCATGACGCCGATCATCTGCCCGCCTCTGGCGGTGAAGCAGAAATCATGCAGCCCGTTGTCGCTGCCCGGAAACCGGAAATCCACATGGCGGGCCGTGAAAACCAGCGGTTCTTCCTGATCCTGAACCTTGAAACAGGAGACGATATCAATAAAATATACCGGGGATGAATGGTTGTCACGGATGATGGCGCCCTGGGGAAGCAGGTAAACCGCACCGGGGCGCAGGGGGATACCGTTCATTGCCAGGTTCGATCCATGATGCGCACAGATAAACAGCATATCGATATCATGGATATGCAGGACCGTGAACCCCCCTGTAAAGTGTTCTTTTATCAGAAGCCGGCACCTGTTCCCGGTGACCGGCGCTTCCGGCCGTCCGGGAAGATCCGGTAAAACCAAAAGATGATTCAGACCCAGTTTTTCAGGGGCCTGTCCATGACACAAAAAATTGACCATATCATGGATAACCGATTCATCGATGTTGAAAGATTCCCCGGCAGTCTCAGCCAGCCGGGGAATCCTGTCTTCAGTACCGAATTCAAAGGCGCCTGAAAGCTCAAAGAATCGAAGCAGCACCACATATTGTTCAGTCCGGGGAACATGTCCTGCCAGATTGTTGCAGATATGGGTGGTTCGGCTCAGCAAAAAGACCGGATCCTGATCTCCTTCGTAAAAATCGAGAAATCCGTCAAAAAGCCCGATATAGGGACCTGTATCCACAATCCCCAGATATTCGGACAAATAGGCTTCCACCATTTTACGGGCACGGGAACGGCCTGCATCATCACACCCGGAGGCCTGCAACGCGAACAGGTGCAGGATCCCGTTCAATATTAATTCTGAAACCATCATCAGGCGCTTTTGGATCAAAAAACTGCGTTATCTGCCGTTGCCCGCCAGAATCGCCTGACGTTCCGGTCCGATGATTTCACGGATGCCATCGACTTCCCGCTGCGTGAATGTGGACACGATCATCCGGTTGTGCAGCTCTCCGATCAGTTCGAACCGGCTGTCAAATGCCACCGCCTGTTCAAACGCGCTGTCCCCCCGGAAGGTGTTGAGCACCTTGATAAAAAGATCGATTCGTTCGTGCTGAAGATCCATCAAATCGAGCATCGAATCCGGATACCCTGCCATGGCGATGGATTCGGTCACCACATACAGCCCTTCCACAATCATGCCGTAAATGATGTCGACCAGGGTGTCCAGCTGTTTGTCCGAAACAATGCCGTCAGCCAGCAGTTTATCCGCAGCCTCTTCCAAAGCATCTGTCCATACCGTAAAATCCTGGATCGATTCCGGATTTTCAGAAAGATGTTTCATCTTCGGTGGCATCGCCATGGTAAAACCGATTTTTTCATTCAGGCTTTTGCGGGCTTCCAGAAATGAGGCCAGTTCTTTTTTACGCAGGAACAGGGCCGCATACCCCGCATCGAAACTGTACACCCCGGCCATGGCCGCCTGCTGTTTTTTGGTGGCGTATACAGACAGATCCCGGTTCCCGGCCGTCAGGGAATCCTGGAAAGAGGCTCCCGTTTCTTTCAAAGCCTGGTTGGCCCGGGCCAGATCCCGGTATTGGTCGAGAATTTCATAGATCTCATCCTTGATCTTCATACCCACTTCGCACAGTTCATCATGCAGGCCCTGGGTATGGACCGCTTTATCAGATGCAAACACTCCCTGACCTGAAAACAACAGAACCGCAACCACTGCAACCATCTTGACAACAACTCTCATTCACGTTCTCCTTTTTTCACTGGTGTTAGCACAATCATTGTTTTTCAGCTGTCCGCTGATCTTGTTATGCGATGAGTATACCATCCGCCACTTTTTCTCAAGGAGAATGTACTCGATGGGGTCACATTCCGGCGTTTATTGCCGGAGCCCGCAATAATAGTTCTTGACATCCGGGGGTTGAGTTTTTAGCTTGGTTTAATAAATTCACTGGAAATTGAACAGGAAGATGAAATGACCCAAACCGATGCAACCGTCACTTTATCCGATTACCCCATGACATTGTCATCCCGGGTGACGCTGGTGGGAAATTACTACATCAATTTGTTTCTGGTTCAGGGAAATCAAAAAACCGCCCTGTTCGAGGCCGGTATTTCCGGAGTGGTGGACACCGTGATCCATCAGCTGGAACACTTGGGAATGGCGCCGGACTACCTGATCGTCAGCCATCCCCATTCCGATCATATCACCGGACTGACCGGGTTGATGGAACGATTTCCTGAAACAGAGGTGATCACCGGGCCCGGGGCCGGAAAATTCGTCTCCCATCCCAAGGCAGGACCGCTCATGCTGGCAGAAGATGCATTCATGTCCAAAGGGCTCGCCGCAAGGGGTGTCACACCGGGCCGGCCGCCCATCGAAACCGTTCCGGACCTGTCGGGTGTCCGGGAGGTGGCAGACACGACGGTGCTGGATCTGGGAGGCGTTTCTCTGGAACTGTTTCCGGTGGAAGGGCATTCTCCGGGCAATATTCTGGGACGGGTGGAAGATATCCTGTTCTGTTCGGACAGTCTGGGGTTTCATTTTCCAGGAAGAGGCTTCTGGCCTTTGTTTTTCACGGGCGCCGGCGAATACCTGGATACACAGGCACAGATTCAGGCCATGGCGCCGGCGATCGTATGTCCGGGGCATCAGGGGCCGTTGCAGCACCAGGCAGCCACCGCAGGGATTCAGGCCGGTATCGACGCGGCCCGTGATTTCATCGCGAGGGTCACCCGGACATCCTTGGCGGATCGGGAACTGGAATCTCAGCTGTTCAATGAAAGCTACCGGGATGAATTCACTTTGTACACCAAAGAAAACATCACCAACTGCAACCGGCTTTTGATCAAACGGGCCCGGCAGATGGCGGCCTGACCCCGGAGGCTGAGTGATGACAGACACCCGCTTTTCAGACCGGATCCGCCCGTTGCGAAACGAAATCGACCGCATCGATACACAGATTCTGACGCTTTTGGCCAGACGTCAGGAACAGGTGGACCAGGTGGCGGCCCTGAAAAAAAAATGCGACATGCCGGTGTACCACCCGGCCAGGGAAGAGGACATGATCTCCCGGCTCAGGGCTCAGGCCGCGGAAAAAGGACTGGATCCGGATGTCACGGAAAACCTGTTCCGGGTGATCATCCGCCAGTCCCGGGTCAAGCAGACCTTTTCCATGCAGTACAAGGGGGTCCGGCCCGGGGCCGGCGTGCTCATCATCGGTGGTGCCGGACAGATGGGGGCCATGTTTGCCGATCTGTTCGAAAAATCCGGTTACCGGGTCCGGATCCTGACGGAATCGGACTGGGAGGCTGCCCCCCGGCTGTGCGAGGGCATCGATCTGGCCCTGGTGTCGGTGCCCATTGAGCACACCGTCCCGGTGATCCAAAAAATCGCCCCGTTTTTACCTGCCAACGCGCTTCTGGCAGACCTGACCTCCATTAAAAAAGCCCCGGTGAAAGCCATGTGCACAAGCCACACCGGACCGGTTCTGGGCCTGCATCCCCTGTTCGGGCCCACCACCACGTCTTTTGACAAACAGATCATTGTCTTCACCCCGGGCCGGGACATGGCCGCCGGCCACTGGCTGGTGGAACAGATGGGGCTGTGGGGGGCGATCCCGGTCCAGGCCCCGGCCGAAGAGCATGACGACATCATGGAGATCGTCCAGGCCCTGCGGCATTTCGCCACTTTCTGTTTCGGCCGGTTTCTGTTTGAAAAACAGGTGAATATCCAGCGCACCCTGGAGTTTTCCAGCCCCATCTACCGCCTGGAGCTTGGCATGGTGGGCCGGCTGTTCGCCCAGGATGCCGGCCTGTACGCCCAGATCATTTTTGCCACAAAAGAACGCCGGGACCTGTTGAAGCAGTTTGTCTCCTCTTTGACCCGGCACATGGACATGCTTGAAAACAGGGACATCCCGGCCTTTGTCCGCCAGTTCAACGACATCGCCGAATGGTTCGGCCCGTTCAGCGACCAGGCCCTGCGGGAATCCACCTTTCTCATCGACCGGCTTATCGAACGGTTTTAATAGTTGGTGAGCTTGATTTCGATGCGCCGGTTTTTGCGGTAGGCTTCCGGGGTGTCGGCCGGATCAATGGGATGGTACTTGCTGAATCCGGCGGCGGCCATCCGTTTTTCCGGAATCCCCCGGCCGCTTAAAAACCGCACCACGGAGACGGCCCTGGCTGTGGACAGTTCCCAGTTGGAGGCAAAAAATTCATTGTTGATGGGAACCTTGTCGGTATGGCCGTCGATCTGGAGAATCCAGTCGATATCCATTGGAATCTTTTCGGCAACGGTCAGGAGGGTCTCGGCCAGGGCTTCCAGATGGGCTTTGCCCGCTTCCCCAAGATCGGCGGACCCGGAGGCGAAAAGCAACTCCGCCTGGAACACGAACCGGTCCCCCCGGATCTGGATGGCCGGGTTGTCCCCCAGGATCTGTTTGAGGCGGCCGAAAAACTCGGACCGGTACTGGGTCAGCTCATGGACTTTTCTGGCCAGGGCGATATTGAGTTGCTTGCCCAGCTCTTCAATCTCGGCATCCTTTTTCTCGGATGCCGCTTCCGATTCGGCCAAAGCGGTTCGGATCACCTCCAGCTGCTCCCTGAGCCGGGAGATCTGATCCGTGAGCAGGGCCACCTCGGCCCGGGCCGATGCCGACAGCTGCTGCTCTTTTTCAATGCTCTCCTTCTGGGATGCCAGCACCGCGGACAGGGCCTGGATTCGGATCTCCTGTTCCTCGATTTTTTCCTGGGCCAGCATCGTGGCTTCGGTCTGATCCGCCAGACGGGCCGCCAGGCGCATGGACCGGTCTCTGATCACCCCCAGTTCCCGGTCCCGGGATTTCAGGGCCGCGGCCAGGTCCCCCACTTCCTGTTCCAGCTGCTCCCTGACCTGCCGCAGGGCCGAGATATCCTCATTGAGGCTGGCAATGGTGAGCATCTGCTGCTTCAGGGTGTTTTCATCGATTTCCGCCTGTGCCTGATAATCCGCCACCTGGGACATGAGCACCTCCTTGTCCTCGGACAGGGCGATAATGGTATCGGACAAGCGTGCCACCTGGGTTTCCAGTTGCCCGGATTTCTCCTTTTCCACCCCCAGCAGTTCCGCCAGCTGGTTCACCTGGGCATGGAGTTTCGCCAGTTCGCTTTCCTGGCCCCTGAGCACTTCACTGAGCAGAAACTGGGCCACCACAAAGATCATCAGGACAAAAATCACCACCATCAACAGGGCGGACAGCACGTCCACATATCCGGGCCAGGCTGTGATGGGGCTTGCGTTTCGCCGCGCTCTGGATAACATGTCCGCTCCTGTCAGGCTTCGGATTCCGGCGGGGAACCCGGATTTTTCTTCTGCTGCTGTTTGATCAGTGTTGCCATGGCCTGGTTGTTTTTCTGCATCTGGTTGATCAGGACCCGCAGGTTGGTGTCAATATTTTTGAACATCTCGACAGAAGCTCCCGGGCCGGCCTGGGGCAGGTCCTCCACATCCACCAGCCGGGTGACCCCGGACAGCCACTCCTCCATCTCATTGAAAAACCGGTTCTGGGCATGGCCGGCCTGGATATCGATGAATCCCAGCACCAGACTGCCGCCCAGGCCGAACAGAGAAGATGAAAACGCAGTGCCCATCCCCTGGAGCGGATTTTCCAGCCCCTGTTTCAACCGGTCAAACAGCTGGGCATAATCGCCGGTGCCCACCTCCAGGCCGCTGATCACCTGGCCCACGGTGCCGATGGTCTGGAGCAGTCCCCAGAACGTGCCCAGAAGTCCCAGAAACACCAGCAACCCGATCATGTACTTGGAGATTTCCCTGGCTTCGTCCAGGTGTCCCCGGATCCCGTCCAGCACCGTGCTCAATGATCCGGCCGACAGCCGGAACCGGTCCCGGTGAATCTCTTCCAGGTGCTTGGCCAGAGGCGACAAAAGCGTGGGCGGCTCCACCGTGGAAAGGCCGGGATCCCCGGTGCGGAATTTCTTGATCCAGTTGATCTCGGGTTCCAGCCGCAGGATCTGGAACACGTTGATGGCGATCCCCACACACAGGGCTCCCAAGATCAAAAGATTGAATCCCCAGTTGGCCATGAACGCGGCTTTGAGCGGAGTGACCAGCAGAGCGCAGACCCCGGCCACCACCAGCAGGTAAATGAATGTGAGAAACAGATAATGCCGCGGATTGGTCATGTTACGCCTCCTTGAAAATCTGATGCAGGGCCTTGTGCCGGAACCCGGCACTTACGCATCCATACTATGAAAATCCGGTTTCACCGGTTGTACGCAAATGCCATCCGATTGTCAAGAACCCGGATTTTGTGCCAAACTTGATGATTTCTGCCTGAAAACAGGATAATGCGGCGCAGCTCCCGGGTTGAGGGGTTCCTTCGTCAATCGTCTTTTCCATACTGCCTGAGTTTGTTCAACAGTGTTTTGCGGGTAATGCCTAATCGCCGGGCCGTCTCACTCTTGTTACCGTCGGCTGCGGCCAGGGTGGACAGAATCGCCTCTTTTTCGATCCTGGACAGGGGCCTGTTTTCGAGCCCCCCTTTGCCAGGACCACCGTCCAGCCCGTAAACATTCTCCGGCCCCGGCCCGTCCTCTGTCACCGATCCGTCATCCCCCTGTCCGAAAGGCAGGTCCGCCCGGGTGATATAATCGGTCCGGGCCAGCACCACGGCCCGTTCGACGGCATTCATCAGTTCCCGGACATTGCCGGGCCAGGCATACCGGATCATGGCATCCATGGCATCCGGAGCCACTCCTTTGATCTCCCGCCGGTTTTTCTCGGAAAACCGGGTCAGAAAATGCAGGATCAGTTCGGGAATATCTTCGGCCCGCTCCCGCAACGGCGGAATGGTCATAGTGACCACATTCAAACGGAAAAACAGGTCCTGACGGAACGTGCCCTGCTCCGCCATGGCTTTCAAATCCCGGTTGGTGGCCGCGATCACCCGCACATCCACCGGGATGGTGTCATCACTGCCCACGGGCGTGATCTCTTTTTCCTGAAGCACCCGCAGCAGTTTGGCCTGCATGGGCAGGCTCATCTCGCCGATTTCATCCAGCAGGATACTGCCTTTGTGGGCCTGAAGAAACCTGCCTTTGCGTTTTGTATCGGCACCGGTGAACGCGCCTCTGGCATGGCCGAACAATTCCGACTCCAGCAGGGTCGGGGTGATGGCCGCACAGTTGATCCGGACAAAGGGCTGACCTTTCCGGGGACTGTTCTCATGCAGGGCCGCGGCCACCAGTTCCTTGCCCGTGCCGGATTCTCCGGTCACCAGCACATTGGCGTCCGTGGGCGCCACCATGTCCAGGGTGTCCAGCAGTGCCGTCATAGCCGGACTTTTTCCCAGGATATTGTGCCGAAGTGAGGTGGATTTGAGCCGCTCTTTGAGCTGTTGGTTTTCTGACTGCAGAAAGATCCGTTCCAGGATCCGCTCAATGGTCAGTTTCAGCCGGTCGAAATCCAGGGGTTTGGTCAGGTAGTCATAGGCCCCGGCCTTCAGGGCCTCCACCGCCGTGTCCACGGATGAATACGCGGTCATCATGACCACGGGCAGGGCCGGGTTGTATGCCAGGATTCCGGACAGGGCTTCCATGCCGGACATGCGCTTCATTTTCATGTCCAGCAGCACGACATCGAAACTGCGGGATTTCACCTGTTCCACGCCGGTATCCCCGTCATCCGCCAGCGCCACCTCATACCCCCAGTCCGATATCAGGGTCTTGAGCATCCTTGCATGGGCGGGATCATCGTCCACCACCAGAATCCTGTGTGTCATTGATTATCTTCCTTTGCCCGGGTGGACAGCCGGATGAAAAATGTGGTCCCCTGCCCCTTGGCGCTTTCCACCCGGATCTCTCCGCCCAGGGTCTCCACCAGCCGGTGCACGATGGACAGTCCCAGGCCGGTGCCGTCCGGCCGGGTGGTGAAATAGGGATCGAAAATTTCCGGCAATACCTGCTCGTCCATGCCGCAGCCGTCATCGATGACCCGGATTTCCATATCTCCGCCCGGAGGCACATCGGTCACCGTGACGGTGAGGTTACCGCCCTGTGCCATGGCGGAAAGGCTGTTCATGTACAGGTTGAGCAGAATCTGGTTCATGCGGTCCGGGTCCGTGTAAAAGGTTGACCGGGCCGACCGGATATCCGTGTGAACCGTGATGGATTTCTTTTCCAGGTCATGGGCCGCCAGTTTCAATGAATGGGAGATCATCTCCCGGATCTCCACCTGTTTTTTGTCAACCGCCATGGGTTTGGCAAACTCCAAAAGCTGGGTGACGGACCGGTTGATCCGTTCCACCTCCTGGACCATGATCCTGGCGGTCTCCCGGTCCTCCGGATGATCCGCATACCGTTTTTCAAAATAGGTGGCAAACCCCTTGATGGAGCTTAACGGATTCCGGATCTCATGGGCCACGCCCCCTGCCAATTTGCCGATGGCTGCCAGGTGCCGGGTGGTTTCAATCTCTTTTTTGAGTTTTTCAGACAATGCCCTGGCACTAACCAGCCGGGCCCTGGTGGTACGGTAAGCCTGGAACGCCATCAGGCTGATCACGCCCGCACACCCCAGGATAAAGAACACCACGCCCTGGCCCACGGCATGGCGCAGGAGCCGGGACTGGGCAAATGCCATCCGGTCCATGGACAGTCCCACCAGAATCCATGCATTCGTATCCGGGACCCCGTTTTCCTCGCCTAAGGAATCCATTGCCCTGAGCGGTCTTTCCCATTCCGTGTTCCGGCGCATCCCGTGCATGCGCATGGGATGTCTCATGAACCGGCTTTCCATGGGGGTGAACCGCTTGTATACCTCAAACACTTTTTCTTCATCCGTTTCCAGGTAGCGGTGAGACACCTTTGTCCCGCCCGGTTCCGGATCATTCGGAGCCGGCGCTTCTGCCAGCCCCTGCCCCACCCGGGAGGGATCACTGTGGGCCAGGATGGTGCCGTCGGCCGAAACAATCATGATATACACCACATCCGGCTGAAACGCGGTTTCCTGCAGCAGGTCCTGGATCCGCCGCATGCCCCAGTGCATGGTCATCATGCCGGTGCGGGTCCCGGCCTCAAAGGTCCGAATCAGAGAAATCCCCTTGGCCAGTTGCTGGTCCGTGATATGGGATTTGAGCTTTTCCATCCGATCCAGGGTCATGACCGCAAAAATCGGGGTCAGCACCAGCAACACCCCCGCCAGCATGAGCGGAGAAATCAGGGACCCCAAAGACCGGTTCGATACTGTTTTCATGTCTGTTTCAATAGCAAAGAATATACCAGTTTCCCCCCTATCTACCCCATTTAATATTAAATGTACACCTCAAGACTGATGAAGCTTGATTGTTAAATTTATTTGGTTATTCTACCTGCACAGCCGGAGCCCCTGGCGGGGTGACCTTGCTGCCGGACTGTCGGAGCCCCCAGGATTCCAGGCCGGCAGCAAGGTCACCCCGCCAGGGGCGGAATTCTGCCCGCAGGGAGAACTGCCGGCATGGGTCCAGCGCCCAATGTATAATAATTATCCACCTGGATACCGGCCCTGGGTAAAAAAGACACAGCCTGTTTTCCGCCCGATTGCACCCCTCCAGTTCAAAAAATCATTTATCCCTTTTATTTCAAAGAGATATGATTATATTTTGAACATGGCACACCCTTTGCTACTATCTATTGCCAGGGTAACCGGGTATCAGCAGAACAAAGATATCCACAAACAAAAACATAGCTGAACATCATTTTTTAACAAAGGAGCGTTTATCATGAAAAAAGCACTGATACTGATCACCGCACTGATCACAGTCGGATTTTTAGCCACCCAGGCATTTTCCTGGGGACCGGGAAGGGGCATGGGCGGATATGGCGGCGGCAACAGCTGCCCCGGCATTGACCGGTACGCCTGGAACGACCTGACCGAAGCCCAGAAAGACGAACTCACGGCGCTGCGCCAGAAATTCATCGACGACACCTATGAACTGCGGGCATCCATGATGCAGAAACACAATGAAGTCCGCCTGCTCATGGAGACCTCACAGCCGGACCGCGCGGAACTGAGCCGCCTGAACACGGAAATTTCCGACCTGATGAAGCAGCTCCAGGAAAGCCGGATCGATTTCATGCTGGCCGCCAAAAAAGTGGCCCCTGAAGCCCGGTTCGGCCAGGGCATGGGCGGCGGATATCACAAAGGATATGGCAGGGGCGACTGCCCGAAAATGGGACAGGGATATGGACAGGACGGAAATTACGGCGGCAGAAAAGGCTCGGGCTGCGGCCGGTATTAATCCATGACCTCATGCAGAACCGGCAATCCGGCAAAAACCGCATGCTGACAGAAACAGGACCCTGAACAGCCGCGGACAATCAGCCGGGCCACGCCTCTGAAATCCAGGAGATCCCCGATTTCAGAGGCGTGTTTTTTCAGAGCCGGTCTGTTTCCGCTGTCACCGGATTTTCCAGGGTCCCGATTCCCTGTATCCGGGTTTGAAGATGATCGCCGGGCATCAGATACACCGGGGGCTTTCTGGCATACCCCACCCCTTCGGGCGTGCCCGTGAGGATCAGGGTGCCCGGAGCCAGCGTGGTGGATTGTGACAGAAACGCGATCAACTGCGCCACGGAAAAGATCATGTCCCGGGTGTTGCTCTGCTGCATGGTCCGGCCGTTGAGCACGCTCTCGATGGCCAGGGTCTGAGGGTCCGGGATCTCGTCGGCGGTCACCAGCACCGGCCCTAAAGGACAGAACGTGTCAAAACTTTTCCCCCGGACCCACTGCCCGCCCCCGGCATGTTTCTGCCACCGCCGGGCCGACACGTCATTGGCGCAGGTATAGCCCAGCACATAATCCAGGGCTTCGGCTTCAGGCACATTTTTGGCTTCCCGGCCGATCACCACCCCCAGCTCCGCCTCATAATCCACTTCCGGCGTTTCCAGGCAGGAAGCGGGAATCACGATGTCACTCTTATAGGGGGTCACGGCCCCGGGGTTTTTCATGAACACCACCGGGTATTTCGGCAGATCCATGCCGGTTTCCCTGGCATGGCCCCGGTAGTTGAGACCGATACAGAAAATGGCCGTCGGCACCACCGGCACCTCGATTTTGGCCACCTCCTTTCGCTGTCCGGTGTCGGTGATCTTGCCGAACGGGTCCCCTTCCACCACTGAAGCGGTGGTGCCGTCATACCCGCATCCGGTGTACAGGCGGTTGTCTGAGTCTCTGAATCGTATAATCTGCATGCTTTTATTTCTCCTGAACTTGGGATAAACTATTGGTCATGACTTCGCCTTTATCACAAAATCCGGACAAAATGAAACCCATTTTCAGAAGGGTTCCCCGCCGGACCGCGGACCTGATCCTGCTGATACTGGCTTCCCAGAAGATCCGTGCCGAAAAATCAAAGGGTCCCCGGGGTATCGACATCCTGGTTGCTTCAGATCAGGAAGACAAAGCCGTATCCCAGGTGGCCGCCTATTTCAGGGAAAACCCGTCCGTTTCCGAACCGGTATCCGCTTCGGCGGCCATGCCTGCCGGATTCTTGTCTGTCACGGTTTTCATGATCATGGGCCTGCTGACAGCCGTTCATCTGGGTATCGAGAAGACCGGTGCCCGGTGGGATTTCATCCTGGCCTATGGCGTATCCGGCATGTACATTTTCCAGGGAGAGACCTTCCGGGCAGTCACGGCGTTATTCCTGCACTCGGATACCGCTCATCTCCTGGGAAACCTGGCCGGCCTGTTTTTCTTTGCCGGACCCCTGATCCGGTTGTCCGGGTACGGTTCCGGACCGCTGTTCCTGCTGTTTGCCGGCACCGGGGGCAACCTGATCAACGCCGGGTTCCGAGGAACGGCGCTTCTGTCCATCGGCGCGTCCACCGCAGTCATGGGTGCGGCCGGCGGCCTGGCCGCCTTCCAGATGATGCGCAAAGGGCCCTTGCGAAGACGGGACCGGATACTGCCCCTGGTGGCCGGTGCCACGCTGATGGCATTTTTGAGTCATGGCGAAAACACCGATGTCTGGGCCCATGTGTTCGGATTTTTCTGCGGCTTTGCCGCCGGCATGGTTTTTTTCCCAATGACTGCGGTCTGCCGGTTCCGGCTTCGGGAACCGCTGGCCCTGGCTGCGTCACTTCTGATCCTGATTTCAGCTGTATCGGCAGGCCTGATCCAGTGACCGCCCTGATCCGGAGGGCCAAATTTTCCATGTTGAAAAAAAATCTCCGGTAAAACCGCTTTACACCTTCCTGCTTTATTGATACAGATTTCATGTCTTTCGCAACTTTCAAAAAAGGAGCGTCGCATGGAAAACAAGCTGCATTACGGATGGATCGTGATTTTCATGGGTCTTTTGACCACAGTGGCGGCCCACGGGTTCGGCCGGATGGCTTACACACTGCTGCTGCCCGCCATGAAAGACGGGCTGTCCTTCGACTACACCCAGCTGGGACTTCTGGGCACGGGCAATTTCATCGGGTACCTGTCCATGGCCATCATCGGCGGGTTCCTGGCGGCCCGGTTCGGGACCAGGGCCGTGATTACTGCGGCCCTGGCCTTGATGGGCGTCACCATGATCCTCACCGGCCTGGCCCAGTCCTTTGGATTTGCTTTTGCCATGCGGCTTCTTACAGGCCTTGGCAACGGGGCCGCCTATGTGCCGGCCATGGCCCTGGGCTCGGCCTGGTTCGCCATCCAAAAACGGGGATTCGCCACCGGCATCGTATCCGGCGGCATCGGACTGGGAACGTTCCTGTCCGGTCTGATCGTCCCGTTCATCCTGAAATCCTATAACGCGGACGGGTGGCGCTATTCCTGGTATATTTTAGGGGTTTTGGTACTTTTCGTGGCGGTACTGGTGGGCATTTTTCTGCGGAACCAGCCGGCGGAAAAGGGCCTGGCACCGGTGGGGCAGAAAGAGGACCCGGGCGTGGCGGCCGCCCCTGCCGCTCCCAAAGTTTCCTCCCTGGACTGGGGCGCTGTCTATAAAATGAAATCCCTGTGGTTTCTGGGAGTGGTGTATTTTTTCTACGGCATGTCCTATATCATCTACATGGTGTTTTTCGCGGCCTACCTGGTCAATGAAATGGGATACAGCCAGGCCTGGGCAGGCGGGCTGTGGGCCATGGTGGGGGGCTTGAGCATTTTCTGCGGTGTGATCTGGGGCAGCATTTCCGACCGGATCGGCCGGGGAAAAGGTGCGGCCCTGGCCTATCTGGTACTGGGAACCTCGTATCTGGTCTATGCCCTGGTCAAGGTGGAAGCCGGATTCTACATCTCTGCCGTGCTGTTCGGGCTCACCGCCTGGAGCATCCCCACCATCATGGCGGCGGCGGCCGGCGATTTTGTGGGGCCACGGTTCGCCCCGGCGGGCCTGGGGTTCATCACCCTGTTCTTCGGCATCGGCCAGTCCATCGGCCCGGCCCTGGGCGGATACCTGGCAGACACCACAAAGTCTTTGACCACCCCGTTTCTGGTGGCCGGGGCCATCTCACTCACCGGCATGGTGTTTTCCCTTTACCTGAAAAAACCGGCCAAAAGCCAGTGACCGAAAATTCAGAAACCATTCACCCGCAAACAGGATCTGCAACCATGTCTGAAACCATCTGTGATCCGAGAACACTGGAACTGATTCAAAGAGACCCGTTTGCCCGTCATCTGGGGGCCACGGTAGCGGTTGTGGCCCCCGGCCACAGCCGGGTCTGCCTGACCGTCACCGAAGAAATGACCAATTTCCACGGCACCACCCACGGCGGGGTGATCTTTGCCATCAGCGACATGGCGTTTGCTGCGGCCTGCAACTCCCACGGCCGGGTGGCCGTGGCCCTGAACGTGAGCATCTGCTACCTGAAACCCAGCTTTCCGGGCGACCGCCTGAAGGCCGAAGCCATAGAGATCCACAACGGCCGCCGCACTTCTTTGTATGACATCACCGTGACCAATGAAGACACCGGCGCACTCATCGCCCGGAGCCAGGACCAGGCATTCCGGAAAAATGAACGGCTGGTACCGGAATAGAAAGAATTTTCTAACGGACGCTTGTCAAAACTTTATTTTTGTGCATAATAATGCGGTCATGAGAAAATACAAGATCAAAGAACAGGAACGAAGAAAAAAAGAGATCTACCGGATCGCCACCCAGACCCTGTGGCAGAAAGGCTATGACAAAACCACCATCCGGGACATTGCCAGGGCCACGGACATGACCACGGCCGGGCTGTATTATTATTTCAAGAGCAAGGAAGAGCTGCTGTTTCAGATCCTGGACAGCCATATGGACGACATTCTCGACGGCATCGAAAAAATTACCGGAACAGAAACCGATCCCCAGGATCTGATCAAAAAATACATCCAGCTTCAGGTGGACACTTTCTGTAAGGACAAATTCCGGAGCAAACTGATCCTCAATGATGATGACTGTCTCACTGGTGACTGGTATCACCAGATCAAGGAGAAACAGAGAAACTTCCTGGTGTTCTGGCGTAACGCACTGAAAGCCTATTGCAGCCGGGAAGGTCTTTCTACCGAAGATATCTCCGTGGAGGCCCACTGTCTGGTGGGCATGTGTAACTGGATCTATCGCTGGTACGATCCCAAGGGCACCATCGGGCCGGAAGCACTGGCTGAAAAAATATTCCAGATTTTCATCAACGGTCTTAAAAACAAGACCTGCTGATCCATTTCCCTTTTCCGTCCTTTCCCTTCTGACAAAACCCCTTCGGATGCCTTTAAAATAATGATTTTCAATCATTTATTGATTTTGAAATAATTTCATTGACAGGTGAAATCCCACCGTGATATGGCATGATAAACATACGTTAAAATAATCTAACGCTTGTTTGGTAAGATAGTTTTCAAACCTTATGTCCTTATGGAGGGTATCGTCATGAAGTTAAGAACCGGATTTTTTGTATGTGTATTTTCCACCACCCTGATCCTGTCCCTGGCATGGACCGCCGCAGCAAAGCCCATCGAGATCAGTTTCAGCAACATGTTCCCCCCATCCCACATCCACGGGCAGCTGGGGCAGGAATACTGCGATGAAATTGAAAAGCGCACCGATGGCCGGGTCAAAATGACCTATTATCCGGGAGGGTCCCTGGTGACCCCGCCCCAGACCTACAGCGCCATTGTGGACGGCATTACAGACATGGGGTTTTCCGTGCTGGGTTACAGCCGGGGCGTATTTCCGGCTTTGGAAGCCATTGACCTGCCCATGGGATACAAAAGCGGCACCCAGGCCACAAAAATCATCAATGCATTTTACGAAAAATTCCAGCCAAAAGAGCTGGACAGAATCAAGGTGATGCTGTTCACAGCCCATGGACCGGGATTCATCCACAGCAAAGAACCGATCCGGACCCTGGAGGACATGAAGGGCAAGAAAGTCCGGTGTTACGGATTCAGCGTCAAGGTGGTGGAGGCGCTGGGCGCAGTTCCTGTGGCCCTGCCCCAGAATCAGTCGTATGAAGCGCTGCAAAAAGGGGTGTGCAACGCCACTCTGGTGCCTGTGGAAGCGCTCAAAGGGTGGAAACAGGGAGAGGTGATCAACTACACCACGGAAACCTACAGCATCGGATACACCTCAGGACTGTTTCTTTTCATGAACAAGGACAAATGGGCGGACCTGCCGAAAGATATTCAGGCGGTTTTCGAACAGGTGAACCAGGAATGGATCGTGAAATTCGGCGAAGCCTGGGATTCCAGCGACCAGGAAGGCCGGGAATTCACCCTGGAACTGGGCAACGAAATCATCACCCTGTCCCCGGAAGAGGACAAACGCTGGGCCGATGCGGTGGCCCCGGTGATCGACAACTGGGTCAAGGAAGCCTCGAAAACCGGGCTCCCGGCCCGGGACTATGTGGACTTTCTCAGGCAGGCCGTGGAAACCTATTAGAGATTTTCGGACGGCGGGGCCGGCACATTCCCCGGCCCCGCCGATGTGATGAAAGGAGCCGCGCATGTATTACGAACCCGGCAGAACCGGTCATGGCCTGGCCCATGATCCTTTCAAGTCCTGTGTGGTCCCCCGGCCCATCGGATGGATCTCCACCATCTCCCCGGAGGGCATATCCAACCTGGCCCCCTACAGTCAGTTCCAGAACCTGACCTTTGATCCGCCCTATGTGATGTTCGCCGCCAACCAGAACACCCTGGGCAGGAGAAAAGACACCACGGTCAACGTGGAATCCACCGGCGAATTCGTCTACAACATGGCGACCTGGGATTTGAGGGAGGCCATGAACCGCTCGGCCCGGGAGACCGGTCGGGGTATCGACGAATTCGACCTGGCCGGGGTCACCAAAACCCCGTCAAAACGGGTCACTCCCTTCCGGGTGGCGGAATCCCCCATTCACATGGAGTGCCGGTATCTTCAGACCCTGCGGTTGCCGGGTTCCGGCGCCATGGGCACTGTGGACATCATCATCGGCCGGGTGGTGGCGGTCCATATCAAAGACGAGGTCATCACCGGAGACGGCAGAATCGACATTCTGAAAATCAGACCTATTGCGCGCCTGGGCTATTATGATTACACCGTGATCGACCATCAGTTCGAAATGGTCATTCCGGGTGACAACAAAGACCTGTGCGCCGGGCTGGAAGGAGCGGCCGCCCCATGCAGATGATATCGATTGAAAAAAAAGTCCACGGCATTGCCCGGATCATGTATTATCTGGCCGGCCTGTCCATCATTCTCATGATGCTGTTCACCACGCTGGATGTGTTTCTGCGGTTCTGCGTCACCCTGTACGGCAAATTCGGGTGGGCATTTCTGGCATCCTGGCGCCCGGTGACCGGCACTTATGACCTGGTGGCCATGTGCGGCGCCATCGCCGCCTCCTGTGCCATGGCCCACACCACCCTGGAATCGGGGCATGTGGCCGTGAGCCTGGTGGTGCGGCTGTTGTCAAAGAAAAAACAGCTCCTGGTCAGACTGTTCACCGATTTCGCCTCCCTGTTTCTGTTCGGCATCCTGGCCTGGCGCAGCATGGTTTATGCGGACAATCTCAGAGAATACGGAGAGGTGACCATGACCATGCAGCTGCCCTATCACCCGTTTGTCTACATACTGGCCGCTTCCAGTCTGGCGGTCGCTTTGCTGTACCTGATCGACATACTCAAAACCATGAAAAAGGTGGTCTCTTTATGAGCTTGACAGCCATTGGTGTGATCGGCATTCTTGTGCTTCTGGCCATGTTGTTCTCCAAAATGCCGGTGGGATTTGTCATGGGCCTGATCGGTTTTCTGGGATTCAGTTATATCAAGGGCTGGGGTCCTGGAATGAACATCCTGACCAAGGATTTCTTTGAAATGTTTTCCAGCCACAGCCTCAGCGTGATCCCGCTGTTCATGTTCATGGGCCAGATCTCGTTTTATTCAGGCATCAGCCGCCGGCTGTACGATGCGGCCCATGTCATGATCGGGGCCCGCAAGGGGGGGCTGGCCATGGCCAGTGTGGCTGCCTGCGCCGGTTTTGCCGCCATCTCGGGATCCACCAACGCCACCGCCGCCACCATGGCCACCGTCAGTATCCCGGAAATGAAACGGTTCAAGTATGACATGGGCCTGGCCGCCGGCAGTGTGGCCGCCGCCGGCAGTCTTGGCATTCTGATTCCGCCCTCCACCATTTTCATCGTTTACGGCATTCTCACAGAACAATCCATCGGCAGCCTGTTTCTGGCGGGAATTCTGCCGGGCATCCTCCTGGCCCTGATGTTCATCCTTGCCATTCACCTCCAGGTCCGCCGCAACCCGGAAATGGCCCCGGCCGGCCCGAAGACCTCCTGGTCCCGGAAAATCAGGTCCCTGGGCGGCGTGTTCGAGGCCCTGCTGATTTTCGGATCGGTCATGGGCGGGCTTTTCTCCGGAGTGTTCACACCCACGGAAGCGGCCGGCGTGGGCGCATTCCTGACTCTGACGCTGGCGGTCGTCCGGCGGCAGCTGTCCTGGAAACATTTTCTCAAAGCCGTTGCCGACACCACCCGGCTGAGCTGTATGGTCATGGTGATCGTGGCCGGCGCCACCGTGTTCGGCCATTTCATGGCCGTGACCCGGATCCCGTTCGAGCTGTCCAACTGGGTGGCGGCCCTGCCGCTTCCCCCGATGCTGATCATGATGGTGATCATTTTCATCTACCTGATCGGCGGATGCTTCATGGACGGGTTCGCCCTGATCATGCTCACGGTCCCGATCTTTTTTCCGGTGGCCCAGGCATTAGGATTTGACCCCATCTGGTTCGGCGTCATCATCGTGCTGATCGCGGAAATGGGCGTGATCACCCCGCCGGTGGGCATCAATGTATACGTGGTGTACGGCGTGTCCAAAGACATTCCGCTGGAAGCCATTTTCCGGGGGGTGATGCCGTTTCTGCTGGCGTTGATCCTGTGCAATATCCTGCTGATGATCTTTCCGCAGATTGCGCTGTTCCTGCCGGGGCTGTTATGAAAAATCGTCCAGACCGGTCCTTCACTCATGTATCGTGTCATACGAAACCGGTTCAGGATATGCCTTGAATTACTGTGGGAGAAACCTAGTAATGGAAAACAGCAGAAACCTGTCTGTGTTTAAAAAATTCAATTTTGAATATCCCCCTGTGGGGGTAAAATTCTTATTGCTGAAACCCAACAACATTTCCAGGCTTGAGCGGAAACTGTCCTTTTGCGAAATGCTCAAAGAAGCACAGGACTCCAAGCCATTTTATGCGGCACAAGACAACCATGAATGCAAGGCAGGGCCTTTTCTGCTGGGGATGGTCGACTCCAATCCTGTTTTTGAAAGCGGCCAGATAGGACCTAAACTCGGCGTTTATGACGATCCCCGGGCAAATCGCAGGCTTTATACGCAGATGCACAAAATGGCCAGAGACAGCGTCAATTATACTGCTTTTTCTTCTCTGGATCACTTGTCTTTTGATCCTGATCTGCTGATTGTTACCGCCAGACCCCATCAGGCGGAAATACTGCTCAGAGCATACAGCTATCGAACCGGTGCGGCATGGAATGCCAGGGGCACCTCCGTGTTGGGGTGTGCCTATCTGTATATGTATCCATATGCCACCGGAGAATTGAATATGATGGTTACCGGACTTCACCACGGAATGAAAGCCAGGAACACATTTCCGGAAGGTCTGCTGCTGATCACCATTCCGTTTGATGTATTGCCGGAAATCACACAAAACCTGCAGACAATGACATGGGACCTTCCGCAATATTCATGGGGCAAAAAAGCACATGTGAAAAAAATGGAAGAAATAGGAAAAGAAATCTCAATGGCGCTTGAAAAATAACATCACCCAACACGATATAACGGAGGGTATCACAATGACGTCAAAACGAAAAACCTTCATGAAACAGATTGGTAGCAAAACCATTCTGCTGTTGACCGGATGCATGCTTCTGTTTGTCTCATCAACCGCTGGTGCCAAAACCATCAACCTGAGATTCTCCAGCCCGTTTCCCAACATGCAGACCATTACCGGAAAAATCATTGCCCCCTGGATCGAAGAAATCCACAAAGCCAGCGACGGCAAGGTCAACATCCGTCTTTATCCTGCCGGAGCTCTGGGAAAAGCGCCGGACCAGTTCGACCTGGCTGAAAAGGGGATCGCCGACCTGTCCTATCATCTCTCGGATTACACCCCCGGCCGTTTCCCCCTGACCACGGTCTTTTCCCTTCCTTTTATGGTTCCTTCGGGTGAAAAAGTCTCCCGGGCCATGTGGAAAATCTTTCAGAAAGAGGCCGCGTACCGGGAAGAATACAGCAAAGTCAAGGTCCTGGCGCTTTTCGGCCACCCCGGGGGCCACTTCCACACGGTGAAAAAACCGCTTCGCACCATTGCTGATTTCAACGGCGTAAAAATGAGAACCGCCAACCCCTCCATTTCCAAGGCCCTGCGGTTGTGGGGCGCCATTCCTGTGGCCATGCCGATCACCGAAACCTACCAGTCCCTGGAGCGCAATGTCATCGACGGAACCGTTCTGGTATGGGAGGGCATGGGCGTATTCAAGCTCAACGAGGTCACCCGTTACACCACGGTAGCGGACCTGTACACCATGCCCATGATGATCGTGATGAACAAGGACAAATGGGAGTCATTGCCGTCCGACATCCAGCAGCTGTTTGAAGACACCACCGGACTGAAAATGTCCATGGCTGCCGGCGCTGCGTTTGACAGCATGGAAATCCCCTTCCGTAAGCAAAGCCTGGAAAAGGGGATGGAAGAGATCATCCTGGCGCCGGAGGAACTCAAAAAGATGAAGGACTCCACCATCCCCCTGCAGGAGGAATGGGTCAAAGAAATGTCGGCCAAAGGCTATCCTGCACAACAGATTCTCAACACAGCCCTTTCGTTGATTAATCAATAAAGGGAATATCAGTGAATCTGAGAAATTTTGTCAATATTCTGGGGCTGTTCAGCTATGTTCTGTCGAGGCTGGGCTGCGTGGCCCTGTTTGCCATGATGTGCCTGACCGTGGTGGATGTCGTCGGCCGCTATGTGTTCAATTCTCCCATTCTGGGGGCCTTTGAAATCACCGAATTCATGATCCTGGTCATGGTATTTTCCTTTCTGGGGTATGCCCAGGCCCAGAAAGCCCATGTAACGGTGGACATTCTTTATGACCGGTTCCCGGCAACCATCCGCAAAACCATCCGTATTTTCAACTATATCATCAGCTTCATTGTGATTCTGATCGTGTGCTGGATGGGGTTTGAAAAAGCCGCTGAAACCTTTCAGACCGGTGAACGGCCATTGAACCTGGCGGTCCCGAACTATCCGTTTGTTTTTTTTCTGTCTTTCGGGGCCATGGTGCTGTGTATTGAATATCTTCGTGATGTGATCAGAAAACTGACGCAGAAAGAAAAGAACAAATGACTCCGGAAATGGCCGGCATCATCGGAATTGTTCTGCTCTTTGTGTTTCTTGCATTGCGCTTGTATATCGGGATCACCATGGCTCTGATCGGACTGGTGGGCACCTGCGCCATCATCAATGTCAGCGCCGGATTGAGCCTCATGGGGATGGTACCATGGGCCGAAGGGTCTTCCTATACCCTGAGCGTGATCCCGCTGTTCATTCTGATGGGGCAGTTCGCCTTTGTTTCAGGCATCAGCCAGGATATCTACAAAGCGGTTTACACCTGGATAGGGCACCTGCGCGGGGGACTTGCCATGGCGACCATCCTGGCCTGTTCCGGATTTGCCGCCGTCTGCGGTTCGTCCCTTGCCACCGGCACCACCATGGGAAAAGTCGCGATCCCGGAAATGGACAAGTATGGTTATGATCAGCGGCTGTCCACCGGCTGCGTGGCAGCAGGCGGCACTCTGGGAATCCTGATCCCCCCCAGCATCGGATTTGTGATTTACGGCATACTGACGGAACAGTCCATCGGGCGGCTCTTTATGGCCGGCATCTTTCCGGGAATCCTGCTGGCCGGGCTGTTCATGCTGGCCATCTATCTGCAGTGCCTTGTCAAAGAAGGCATGGGTCCCGGAGGAGAAAAAAAGAACCTGTCTGAAAGAATCCGTTCCCTGTACAGCACCTGGCCGATGATTGTCTTGTTCCTTCTGGTCATGGGGGGCATTTACTATGGTATCTGCACCCCGACCGAGGCGGCCGGCATCGGTGCTTTCGGTGCATTCACCATCGCGCTGTTCAAGGGCAGGCTCAATTTCGACAACTGTATGGAAAGTCTTCTGGCTACAGGCAACATGACAGCCATGATATTTCTGATCATCATCGGTGCCAACATCTTTTCCTCTTTTCTGGCCCTGACCGGCATCCCCATGATCATGGCCGATGCCGTTGCCGATCTGGCCCTGCCCAAAATCGTGATCCTGCTGATCATGATCATTATATTTGTGCTGCTGGGCTGCGTCATGGACTGTTTTGCCATCATGATCCTGATGGTGCCCATCCTGTATCCGATTGTCCAGCTGCTGGCATTTGACCCGATCTGGTTCGGAGTTATCATGGTGATCGTTCTCGAGGTCGGCCTGATCACCCCACCGGTGGGTCTTAACGTTTTCGTCATCAAGGGTGCGGCACCGGATGTACCGCTGACAACGATTTTCAGAGGAATCTGGCCGTTCATTGTCGCTGCTGTTTTCTGCATCGCCCTGATCATCCTGTTTCCCGGGATCGCACTCTATCTGCCTTCCAAAATGTAAGCAGACGTGGCTGGTTGAAATCTGCCCGCCGGACTGGCAGCTGCGGTGCTCATGGTGTACCAGGTTGTTTTTGTCTCCCGGTTCCAGGTTCTTGAAACTCACTTTACCCGAAAACGGCTGTGGAACGCCCACAAAACCTGCGGCAAATTCATTGCCCTGCTGGTGACCCTGCATCCTGTCCTGATTTTAGGATCGGACGGGTTTGTCAGTGAATCTTTTTCCGTGGAGGCGCTCCGCACCCCGTAATGACCTGATCTGAAACAAAGCAGGGCCACCCATGGGAATCAGGCGGCCCTGCACAGTCTTTGCGGATGCGGTTTTTTTTTAAAATCAGGATATCTTCAGAATCAGGGCGGCGCCGCAGTCGCCGGCCGCGCACCCGGTCCACAGAAAATACCCGCCCCCGGCCATGACGGTTTCCTCGATGCCTTCGATGATCAGGCGGGTGGCGGTGGGGCCCTGGGGGTGACCGAAAATCAATGACGATCCGAAGTTGTTGAATTTGAACGGGTCGATCTCCATCTGTTTTGCGAAAAACAGGTCATTGACGATAAAGGGGTTGTGGGTCTTGATGGTTTTGATGTCCCGGATGGTGAGCCCGGCGTTTTTCAGGGCCATGCGGGTGGCCGGCACCGGAGCCGCCGGCATGAATCCCTTTTTCTCCCGGGCATAGCCGTAGGCAATCACCTGGATGGTGACCTTGTCATCAGCGCTGAGTTGCCGGGCCTTTTCTGCTGTGGTGACGAGTACGCCGGCATTGCCGTCCGCCGGATGGGTCTGTGCCCCGAAGCTGAGCACCCCGCCCGGAATGGTGGGTTTGAGCCGGGCCAGTCCCTCTCTGGTGGACGGGATAATGCCTTCATCTTCTTCCACCAGAATGGTTTTCTTTTTTGAGACCGCGATCTCCACAGGCTGCATGTACCGCCGCTGAAACGCCCGGTCATCGGCCAGGGCATCCTGGTACTGCTCATACCGACGCACCGTCAGCTCGTCGCACATCTCTTTGGTGAACCCGTTTTCCTTTGCCACGTTTTCAGCGGTTTCCACCATTTTTTTGCCGGTGTTGGGATCGGCGTTGAAGTTGTCCATGTTCCAGTTTTCCGAAATCACCTCTCCGCCGGGGCCTTTGGGATTGGGCCAGATGGTGTGGGGACCGTTGGAGGTACGGTCCACGGTGATGACATAGGGCTTTTCAAACAGGCCGACCTCGATGCCCATGGCCGCCTGATTAATACAGGTGGCACCGGTGGTGCAGGCCTGGCTGATGGCAATGGCGGGCAGGGCTTTTGCCCCCAGAAGCGCCGCGGTCCAGGGGGATGCGTAGAACTGGCGGTGCTGGCCGATGGTGTTGCCGAAAATGCAGTAATCCAGATCGTTCACATCCAGATCTTTTTGTTCAAAAAACTTTCGAGATACCGCTGCCCCCAGGGTGATGGCGTTTTCATTGGCCAGACTGCCCTGCCATTTGCAGAACGGGGTGGAATAATAGCCTTTGTAGGGGATAAATGCCTTGGTATACATAGGGTGTGTTTCCTTAATTGTTTTATATGAATGAATTATTTTCCCGTAAACACCGGTTTTCTGTGAGATGCCGCTGCGGACAGGCCTTCAAACGCGTCTGCCGAAGAGAACAGATCTTTGAGGCAGTCCAGTTCACAGGCCAGTGCCGCTTCCATGGTCAACCCTTGCTGGGCCGTCATGATCTCATTGGCCATGGCCAGGGCTTTGGGGGATTTGCGGTCCAGCATTTTTTTCACCGGTGCCGGTGCATGGTCCCACCCGCTCACCTGTGTGCCGGCAAACAGATCAGCCATGGGCGCAAACCGGTCCGGAATCTCTTTGGGCGCATATTTGTCCCCGTTGTCCGGCATGTCGGTGATCTTTCGAATGGCGGCTTCGATCTCGCCGGAATCCACGATGCAGTGAACAATCCCCAAGTCAAATGCATCCTGAGCGGAAAGGATCTGGCCGGTGAACACAAAATACCGGGCCAGGGCCGGGCCTACCCGCCTTGCCATGCGCAGCATCCCTCCCAGGCCCGGGACGATCCCGATGCCGGTTTCCGGCAGACCCATGGACCCGGCCGGGGTGGCCACGATATACCGGCATGCCAGGGCCATTTCACTGCCCCCGCCCAAAGACAGGCCGTCCAGCAGGGCAATGGTTTTTTTAGGGCTGTTTTCAATCTTCCACAGCAGGTCATGGCCTTTTTTGGTAAAGGTTTCAATGTGGTCGATGCGGCCGGCCTTGATCCGGTCCACGAAAAACTGGATGTCTGCGCCGGCCACAAATGTTTTACCGGCCCCCTGAAACACGATGGCCTGCACATCCGGATCATTTTCCGCTGTGTCAAAAGCCTGCTCCAGCTGCCGGAACACCGCCTCGTTCAGGGCGTTCATGGCATCGGGCCGGTTGATGGTGATCCAGGCGACAACCTGTTTTTTTTCCAGGGTCACGAGTTGAAACTCAAAGGGCTGTCCCTTGGCTTTCTGATCCGCAAGGATTTTCGGCATTGTAAATCCGGGATATCTTTTCACGGCCGCTTCCACCACCTGGCAGGCCTTGTCGATGCCGATGCGGTTCATGATCTCAAAAGGCCCTTCCCGCCACCGCAGCCCGATCTTGGCCCCCAGGTTCACATCTTCCATGGTGGCCACGCCTTCATCCACCAGGGAGGCCGCCGCGCCCAGGCACACACTGTAGAACCGGTCCACAATGGCCGGAATCTTGTCTTCCTCCACCGGCCCGTCGGCCAGATCCCAGTCTTTCCCGGTTTCCATCTGGGTTCTCATCATATCCGGGGTATCGTAAAACAGCCCCAGCTCGCTTCCCAGGCTCTGGGAGGCATGGACGGCCAAAGGGATTCCGGTGACATTCAGGATCTCGAACGACCCCATGCCGATGCCGAAGGCCTGTTTGCTTGCCGCCTCGATGGTGGCGATGTTGCCCATGCCTTGTTCCAGCATTCTGGCCGCCTCATTGGAGGACGGCACAAAAAACCGGTTCACGGCAAATCCCGGGGAATCCTTGACCACAATCGCCACCTTTCCATGGCGGACCGCAAAGGTTTTGGCCGTTTCCAGGGTCTTTGGGCTGGTGGTGTCATGGGGAATGATCTCCAAAAGCTTGTTCTTGGCGGGATGGAAAAAATAGTGCAGTCCGATGAACCGGTCCGGCCGGCGGGTCTGGTTGGCGAATTCATGCACGTAAAAACTGGAGGTGTTGGTGGCGAAAATGGTGGATTCTTCGCACACCTCATCCAGGCTTTTGAACAGGGCCGTCTTGACGGCTTTGTCCTCGAACACGGCCTCGATCACGATATCCGCGTCCGCCACCTCCCTGATATCCGTGGTGCCGGTAATATGCGACAAAATGGTTTCCACTTTATCCGGGGTGAACAGGCCGCGTTTCACGCCGCCCTCCAGCAGGTGCCGGATGCCTGAAAGGCCCTTGTCCACCGCGCTTTGTCTGATATCCACCAGCACCACCTGCATGCCTTCCTGGGCGATCTTCTGGGCGATCCCGCTTCCCATGTGGCCGGCGCCGATCACGCCTATTTTAGACAGTTGTGACATCTTTCCTCCTGAAACTGTGATGGTTAAGATCTGTTGTGATGACCTGTTATGGCAATTCTGACACCGTTGTCATGGTCAGAATGACGAATTTTTGATCTCCACGGCTGCCGGGCACATCCGGGTGACGGCAGTCAGTTTTCCCAGGGTCACCGGCAGGATGGTGCTGATGAAAAACCGGGCCGACTGCACCTGGCCGTCATAAAAATCAGTATCCCGGGCACTGGCGCCGGCCGCCGGTTTTCCTCCGGCCGTCAGTTTCTCTTGAGCAATCAGGGCCCGCCACACCAGCATCCAGGCCATGACCACATCCCCCAGGGACTCCAGGAACGGCCAGGCAACGGCATATCCGGTCAAAGCCCGGTCGCTGTCCGACAGGGCCGCCTTCATCGCGGCGGCAGTGTCTGCCAGTTCCGACACCGCCGTTTCCACGGCCCGGACCTCCGGGGCCAGACCGGCAACCGGTTTTCCCCGGTCTATGGTTGCCCGGATCTCTTTGATCAACCGGTCAAACAGGCGCCCATCGTGCAGGAACAGTTTTCTGCCGGCCAGGTCCATGGCCTGGATCCCGTTGGTGCCTTCATAGATGGCCGTGACCCGGACATCCCGGAAGATCTGCTCCACGGGAAATTCCGCTGTATACCCGTACCCGCCGAACACCTGGATGGCTTCGTTGCACACCGCCATGGCCCGGTCCGTGACATATCCCTTGCCAACCGGAATCAGGATGTCGATCAGATCCCGGCACCTGGTTTTTTCCGTTTCATCCTTTGCCACCGCCTTCCGGTCTTCCAGCAGCCCGATATAGCAAAGCAGGCTGCGCATGCCTTCGGTGTATGATTTCATGGTCAGCAGCATGCGCCGGACATCGGGCTGGTCGATGATGGGAACGGCGGTGCGGTCGGAGCCGGCCGGAAGCGGGCCCTGGACCCTGGTTTTCGCATATTCCAGGGCGTGCAGATACGCGGACGAGGCGCAGCCCAGTGCCTGGGCCCCCACCATGAGACGCGCCATGTTCATCATCACGAACATCATGGCCAGGCCCTTGTTTTCCTCTCCCACCAGCGTGCCGATACACCGGCCCCTGCTGCCCAGGGACAGGGTGCAGGTGGGGCTGCCGTGCAGACCCATTTTTTCCTCGATCCCGGTGCACACGATGTCGTTGGCCGCGCCCAGGCTGCCGTCTTCGTTCACATGAATTTTGGGGACCACAAACAGCGAGATCCCCCGGGACCCGGCCGGGGCGTTTTCGCATCTGGCCAGCACCAGGTGAATGATGTTGTCCGTGATATCCTGGTCCCCGCCGCTGATGAAAATCTTGGTGCCGGTCAGGCAATAGGTGCCGTCCGGATTTTTCACGGCCAGGGTCTGGAGGTCCCCCAGGTTGGACCCAGCTTCCGGCTCGGTCAGGGCCATGGTACCGCCCCACCGGCCGGTATACAGATTTTCCAGGTACAGTTTCTTCTGAATGCCGGTCCCGAACCGCTCCAGGATCTCCCCGGCCCCGTGGTTGAGGCCGGCCACCATCATCAACGCCATGTTGCCGCCGAACAGATAGTTCTGGGCCATGACATTGAGGCTGTGGGGCATGCCCTGACCCCCGAAGTCCGGATTCTGGCACGGCGCAAACCAGCCCCCTTTTTCCAGCAGATACCAGGCCCGTTTGAACGCCTCCGGCATCCGGACCCGGCCGTTCTCAAACCGGCATCCTTCGGCATCGCCGGTCTTCATGACGGGCAGCAGCTCTTTGACTGCCAGGGTGCGGGCTTCGGACACGATCAGGTCCATCACTTTTTTGTTGAATTCCCCATACCGGTCATGGGTGCTCAGCGAAGCGGCCTCAAACTGCTCGTGGAGCACGAAATCCACATCCCGCCGGTCTGCAATGATCTGTGCCATGGGATTATCCTTTCAGCACCTGGCGCTTGAGTTCTCTTTTCAACAGTTTGCCGGTGCTGGATTTGGGCAGCTCTTTGACGCTGACAAACGCCTTGGGCACCTTGAACGGGGACAGCCGGGTTTTCAGATACGATTTGAGTTCGCCCGGGTCCACGGACCGGCCGGGACGGTACACGATATAGGCGGTGACCCGCTCCCCGTATTCCCTGTCCGGCAGCCCGATCACGGCGCATTCCTCGATCTCGTGGCGGGTGTACAGTATCTCTTCGATCTCTCTGGGAGACACGTTTTCTCCGCCGGTGATGATCAGTTCCTTGATCCGGTCCACGATGAACAGGTAGTTGTCGTCATCCAGGTATCCGATGTCCCCGGACCGGAACCAGCGGCCCCAGAATGCGGTTTCCGTGTCTTCGGGCCGGTTGAGATACCCTTTCATGATATTGGGGCCGGCAATGCAGATCTCGCCTTCCCGGTTGGGGGGAAGGACCCGGCCCTGCTCATCCCGGATCTGGATCTCCACATTCGGGGCCGGGGTCCCCACCGACCCGATCACATGGCGGTGATAATGGTTGAACGACACCATGGAGGCGCTTTCGGTCATGCCGTAGGCCTCGTTGATATCCAGGCCGGTCCTGGCCTTCCATTCCCGCACCACTTCTTTTGCCATGCTGGCGGCCGCGGAAAAACAGTACCGCACCGTGCCCAGCCTCTCCCTGATATCCGGCAGGGACAGAAGGCGGATATACACGGTGGGAACCGCATACAGCTTGGTGACACCAAAATCGGCCACCGCCTTGAGCAGGGCATCCATGTTAAAGGACGGCTGAATCACCAGGCCCCCGGCGCTGAACACGGTGGCGTTCATGATGTGCATCTGGGCGAACACATGGTTGAGGGGCAGAAAACACAGGGCCCGGTCGGTTTCGCAGGAACGCTCGTTATGGGACACGTTAAAGGCCGACGTCATGATGTTTCTGTGGGTCAGCATTACGCCCTTGGGCACGCCGGTGGTACCGCCGGTATACAGGATGGCGGCGACATCATCCGGATGCCGGTCTACACTGAGAACGGGATCACTGCCGGGAACCTGCGGCACCGGGTCAAACATGGGATCGGTCTTCAGAACGAGGACGGCCGGACAGGACAGGCCTTCCAGCACCGGTTTTCCGGAGTCATCCGTGAAAATGATCTCCGGTTCGCAGTCCGCCAGCACCGGTTTGAGTTCGGCACCGGTCATGGCATGGGGCAGGGTCACGGCCACGGCCCCGGTTTTGAGGACCCCGAAATAGAAACACAGCCAGGCCGGGGAATTGGGGGCAAACAGGCCGATGTGAGAACCGGGTTTCACGCCTTTTTTCCGAAGCACTCCGGCAATCCGGACGGCAGCGGTGTTGAACTGCCGGTATGTCAGTTGAACACCGTCCGCCATCAGGGCCATGTTGTCCGGAAACTGACGGGCCGCGTTCTCCAGGTTTTTTGCGATGTTCATGACTCCCGCCCTTTTAAATGATTCGATTTACATTTTCTAACAAACGTTAGATTTTTTTATCATATGATAACTCGATATCACGGCAACGCCGGGTTGTCAACAGGATTTTTTGAAAAACCTCCGTAAAAACAGGGGGGTGCTTTCCGGCATGGATACCGCCTTTTTCGGTGCCCTGGCACCGGCCTGAGATCCACAGTCTCTGACAGTCCGGCACCAGGGCACCGAAAAAGGCTGCCGCTATGGCAAAATGATCCCGGAAAAAGGCCCCCCGGGGCGATTCTTTTACAGAACACATCCACAGGGGGCCGGGTGCTGCTTCCAGGAGGTCATCTGGGAACCCACAGCACCATCCGGGGTTTTTCCTTCATTTTTTCAGCCAGTTCTTCGATGGGGCCAAAAGTCATGCACCCGGCCATGCAGTGCTTCACACAGGCCGGGGCCAGCCCTTTTTTCGTGCGGGGTTTGCACAGGATGCACAGCTCGGTGGGGAACGGCAGATAGGTCAGGTAGTGTTTGTCCTTTGGCAGGGCCTGGACGATCTCCTGGACCCGGATGCCGCCCATGCCGGCAGGCCACTTGTTTTCCTGGGCGCACGCCACCTGGCAGGCATGGCACCCGGTGCAGTATTCATAGTCGATAAGAAGTCCGAATTGCGGTTTTGGGCTCATGATCTGCCTCCTTCGCATTTGTAGATCCGGCACAAGGAGTGCTTGATGGGGGCGCCCTGGCCGTCTTTGCCCTGGTGACCCATGGGAATGAGCTGGTTGATGTTGGAATCCCACATGCCGTAGAGATCGGGTTCGGCCGCCTTTTTTTCCGGAAACCACCAGCCGTGCGGCGCCATGATCATCCATTCCGGCACCACCGGCGTGACCTTGGCCTTGTACCGGGCCCGGCCCATCCAGTTCTCTATCCACATCCATTCCCCATGGCTGATATGATTTTGTGCGGCCGTGGCCGGATGGATCTCCACCACCGGATCCGGATCGATCTCCCGGAGCCAGGGTATCTGGCGGTGTTCGGTGTGGAAAAACGCCGGAGACCGCCGGCCCGTGGACAGGATCAATGGATAGTCTTTGGCCAGGTCCGGCCGGGACACCGGGGTAAAAGGAGGCTCCTCATGCCGGGGCATGGGTTCCAGGTCCCATTCTTCCCGGAGGGTGGCATACAATTCGAACAGCCCGGTCTGGGTCCGGAAGCCCGGTTTCTTATCCGGCCGCAGCAGGCCTTTTTCATGGCGCAGATAAGGGCAGGAGCTGCTGCCTTCCGGGGGATAGGCCCATCCTTTGGCCTGGAGTTCTTTAAATGTCATGCCCGCAGGCTTGAGGATATCGTCATACAGTTCATGAATGGTGTTGAACTTGAATTCCGGATCAAACCGCCTGGCCAGCTCGAAATTGATGGCCACATCCGGCCGGCACCCGTCCACCTCCACCACCTTGTTGATGGTCTGAAGCGGCACCCACCAGCTTCGGAAACTGTCTTTTTCCAGAAACGAGCCGGCCGGCAGCACCACGTCCGCGTACTGAGTGGTGGGGGTATGGAACAGGTCCACGGCCACGATGAAATCCAGTTTTTCCAAAGCGGCCCGCCATTTTTTGGGATCCATGCCCAGCCCCTGCATGATGCCGGCGGTCTGGATCCACATCCCTTTGATGGGATAGGGATCTTCCGTGAAAATCTGATCCAAAGTCATGTCGGTCTGGCACCGCCAGTAAAACTTGTTCAAGGGCATGTACCGGTCCGCACCGATGCGGGGCTTGTCCTGTTCTTCTGTCTTCAGGCGGATGGCCCCTTTGGTGCCGGGCAAGGCATAGGGCACCACATCAAAGGCAAACCGGGCAAACACATTGCCGCCGGGCACATCCAGGTTGCCGGTGATGGCCCACAATGTGGAAATGCCGGTAACCAGGGGCGTCAGCGCAGGGGTCATGTCCACGGCCACGCCCCAGTGGATGGCGCCGGGCTTGCTCTTGGCATACATGACCGCTGCATCATGGATATCTTTGGCAGGAACCCCGGTGATCGTTTCCACTTTGTCCAGAGGATACTCATTGACCCGGGCGCAGAACGCATCCCATACCGTGTGACAGCTAACGGTGCGCCCGTCTGCCATCTTGATTTCCCATTCACCGGACACCGCCGGGTCTGCATCCAGGACATCCCGGAATCCCACCGACGTGGTATCCCAGATGACGGGTTTGTTTTCTCTGGTATCCCATCCCGCAAAATTCTTGTCTGATCCGCCGGGATAAAGATCTGATTCCCGGACCAGTTTTCCCGTGTCTTTGCGGATCAGGTGCACGGCATTGGACCATTTTTTCACAAACGCTTCATCATACAGGTTGTTGTTGATCACCACGTTCAGAAATCCCATGACCAGCGCAGAATCCGTTCCCGGCCGCAGCCGCAGATGATGTTTGGCCCGGGAGCCGAACCAGGACAGGCGGGGATCGATGCAGATGATTTTGGTGCCTTTTTTCATCAGATCGATGATCCAGTGGCCGAACAGGTTGTCCGGACAGGTGGCATGGATGTTGTAGCCCCAGATGATCATGGTTTCCGGCACTTTGTATCCGGGATGATCATACCGGTCTTCAAACCACTGGGCCGCGTCAAACACGGCAAAATCCCCCTGGACCGTGATGGCGGCCGCCAGTCTCGGACCATAACAGGCCTGGCCGGTCAGCCCGAACATCACGTTGGGACTGCCGTAGGCATAGGCCAGCATGCAGATCCAGGCGTAGATATCTCTGCCGGTTCCCACGTTGAACACCATGCTTTCCGGGCCGTATTCCTCCCGGATCTTGTTCATTTTTTCCTCGATCAGGTCGAACGCCTCTTCCCAGGAAATGGCGTCCCATTTGCCCTCCCCTCTTTTCCCGGTCCGCCGCATGGGAGATCTCAGCCGGTCCGGGTGATCGATGTACTGGGTCATGGCCAGAACCCTTGCGCACAACCGGCCCTGGTTCATGGGGTGGTCCGGGTCCCCTTCGATTTTCACCAGCTTGCCGTCCCTGACATGGGCCAGCACCCCACACCCCCCATGACACCCCGGCCCGGGAGACCAGGTGGTGGTTTTGTAAATCCGGGTTTCAGACGATGACATTGCGAATTCCTCCTTTTTGTTTCATTCCGTTGACCACGGTCCCTGATCCGTCCGATCCGCATTGTGCGGACCCACTGCCAGACCCCAGGCAGGCTAGCCCACCGGGATACCCTTTGTCCGGACTGTCAGAGCCTGTGGATCTCAGTCCGGACAAAGGGTATCCCGGTGGGCGGGTTCCTGGCAGAGTTTATCTGACAAAGACACCGTTTTTTGTCATCAACCCATCCATAACAAACAACCAATTGATAGTCAATAAACAAATTATCAATAAATTGACTATTTATTTATTGAACACTTTTTGATATATTCAAGAGAGGTAATTTTTTAAAAAATCGACTTATATGACTCTTTCTGGAAAAAAGGAGCCTGCACCCCATGTCCCAGACCAATTACAGAAATGACCTGACCCTGGATGAAAAAGTGCTGATGGCGATTGTCCGGGCAGCGGAAAATTTTAAAAGAACCCATTCCGCTGTTTTCAAACCGTTTGGTCTGTCCTTTCCCCAGTACAATATTCTGCGGGTCCTTGAATCCTCCCATAAGGGACAGAACAAAATCAGTGTCGTGGGAAAAATCATGCTGGTGCCTAATGCAAATATGACAGGCCTGGCCAAACGCCTGGAACAAAAAGGGTTCATTACCCGGCAGCCGGACCCGGGTGATGAGCGGGTGACCCTGCTGACCATCACTGAAAAAGGCAGGGTCACCCTCAGGCAGATAAAAGAGGAAAAAGATTCAGCCATTACTGCCATACTTAAGGATTTTGACAGCGCTGATAAAATTGATCTGCTGGAAAATATCAAAAAGGTCATCACGGCCACAGCCGAGATGACCCGGCTTTCTGAAAAAAACCGGCTGCCGTGAAAAGGAGAGCGGAAATGATGACATATGCCAGTTTGTTTGAACCGGTCCGAATCGGCCGGCTGGAGATCAAAAACCGGTTCGCCATGGCTCCCATGGGGCCCCTGGGGCTATCCGACACGGAAGGTGCGTTCAATCAGAAGGGGATTGATTATTATACGGCAAGGGCAAAGGGTGGCACCGGTCTTCTGATTACCGGGGTCACGTTTGTGGACAATGAGATTGAAAAGCATGCCATGCCCCATGTGCCCTGCGCCACCCACAACCCGGTTCATTTTATCCGTACCGCAAAAGAGATGACCGAACGGATCCATGCATATGACGCAAAAATTTTTTTACAGATGTCCGGCGGGTTCGGCCGGGTCACGGTCCCCACCAACATGGGGGAATACCCCCCGGTGGCGCCATCTGCAATCCCCCATCGCTGGATGGACAAAATCTGCCGGCCTCTGGAAACAGATGAAATCCACCACATCGTGACCATGTTTGGACAGGGTGCTTTCAATGCCAGGCGCGCAGGATTTGACGGGGTCCAGATCCATGCCGTGCATGAAGGATATCTCATCGATCAGTTTGCCATCTCATTTTTCAATCACAGGACAGATGAATATGGCGGTTCTCTTGAAAACCGGCTGCGGTTTGCCAGACAGATTGTGGAAAAGATAAAACAAACCTGTGGCGATGATTTTCCGGTCACCCTCCGGTACAGTCCCAAAAGCTTTATCAAGGACTATAAATCAGGGGCACTGCCCGGGGAGGCGTTTGAAGAAAAAGGACGGGATATCGAAGAAGGGATTGAAGCGGCAAAACTCCTGGTGGCATATGGGTATGACTGCCTGGATGTGGATGTGGGGTCCTATGATTCCTGGTGGTGGAGCCACCCGCCCATGTATCAGAAAAAAGGGTTGTTCATGCCCTATGCCGGATTGATGAAAAAGTCCGTTGATGTCCCCGTGATCTGTGCCGGTCGAATGGACAACCCGGTTACCGCCGTTGAAGCCGTTGAAAACGGAATCTGTGACATCATCGGGTTGGGCCGTCCGTTGCTGGCGGATCCCGACTATGTGAACAAAGTGATGGGCAACGATATCCGGTCCATCCGGCCCTGTATCTCCTGCCATGAAGGATGCATGGGAAGGGTGCAGACCTACTCGGCCCTCAATTGTGCGGTCAACCCGCAGACCTGCCGTGAACAGACCGCCGCTTACAATCCTGTCCTCAAGCAGAAAAAAGTGATGATTGCCGGCGGGGGTGTCGCCGGGTGTGAAGCAGCACGCGTCCTTGCCACCAGAGGACATTCTCCGGTTCTCTTTGAAAAATCGGACCGGCTCGGGGGCCATCTGATTCCCGGCGGTGTCCCGGATTTCAAGGAAGATGATATTGCCCTGGTGAACTGGTATGCATATCAGCTGGAAACCCTGGGGGTCGACGTGCGGCTGAATACCCAGGTCGATGCGGCCCATATCCTGTCCGGTTCCTATGATGCAGTTCTTATTGCAACCGGTTCCCATCCCAGAATTATTTCTTTGGGAGATGATGACCAGGTCCATACTGCCGAAGAGGTCTTTTCAGGCAAAAAAAATCCCGGTTCAAGGGTGTTGGTGGCCGGGGGCGGCCTGATCGGATGTGAACTGGCTCTGTGGCTGGCACAGCAGGGCAAACAGGTCACCATTGTCGAGCAGATGGAAAAACTGCTGGCCGTCAACGGACCCCTGTGCCACGCCAACAGTGATATGCTTGAGGCTCTGATTCCCTATAACGGGATACAGGTTCACACCGGAACCCGGATTCAGTCGTTCAGAGCAGGCAAAGCCGTCTGTACAACGCCTGACAATGAGGTCATCATCAACTGTGACAGTGTGATTCTGGCAGTGGGGTATGACCCGGACCGGTCCCTTTATGAAGAGATCCGGTTTCAGATGCCGAACACCTATGTTCTGGGGGATGCCCGGCGTGTGGCCAATATCATGTATGCCATATGGGACGCCTTTGAAGTGGCCAATGGCATCTAACCGCAAAGGATGAGACCGTTTCCTGAGTTTACAAAAGGAGCATCACTCCATGTGCTTCATCCCATGGGCTGATTTGAACTCGTGCCACTCCTCATGATCCAGATAACCGTTTCCGTCCAGATCGACGGCATCGAAAACCGCTTCATTGTCTGATTCATCTGCAAAATACGCATTGAATTCCTCGCGGGAGACCTGGTCATTTTGGTCTTTGTCCATGTCCGGAAAGTGAGCGTTGAATTTCGACGGTTCCGGCAGGGCCTTGTCGTGATACCTTTTTTTATGGTGCATGCCCCCCATCCCCTGGTGCATCTTCTTGAACTGGTGCCATTCCTCACGGCTCAAACTGCCGTTTTTGTCGCTGTCCAAGGTGTCAAATCCCTTCTGCTCAGTTGATGGGAATACCTGTTTGAATTCCGTGTAGCTCAGGCTGTCATCCCCATCGGCATCCATCTCTGAAAAAGGCCGGTCAAACTTGACGTGCCCGCCCGGCGCCTGTTTATTGTCCTGGTCGCAGGACGACCCAAACACCGGTGAAACAGCCAAAACAGATACCACGAGAACAAAACCAGCCATTATCGATAAACTTTTAATACGTGCCATCATATCATCTCCTCAGTTCGTTATCCGGTTATCAGTTTTACCATTGACCCCTTTTTTCCGATTAACAGAAACAATAATCACAAACCATTGCAATGCAACTGAACACTGAAATCAGGAATTGAGCTATCAACATGAATCAGCATGCCGGAAAATCCGATCCTTTTTTCAATCAAACCTGTATTTTTCGGACAGTTTCACACAAGCACATCCCAATATCCGCCTTTGGGAGAACCAACCCGCCTCAACAACCCCATCCTCTTTAATTTTTCAATGTTTTTATCGATGGCTGTCGTGCTGATGCCGATTGTTTCCGCCATTTCCCTTATTGATATGCGGGGGTTGTCTTTGGCGGTCTGCAGAATTTTTTTCTGATTTTCTACCAACCCATCTACCAACCCATCTACCAACCCTCCGGGGCGGTTCTGATCCTCTTCCGTCGTTCTATCCTGGATGTTGTTTTTTCCGTTTTCTGTTTTTCCCTCAATAACAGCCATATACTGCGGAGAAAATCCGAATTCCACCCAAAGATCATACCCGTCCACATGGATTTCGGGAGGCGGCGAGTCTGCTTTGCGGCAGGCGGAAAATATTTTTTCAATCCCACGGCCCCAGGATTCGATCTCCCCGGAGCGGAAAAACGCATTGGCCACGTCCGGATTATAGGGATGGGAGGCATGGGCACCCAGCAGCTTTTCAAGGTCCCAGCCGTCAGGCAGTACCGCTGGATTCCAGATTTTCAGTTTATGCTCGTACACCCGGATCTGTATGGGGGCGGGTACGGCATAATCCCGGTGCACCAAAGCATTCAGCACCGCCTCGCGCAGGGCCTCGTAAGGTACGGGAAACCGCTCGATCCGCTGAATCCCCTGGTAGCTGATGGCGGCTTTCATATATTTGGTTCGCAGCAGGTCGACCACGGCATGGGCCTGGGAAAAAAGAGATCCATGGATTTCATCATGATAGGCCAGGTCTGATTCAGAAACAAAAAATCCGATTTTCACAAATGCCCCGGTGATGAATCGATCCGGGTCTTCATGAAACAGCAGTACGGCGGCCCGTTTCAGGTATTTTCCCTCCACCAGTTTCAACTTTTCCAGCAGCCCTGAATCTGATGCCAACAGATCTGCGGCACTCAGGCGGCCGCTGGCAGCAGCCAGTTCACGGAATCGCTTCAGACTTGACAGGGACAGATCCGAAGATTTGACCCCGGGCAGCGGCACGGAATCCCAGGTCCGACCCTGCCGCTGCAGCAGAAACCGGTCCAAGGCCGCTCCTTTCAGCTCCTGGAGCGTACTGCCGCTGCGGGTATAGTACCGCCCCCGAAAACTGATGGGATTGGTATAGGCAGGCACATGAATCTCCAGCAGATCCACCCCGGCTTCCTTCACCAGGTTGACATCCACCATGATTCCCAGCAGGTCACGGATTTTATTGGGCAGATCCTCCAGCAGTTTTGGACCGTTCGAAACGCCCACCGCTTTCCCCCGGTCGTTTCTGCCGATCACCAGCACACCGCCCCGGCCGTTGGCAAACCCGCTGACCCAGCGCAGGTATTCGTCCCGCCAGGATTCTTTCCATTCGATGGTCTGGTTTTCCCGGATCATACACCGGCCTCCATAAATCCTTTCTGCAATCTTTCTTAATTCTTTCTGCGAAAATGCCTGCAGAAAGAACCTGGTATTTTTCTTTTCCGTTGTCAATCAAGGCATTTTATTATACCTGAGTGTTCCTTTTATTTTGCAACATCGTATTTTATTCTGCATTTCTTTCTGCAATCCACCATTAACGGAATTTTATTTGAAATTTTCATGGTTCACATATTGCCCTGAAAAGTCTTCAAATCCATTTGTGACGGCAAAATCCACATGGCTGCCCAATGATTTGAAATGCGCTTTTCCACAGGCGATCTTGGCTTTTTCCATCGGCCGGAGCGCATCAGTGAACAAGGTGCTTTTGGTTTCCACCACAAAATAGAGTTTCTCCCTGCCGTCCGCCTCGATCAACACGGCCCAGTCCGGATTATAGGCGCCCAGAGGGGTGTCGATCCTGAACCATTTTGGCAGTTTGGCATACAGTTTGACATCATTGCTTTTTTCAAAGGCTGTGGCAAATTCAAGCTCAATATCTGAATCATAGACCACATGGTCGAAAATGGATTTTCTGGCTTCCACCATGTTTTTATGCAGGTATCCGAACAGCTCGTTTTCCTCGAACAGCTGCTGGGCATAATAGTGATCATTCCCGATCCGGTGGTATTTGATGCCATCCACCACAAACAGCCGCATCTGGTTTTTGATGATGGCGGATACCTGTTCAATGAACTTCTGGGGATTGTTCTTGAACGATGCCAGCCTGCCGCTGTCATTGATGATTTTGACGATGGTTCTGCGGGTCAGATTGGTCTCGTTCTGGAGATAGGTGATCAGGTCCGGCAGTTCAAAAGACCGGGCATCATAGACATGGGCGGTTTCCTGAATCTGTTCGGCATGCACGCCGCCCCGGTCGATTTCCGTTCTGGCCTTGCGGTATATGAACCGGGCCTTCCCAACCTGCAGACTGGTCTTGATCTCTTCGGCACATCTGGCTGCCAGCGCATCCACATCAAAATCCACCCGGAAAGTGGTGCGGTACTTGATCCGGTCCCAGAGCTGTTTGAAATCCTCACTCAGATACACCGCCTTGTTCAGGGATACATTTTTCCGGTTGCCGCGATTTTTGATGTTCAGTTTACCTGCCACTTTTTTGAGCATGGCGGCAATCTGCCGGGCCTGGGGTTCAAACGCTTCCGGCAGATCCAGGTCCCCGGTTTTCAACGCTTTTTTCAAAGGTTCCTGAACCTTTCCCCCGGCATCGATATACCTGGCCGTTTTCAGATGATCCCAGAGCGTTTTTGAGGCATCAACCCCCAGGTATTCATTCACATGCCCATCCACGGAAACCACCATGTTTGCGAACAGGTGTTTTTCCACCACACCGAATTTGATGCCCTCTTCCTGCTCGATCTCTTTTTGAAGCTGGGCCGCAAAAGCTTCATAGGATTCATTGGCCATGACGGTCAGGGTGTTCACATCAAACCCGTGCACCCGCTCCCCATCCTGGTTGACCGCGATGCGAAGCCCCCGGCCGATTGTCTGCCGCCGTTCCTTCTCAGATCCCATTTCCCGCAAATTGCAGATCTGAAATACATTGGGATTATCCCACCCCTCTTTCAGGGCGGAATGGGAAAAGATGAACTTCAGTCTGGAATCAAAACTGAGCAGTTTTTCCTTGTCTTTCATGATCAGGTTATAGGCGCTTTCATCGGCAAGGGTTTTGCCGGAGGCGTCCTTGAGCATCTCTTTTCCGGAGGCATCTTTTTTCTTGTCCGCGGCAAAATACCCGTTATGGACTTCAGCCGGCAGCGTATCCAGGTCAACCCCGTCAAAAAGCTTCAGAAAATGATATAAGTTGAATACTCCAGAGAGGATTGCTTCAGGGATTTCTTCAATCTCATTGATGGGCTGTTCTGTTTTTTTACTCATCGGATTATCCGCATCTGTCGGTTATAATGCGTGCATTCCTGTTCGGGCGATATTGGTTTAATCGTTTTTAAGATAGTGGCTTCAGACTGCTGAGCAAAATAAAGATCCCACCGCAATTGCAGATTCAGCCAGAAATCAGGGCTGACAACGTAAAACTTTGAAAGCCGTAGCGCTGTGCTTGGTGTGACACCCCTGCGACCATTAATAATTTCATTGATTCTCTGATAGGGAACACGTATCGAATCTGCCAACTCTTTCTGCTTTAGCCCCATCGGTTTCAAAAATTCTTCAAGAAGCATTTCCCCCGCGTGAGTGGTTGCTCTGTGTGTTGGAATTCGAATCATATATAACTCATTGGTTGATAGCGTATCAATGTTAATCTGTAATTTCAACATCTGATGGTCCATTTTCAGACCATTTGAAACAAATCAGAGGAGGACGCTGCGTGATCAGGCCTTCAACACTTACCAGTACCGGTTGTCCCGGTGATATGTTTGCCTGAAGACAGGCCCGATTCCGGCTGTTCGCCATCGTCCCGCCTGTATTTCCATGGATTCTCAGCAAGGTCCTGTTTGATGTATTCACGATAATCCTTGAACAACTTCATGAATAGATCTTCAAATTCCGATTTGCTCACAAAGGTGTCATTATGCGCTTGTTCCTTTTCGATCCTCTCTTCTTCTACCTGCTTTCTGTAGACATCTTCATCAACAGGACCCCACTTCTCCTCTATCTCTTTTTTGACCTGTTCCCATGGAATCCCTTTTACCTCACCCGATTCAAACTCTTTTTCTCTTTTTTCAAGCTCCAATCCGAGAGGGTCGTCTTCCCGGCTGTAGCCCGGTTCTGGAATCATTTCATAATCAAGAATCGGCTTGCCAAAAGCTTCCGCCATCATCACCCATGAATGCCGCAATTCTTGGATGGTTTCACCAAAAGGTTCAATTGGATCTCTGGTGATTGCCCCTGCAAATCCATTCTTGTCATAGTATGCTTCATGTATGGCATACGTGTAATCGATTCTGTCTTTTTTGCTCGAAGAATCCTTACAAACCGTTTTTTTTCGAACAACTCTATAATTCCACATGATTCACCTTCATTAGGGGCCAAATCATTTACAAAATGATGGCTTCCCATCAAATCTCATGCATAATTATACACCGGTGTCTTGATCACTCTATCCGGTGTTTTTCTGTTTTTAATGATACTTTGGATATGTTCCACTGTCTCAGGGGCAAAAAAATGCTCCCCGGTCTCCCTGCATTCACGTGCCGGGACATTCTCAATGATAAAAAATTTACCACCATGTTCCAGGGTATAGGTCACTTTTGTATCCACCATTGTTTCTTGCATACGAATATCCCCCCTAATTCACCTTCTGACCCGATAATCTATCCAAACACATGGATCAGGTTCATATAAGGTGATAATTTTTACAAGCGGCCTGATCGGATAACTGCACTGAACATGCAGTGGCCGTCCCGCCATTGTAAAGCCAAAAACCAGACAACTCGGGCCATACTTATCGTTCGGATAGTCTTCAATAACTTCGCTTTGGCTGGAAATTGCCTCCTGCATTTCAGCCACACTTATGTCCCGGATGATGCTCTGATCAACCGCATGTTTTGAGAACTCAAATTCACGCCTTTCGAATTTGGCTTGAATTTCATGTATCTTTAACATGTTATGATACTATCAGCCCTTTGATGTATTGTCAATTTGCCTCAAATCGACAATACATCTTTTGATTCTGCTCAATCCTCAATACCGGTCACGGTGTAGCCGGCATCCGTGATGGTCCGGGTCACCAGGTCTTTGTCAACGGGTTGTCTGGATTCCACCACAGCCTGTTTCTGTTCCAGGTCGACATGGGTGGATGTGATGCCTTCGAGGGCGTTCAGGCGGTCGGTGACACTTTTGGCGCAGTGCATACAGCTCATGCCGTCAATTTTGATGATGGTTTTCATGGAAGTCTCCTTTCTATCTGGTTCATTTGTGTCTGGTTCACTGGATTGATCTGAAGCTTTGGGCTCCAGCGTGGGTTTGAAATTTTTCAGGCGCAGGGCATTGGTCACCACGGATACGGAACTCAGCGCCATGGCGGCGGCCGCAAACATGGGGTTCAGGGTGGGACCGCCGAACAGGTGGAACAGCCCGGCCGCCAGTGGAATGCCTGCGGAATTGTAGAAAAACGCCCAGAACAGGTTCTGCTTGATGGTCTTGAGGGTGGCCCGGCTCAGATCGATGGCCGTGACCACGCCGGACAGGCTGTTCTGCATCAGAACAATGCCTGCGGATTCCATGGCCACATCCGTGCCGGAACCGATGGCAAATCCCAGGTCGGCCTGGGCCAGGGCCGGGGCGTCATTGATGCCGTCCCCCACCATGGCCACCCGGCTGCCGTCCGCCTGGAGCTGTTTCACCTGGTCTGCCTTGTCGCCCGGCATGACCTGGGCCACCACCTGGTCGATATTCACCTGTTCTGCAATGGCCCGGGCGGTCAGTTCGTTGTCTCCGGTCAGCATCACGGTTTTGAGCCCCATTTTCTGGAGCCTTGCAATGGCGGCTGCGGAATCCGGCTTGACCACATCGGCCACGGCAATGATACCGGCCAGTTCCCGGTCCACAGCCAGGTACATCACGGTTTTTCCCTGGCCGGACAGATCGTCGGCTTCCGGCAGATCCGCGTCCAGCACCTGGTTTTCCTTCATGAACGCCAGGTTGCCGAACATCAGGTCCTTGTTGTCCACGGTCACGGTGATGCCCCTGCCGGGAACCGCGGAAAATCCCGTTGCCGGCAGAAAAGACAGCCCCTGTTGTTCACTTTCCGCCACCACGGCCGCACCCAGGGAATGTTCCGATCCTTTTTCAGCCGATGCCGCCAGCTGAAGAATGTTTGATTCTTCAAATCCATTGAGGGCCTTTATGTCGGTAACCCTGGGTTTGCCCTCGGTGATGGTCCCGGTCTTGTCCAGCACAATGGTGTCGATGCGGCCGGCGGTTTCAAGGGGCTGCCCGCCCTTGATCAAAACCCCTAATGATGCGCCTTTGCCGGTCCCCACCATAATGGCGGTGGGCGTGGCCAGGCCTAATGCGCAGGGGCAGGCGATCACCAGAACGGCGATGAATATTTTCAAAGAAAACGCCACCCCGGCCCCGCCCACAAACCAGGCCCCGGCCGATACCAGGGCGATGCCGATGACCACGGGCACAAAATAGCTGGAGATCACATCCGCCAGCCGGGCGATGGGGGCCTTGCTGCCCTGGGCTTCTTCCACCAGCTGAATGATCCGGGCCAGGGCCGTGTCTTTGCCCACCTTGTCGGCCCGGTACCGGATGGTGCCGTTCTGATTGATGGCGGCACCGGTCACGGGATCTCCCTGGCTTTTTTCCACGGGGATGCTCTCTCCGGTGAGCATGGATTCATCCACCGAGGTGCGGCCGTCCACCACCGTGCCGTCCACGGCGATCTTTTCCCCGGGTCTGGCGATCAGCTCATCCCCGACCGTTACCTCTTCAATGGGGATCTTGGCTTCTTTACCGTCCCGGACAACGGTGGCGGTCTTGGGGGCCAGTCCCATGAGCTCCTTGATGGCACCGGACGTGCGCCCCTTGCTCACGGTTTCCATGTATTTGCCCACCTTGATCAGGGCGATGATGACACCGGCGGTTTCATAATACAGGTTCATCACGTATTCGGTCCGGCCAAGGAAAATCAGCACGGTATTGATGCCGCTGTAGATAATGGCGGCCGTGGTGCCCACGGCGATCAGGGAGTCCATGTTGGGATGGCCCTTGAACAGAGCGGGGAATCCCCGGGTATAAAAATGAAATCCGGCCAGGATGATGGGCAGGGTCAGCATCAGCTGGGTCAGGGCAAAGGCCCCGGGACGGTGGGCCGGGCTGATGAATGACGGAAGCGAAATTCCCACCATCTCCGCCATGGCCACAAACACCAGCGGAACGGCAAATCCGATGGAAATGATCAGGCGGACATACTCCTGTTTGCGTTCCTTCTCTTTTTTCTGCTCATCTTCATCCGGGCTTCGGGTGTCATCCACAGGGGACAGCCCGTATCCGGCCGAGGCCACCGCATGGATGATATCCGCTTCTTCCGTCCCGCCCGGTTCATAGGTCACCTGGGCTTTTTCCGTTGCCAGATTGACTGATGCCGATTCAACACCGGACACATCCCTGATGGCGTTTTCCACCCGCCTGACACAGGCGGCACAGGTCATGCCGTCGATTTTAAACTGTCTGGTTTTCATTTTCATGGAGGTCACTCCTTTCCCGGGGCAGCGAGCCTGCCTGTCCTGCACAGACCCGGCCGCCGGGTCATATCCGTTTGCTCAGCAGCTGCATCAGTTCATCGATCTTTTCCTGAATCTCTTTCTGGTCCTCCGAGGTCACCGCATGCATCAGGCAGTGCTGCATATGGGTTTTGAGCACCTGCTGCTCCACCCTGTGCAGGGCCGCCTTGACCGCCTTGAGCTGGGTCAGGATATCCACGCAGTAGCGCTGGGTTTCAATCATCTTCTTGATGCCCCGGATCTGTCCCTCGATACGGTTGAGACCGGGCAGCTGATCATGATGCGGGGGATGCATGGCACCTCCTTGTTTCAATTTATTCTGATTTAATACTATACCCTGGTAGGGTATTTGTCAAGGTGCCTCGGCTGCCCTTCATCATTGCGCTCATCAAAACAAAAGCATCAAAATCAGCAGGTGGATTCGGCAATCTTTTCTTGACACAACCGCAGTTTCATACAAGAATCAGGCCATAACGGTCAATTTTTCAAGGACATGTCATGACATTCGATCATCCTGCCCCGCCCCATCCCATCCAGGCATTGCCGGTCCGGATCATCATCCCGGTGGCACTGACCATCCTCTTGTTTATCCTGACCATTTTTCTGTTCATCCTTCCCAAGATGGAATCGTTCATGATGGACGGAAAAAGGGAAACCACCCGGCACCTGACCGAAACCGCCTGGTCGGTGCTCGATTATTTCCATGAGCAGGAAACATCCGGAAGCCTGTCGCGGGAAAAGGCAAAACAGGCGGCGGTGGCTTTGCTGGAACAGCTGCGGTACGGGGATGATCACAAGGATTATTTCTGGATCAACGACACGACCCCTGAAATGATCATGCACCCTTACCGCCCGGACCTGGAGGGCCGGAACGTGGCCGAATTCAAAGACCCGGCCGGCAATCCCCTGTTTGCCGACATGGTGGAAATCACCCGGACTTCGGGCGCGGGCTTCGTGGACTATCTGTGGCAGTGGAAGGAGGACCCCACCCATATCGTGCCCAAGATCTCCCATGTCAAAGCGTTCGACCCCTGGGGATGGATCATCGGCACCGGCATCTATGTGGCGGATGTCAAAGCGGACATCTCCGCAGTCACCCGGAAGATCACCCTGGCCTGTGCCGGTATCCTGGGGGTGATGCTTCTGCTGTCCGGGTATGTCATCTGGGCGGCTGCCGCTTCCAGAAAGGAAAAGCTGGCAGCCATGGCCCGTTCCGAACTCCAGGAAAAACAGCTGGTCCAGGCGGACAAGATGGCTTCTTTGGGCATCCTGGTGGCCGGGGTGGCCCATGAGGTGAACAACCCGGCCACCACCCTGATGCTCAACGCACCGAACCTGAAAAAAGCGTTTGAATCGTTTCTGCCGGTGCTGGATGACCATTTTGCAAGGCACCCGGATGCCCGGGTCTGCCATATGGCCTACCCGGACCTGCGCACCCGCATCGAGCGCATGCTGGCCGCCGTTCTGGACTCATCCACCCGGATCAAGCAGATCATCACCGATCTCAAGGATTTCTCCCGGCCGGCCGACACCCGGACCCTGTTTCCGGATCCGGAGATCGACGTGAACCAGGTCGTGAAAAAGGCCCTGGACCTGACCCGGCCCACCCTGAAAAAGATCACGCCCCATGTATCGGCAGTCCTTGACACGTCTGTGCCTCCGGTGGCCGGGGATTTTCAGAAACTGGTCCAGGTGGTGATCAACCTGCTGATGAATGCGGGCCAGGCCCTGGAAAACAAAGACCAGTCCATCACGGTCATCACCTCCGCCAACCGGCACAAAAACATCGTCACCATCGAGGTGATGGACACCGGTCCGGGCGTGCCGCCGGACATGCTGGAAAAAATCATCGATCCGTTTTATACCACCCGAAGGGATGACGGGGGCACCGGCCTGGGGCTGTTTATTTCCGAAAAAATTGTGTCTGACATGCAGGGCGTGCTGGAACTGGCATCCGAACCCGGCCGGGGATTTACCGCCAGGATCGTCTTGCCCTGCAAGGAAAAATAAACTATAAAAAACCCATGGAACCGACGACAATGGACAAACCGATCCTGGTAGTGGATGACGAACCCGAAATCCTGATGGCCGTGGACACCACGCTCCGCATGGCCGGGTTTGACCACATCGTCACCATCAATGATGCCCGCGACGTGATCCGGCACATGGAGCGGGAGATCCCCGGCCTGATCCTGCTGGACCTGAACATGCCCCACATCAACGGGGGGCGCCTGCTCAAAATCATCCGAAAGACTTGGCCGAAGATCCCGGTGATTGTACTCACCGGCACCATCGAGGTGGATACGGCGGTTCAATGCATGAAAATCGGTGCCATGGATTATGTGATCAAACCGGTGGAGGAAGAGCGGTTGATCACAGCGGTCAAACAGGCCCTGGCCCTGGAGGAGACCGGAGAAACCGGCAAAAAACCGCTGCACCAGGACCTGTTCGCCCAGATCAAAAATCCGGCCGCGTTCCGTCATATCATTACCCAGGACAAGAAAATGCACTCGATTTTCCATTATGTGGAAGCCATTGCCCCCTCGCTCCAGCCGGTTCTGGTGTGCGGCGAAACCGGGGTGGGCAAGGAACTGATCGGCCAGTGCATCCATGAACTGAGCGGGCGCAAAGGTAAGCTGGTGGTGGTGAATGTGGCCGGCCTGGATGACAATGTGTTTTCCGACACCCTGTTCGGGCATGTGCCCGGCGCGTTCACCGGCGCGGACAAGGCCAGGCCCGGGCTGATCGAACAAGCGGCCGGCGGCACCCTGATGCTGGATGAAATCGGGGACCTGGCCCTGACCTCCCAGGTCAAGCTGCTGCGCCTGCTGCAGGAAGGGGATTACCTGGCCCTGGGATCAGACAAAACCCGGCATTCCGATGCCAGAATCATCGCTTCCACCAACCAGGACCTCTGGGCCCTGGAAAAACAGGGAAAATTCCGGCGGGACCTGATCTACCGGCTGTCCACCCACACCCTGACCCTGCCGCCGCTCAGGGAAAGGCTCCTGGATCTGCCCCTGCTCCTGGACCGGTTCGTGTGCCAGGCCGCCGCCGAACTGGACAAACCCATTCCGGACATTCCCAAAACCCTGATCGAACTGATGGAGACCTATCCGTTCAAGGGAAACATTCGGGAACTGAAGTCCATGGTCCATGATGCCATCACCCGGTATGAAACAGGACCGATCACCGCAGATCTGTTCAAGGGACTGGATGCCACGGACACGGAAGACGGCCGGACGGATGATACACCCCATACCCTGGAAACCGATAAGGGACTCCCCACCCTCAAGGAAGCCTCCAACCTTCTGGTGGAAAAAGCCATGGAACAGGCCGGCGGAAATCAGTCCGCCGCCGCGAAAATCCTGGGCATTTCCCAGCAGGCATTGAGCAAACGCCTCCAGAAAATCCGGAAATAGACCTACAACCTGGGTTGTACCCACAACTTTTGTTGTAATTTCGTTTCAATCCCTGATTGCTGCCCCGTTTTTATAAATCCCGCCAGTTTTCCACAACTTTTGTTGTAAACAGGTGAAAAAACACTGTTCAGAAAATATTTGATATTTTGTAGTAAAATCAGAAAGTTATCTAGATTTTCTCTGGTGGCATGCCGATTGCAAATCTCAATGGTCAGCGACAAGAGATGAACCCCTTCAGGGAACTTGACGGACAAAGGTTCCCCAACATCTGCCTGAAAGGAATGTACCCATGAAAGAGATCAAAAACATTGGATGGCGCGTCACCTTCGCCGGTCTGGGCATTAACCTGGCCCTGGGAATTCTTTACACCTGGAGTATTTTCAAGGAGTCCATCAAGGAATCCATCGTGGCCGGAGACGGCCGGTTCGACTGGAATCTGGCCGCTTTGAACGATCCCTATGCGGTGTGCTGCCTGGTGTTTGCATTCGCCATGATCCTGGCCGGCCGGGTCCAGGACAGGACCGGCCCGAAAATGACGGCCATCCTGGGCGGGGTCCTCACCGGGTCCGGCCTGATCCTCATCGCCTTTTCCACCTCCTGGATCGTCTGGATCCTGGGATTCGGCATTCTCACGGGCGCGGGCCTGGGCTTCGGGTATGCGTCCGCCACACCGCCGGCCATCAAATGGTTTCCCCCGGCCAAAACCGGGATGATCGCAGGGATCGTGGTGGCGGGATTCGGGCTGGCGTCGGTGTATATCGCCCCCCTGGGCGCGTGGCTGATCTCCCGGTTCGGCCTGAGCCAGTCCATGCTGATTTTCGGGGTGGCGTTTCTGGTGGTGGTGTGTGTGCTGGCCCAGTTTCTGATCAACCCCCCGGCCGGATATGTGCATCCGGATGCCCGGGCCACGGCCACCCGGCCGGCCGCACCTGCAGGCATCGACTTCACCCCTTCCGAGATGATGAAAACCGGCACGTTCTATAAACTGTGGCTCATGTTCTGCGTGGGCTCCGGGGCCGGTTTGATGATCATCGGCAGCGTGGCCGGCATGGCCAAGTCCGGCATGGGAAATCTGGCCTGGATCGTGGTGGCGCTCATGGCCGTTGGCAATGCGTCGGGCCGGATCATCGCCGGCATCGTGTCCGACCGCATCGGCCGGGCCAACACCCTGTTTATCATGCTCAGTTTTCAGGCGGTCATTATCTTTTCTTTGATGTTCATTGCTGAAAGTCAGGTGATCCTGCTGGTGATGGCGGCCACATTCATCGGATTCAATTACGGCACCAACCTGTCTTTGTTCCCCTCCGTGACCAAGGATTTCTTCGGGCTGAAGAACTTCGGGGTCAATTACGGGCTGGTGTTTTCCGCCTGGGGGATCGGCGGGTTTATCTTTCCCCGGGTATCCCAGATGATCGTGGCGTACACCGGCACCCCGAAGATGGCCTATGTGCTGGCAGCGGCCCTGCTGATGGCCGGCGCCGTCCTGGCCCTGGTGACCCGGGCGCCTGAGACCGAAACCGACACCCCGGCCATGGGTGCCCCGGTGCCTGTGCCCGGAAAAAACTGATTCCGATGATCCGTCACGGCCGGTGACCGCCGGCCGGACTGCATTTCACCATTGAATATAACGCGGAACCATTTTTGCTGACCTTCATCTGAAAAGGAGACTCTCATGACGGAAACCCTGTTTCACGCCCCTGACGAATTCAGAAGAAACGCCTGGATCAAGACCATGGAGGAGTACCAGGCCATGTACAATCAGTCCATTGAAGACCCGGACACCTTCTGGGCCGGAATGGCGGAAAACTTTCACTGGGAAAAAAAATGGGACAAGGTCCGGGAATACAACTATCATCTGTCCAAAGGCCCGATCTCCATCAAATGGTTCATCAACGGCAAAACCAACATCTGTTACAACTGCCTGGACCGGCACCTGCCGGAACGGAAAGAACAGACCGCGTTGATCTGGGAAGGCAACAGCGTGGGAGAAGACCTGACCATCTCCTACGGCCAGCTCCATGAAAAAGTGTGCCGGTTCGCCAACGCCCTCAAGGAAAGAGGGGTGGGCAAAGGGGACCGGGTGGCCATCTACATGCCCATGATCCCGGAACTGGCCGCTACCATGCTGGCCTGTGCCAGAATCGGGGCCATCCACTCCATCGTGTTCGGCGGATTTTCCGCCGAAGCCCTGGCCGACCGGATCGAAGACAGTCTGTGCAAGGTGCTGGTGACCACGGACGGGGTGATGCGGGGCGCCAAGGCCGTGCCCTTGAAAACGGCGGCAGACCGGGCCCTGGCCCTGTGCGAAGAACGGGGGCACCAGGTGCAGACCTGTTTTGTGGTGAAACGCACGGGCAATGACATTCCCATGAATCAGGACCGGGATATCTGGTGGCATGAGGCCGCCGATGCCCAGTCTTCCGACTGCCCCGTGGAATGGATGGATGCGGAAGACCCGCTGTTCATCCTGTACACCTCCGGGTCCACGGGCAAGCCCAAGGGGGTCCAGCACAATGTGGGCGGGTATATGGTGTATGCCGGCACCACGTTCAAATATATTTTTGACTACCATGACGGGGACATCTACTGGTGCACGGCCGACATCGGCTGGGTCACGGGCCATTCCTACATCGTATACGGCCCCCTGTCCCAGGGGGCCACCTCCCTGATGTTCGAAGGCGTGCCCACCTATCCGGACCCGGGCCGGTTCTGGGCCACGGTGGACAAGTGGCAAGTGAACCAGTTCTACACCGCGCCCACGGCCATCCGGGCCCTGATGGCCCAGGGGGAGGAATGGGTGGAGAAATATGATCTTTCCTCTTTGCGCCTGCTGGGATCTGTGGGAGAGCCCATCAACCCGGAAGCCTGGCGCTGGTATCACATCCATGTGGGCAAAGGGCGCTGCCCCATTGTGGACACCTGGTGGCAGACCGAGACCGGCGGCATCATGATCTCGCCGCTGCCCTATGCCATCGACCAGAAACCCGGGTCCGCCACCCTGCCCTTTTTCGGGGTCAAACCGGTGCTGCTCAACGAACAGGGGGAGGAGCTGTCAGGGGCCTGCGACGGGATCCTGGCCGTCAAGGAACCCTGGCCCGGCCAGATGCGCACCGTGTATAACGACCACGACCGATTCGGCAAAGTATATTTCCAGATGTTTGACGGCTACTATTTTGCCGGGGACGGATGCCGGAGAGATGAAGACGGGTATTTCTGGGTTACCGGGCGGGTGGATGACGTCATCAACGTGTCCGGCCACCGTATGGGCACGGCCGAAGTGGAGTCCGCCCTGGTGAGCCACCCCCAGGTGGCGGAAGCGGCCGTGATCGGATATCCCCACGACATCAAGGGACAGGGCATCTACGCCTTTGTCACCCTCAATGTCAGTGCCGTGCCTTCGCCCGAACTGCTCAAGGAACTGAAAGCCCATGTCCGGGAAGAGATCGGCCCCATCGCCACCCCGGACATCATCAATTTTGCACCCGGCCTTCCCAAAACAAGGTCTGGCAAGATCATGCGCCGAATCCTGCGCAAAATCGCCACCAACGATTACGATCAACTCGGAGACATCTCCACCCTGGCGGATTCCGAAGTGGTAGGCACCCTGATCGACAGCCACAAGGCCCTGGTCAAATAGACACGGATCCGTGCCGGCGCATCCGTGCCGGCACGGATTTTCCCGGGAGCGGTTTCAAAGCCGCTCCCGGCAGATCCTCTCTCATCTTTCCCTTTTGAAAAAAACAACCTCTGATTTGACATTCCCGGCCATTTGGGCAATGATTCCGTATGAACCGCCGCCCGGACATGGATTGCCGCCAGATCATCCATACATCAGAAGATGGAAAACACCCCGTCATTGTGCAGATCCTGACACTGTCAGATATTCAGGACAGGGTATTTTCTCCGGGAATGCAGCCGGGAGGGCCATCCATGAAAAACAGGATTTTTGATCATTCACTGTTCAAGATCCCGTTTCTATCAGACGAAGAACTGGTCCGGGTCAACCGGTTCAGGGCACTGAAAAAACAGATGGAGTGGATCTGCGGCCGGTTTGCCCTGAAACTCCTGACCAAAGATATCCTGGATCCGGCAACATCCCTGAACCAGGTCCGGATCGACTACCGGGAAAAAGGCGCGCCGTATCTGACACGGTCTCCGGAAATTTCCATCTCCCTGTCCCACAGTGGTGACTACACAGCCGCCGCCATCACCCGGGATACGCAAACGGCCCTGGGGATCGATATTGAAAAAATCGGGGACATGCCGGACCAGGGATTCATGAAAACCGCGTTCACGGCAGAGGAGATCCGGCACATGCCGGCGGATGCCGGGTCCGTGTTCCGCCACTGGACCCTCAAGGAAGCGTTTTTGAAATACCTGGGCCTGGGGTTCAACGAGAGTCTTCACCATGTGGCGGTTATCAATGATGAAATCTATCACTGCGAAAAAAAGCAGGCCGTTCATACCTGGTCCCGCTTTGTGGATGACACTTATGTGGTAAGCCTGGTATCCGGCCGAAAAAAATAACCGGAAAGCCACCCGGAGAGGGCTTCCCGGTTTTGCTTCAATGGCATGTCAAAGGAGGATCAACATCTCCGGGTTAGAATCTGTTGACTCCGTTATGCCGTCTTGATCTCGATCTGACGCGGCTTGGCTGCTTCGGATTTGGGCATGTGAAGGGCCAGCACGCCGTTTTTCAGCTCCGCTCTGACCTTTTCCACATCAATGGTCTGGGGCACTGAAAAATTCCGCACGAATTCCACATTGCCGAATTCCTCCCAGGAAGCCGCACCCCCGGTTTCCAGTTTTCTGACCCCGGACAGAGACAGACGGCCATTGTCGATATTCACGGAAACCTCATCCTTTACCACGCCCGGCATGTCCGCATACAGCAGAATTTCGTCATCGTTTTCGTAAATATCCACCGCCGGAGCGACTTCATACAGTTCCCTGGTTTTTTCTATATTCCGGTCTTCTCTTTTGGCAATTTCAGTGTTTTTATCCATGATACGCCTCCAAATGTTTTGATGGTTCAAAGTACTTCGGGCAATGAATCAAACGGATTAACTGATGGTAATCTGTCTGGGTTTGGCCGCCTCGGATTTGGGCAGAGTCAGGTAAAGTACACCGTCTTTCAATTTGGCTTCCACCCGGGCGCTGTCCACATCATCGGGCAAGGTAAAGCTTCGGGAAAACGTGCCGTTCAGTCTCTCGGTCTTGTGTACCTTGTATCCCTCGGGCACATCCTGTTCTCTTTTGCCGGAGATTTCCAGATAATTGCCCTGGATCTTGATGTCCAGCGCATCCTTGTCCATGCCCGGGACTTCCAGCCTCATCTCAAAGGCGTCCCCGCTCTGGTACAGATTGGCCCGGAGAAATCCGTCTTCCAGAAGCCACGAGCTTCTGGAAGGCCGGTTGTAATCCGTATAGAGGTTGTCCAGCCGCTGCCGGATCAGGTCCATGGTCCCGAATAATCTGTCGATATCACTGAATCTCGTAAACATAATTTATCCTCCTGTTTTTATGGGGGTTACGTGTCGTTTGTTTCGAGTTTACCACCCGCTTTTTGAACACAAATTTAGGTATCAAAAATGCCATGTCAATATCTGTTAATTATTTTTTTTGAAATATCTGTTTTAGTAATACGCCGACGGAATTTGAAGAATTTTCATTACTAATAATTTTTTATTGACATAATAATGAATTTTATTTAACATCAGTGGCTGATTTGGATCAAAAAGAAGCATCATCAGGAGGTGATTTGATGTCCCGGGATTATTACCTCGTCTTAGGCATCGCCTCGGATGCCAGTCAGACAGATATCAAAGGCGCCTATCGCCGGCTTGCCAAAACATACCATCCTGATCATTACAAAGGAAACAGCCGCCCGTTTCAGGACATTCAGGAAGCCTACGATGTATTGTCAGACCCGGACCGCCGCAAAGCCCATGACGTTGAGCAGATGCGGGACATCCGGCCTGCCCCACGCAGACCGGTCTTTTACGGCCCTCTGGAACCGTTGATCCCTGAGCCCGAAGAGGAGTCTTTTTTCCGCCCGGTCCGCCCGGACACTCATCGGCGGGCCGGTCATTCGTTTCAGCCCGTTTCAGGGCAGCCGTTCTTCATCCGTTTCCTTTTCGGCAGATGACATCATGGGTGATCAAAAATATAGCCCACGGATCGACGGCTTTTGAAAAATTGCGGATTTTTCGGGTTTTTTTCAAAATATTTTCTGAACCGGACCATGAAATTGTCCACTGTTCGGGTGGAGGTATCCCGGGAATATCCCCACCCGGCATTCAGCAGTTTTTCTCTGGATAACGGCTTTCCCCGGTTGGCGATAAAAATTTTAAGCAGGGTGATCTCCTGATCCGTCAATGTGATCTCTCCGGCCATGCACCGGGCCTTGAATGTGACAAAATCCACATGGTTGTCCCCGAACCGGTACTGGTCCCCATCGAACAAACTTACGGCCGGTTTGTTTTCCGGCACCGTTGTTTCATACCAGGCGGTTTTCTGAATGAGGCGTTCCACCCGCAGCAGAAATTCCTCCAGATCAAAGGGCTTGGCCAGGTAATCATCCACGCCGTACCGCAGGCCCCTGACCTTGTCCGTGGTGTCTCCCCTGGCCGACAGAATCAGCACCGGAATTTTTTCATCTTCCTGGCGGATGGTTTTCAGGATGGAAAATCCGTCGATCATGGGCAGCATGATATCCAGAACGATCAGATCCGGGTGCCAGGCCCGCCACCGGGACAGGCCGTCGATACCGTCCGGGGCCACGGATACGGCATACCCTGCAAGGGACAGGTTGAGCCGGAGGCCTTCCGCGATGCGGGCTTCATCCTCTATGACCAGAATACGTTTTTTTTCAGCCGTTTCCATATGTTTTTCTCCCTGACATCGGCAATGGCGTTTCTGGGAATGGTGATGGTAAATTTCGCCCCACATCCCTTGCCTTCACTGGACACCGACACCCGCCACCCATGAATCCGCGCTATGCTTGAAACCAGGTACAGCCCCAGCCCGGAACCGGACACCCGCTGCCGGTTTTCCCGGTCGGACTGATAAAACTTGCGGAAAATCTTTTTGGTCTCCTGCCGGTCCACACCGATGCCGTTGTCAATGAAATCAATGGTGACCTTCTGGAGATGGGATTTGAACACAATGGTCAAATGCGGCCGGTCAGACGTATTGTATTTAATGGCATTGGACACGATATTCATAAGCAGCATCTCAAACAGAAACAGGTTCACCGGATATTCAAATTTCCCTCCGCCCGGATTCAGGATCTGGATGTCGCACTCCCTGAAAAGGGAATCGTTTTTCCGGCAGAAGGTTTCCACCACTTCCACCAGGCTTTTCCGGGTCACCTCGGAATCGAAATTCTGGCTTTCGATCCGGGCCATGTTCAATATCCGGTTGATGTTGTCGGTCAGCCGGTTGATGTCTTCCAGCATGTTTTCACTGTACCGTTTGATATCTTCAGGTTTCAAGGGATGCCGGACAAAGGTTTCCAGATACAGACGCAAGGAAGTCACCGGGGTTTTGAGTTCATGGGTGAAATTGTAGATAAAATTGTGCTGTAACCGGAACAGGGTCACGGTTTTCTGGTAATAGATAAATGCCAGGAGTATCCCTGCCATAACCACAGTGATCAAAAGGCTGAGTACCAGAATGGTCATCCCGGTCTTGGACGGAAAAATCATCCCCGGATCGATGTGAAACTTCACGATCACCGCTTCCAGGGCCGACCGGATCTCCATATACAGACTGACGGTCAATACCAGAAACGTGGCCAGAGCGATGATGGAGCAGGTAAAGATGAATACCGGATGAAGGTACCACCGGGACGGGTTCAGAATCTGCATGGGTCAGGCCTGTTTTCGGGTTTTATGGCAGCCGGCCGGCAAGGCTTAATTTTCCCGGACCGGTTGACATTTTTTTGTAGAACGTTACACTGTTGTCAATTGAACCAGAAAATTTGCATAATTACAATACTTGACCGGCAAAGGAGACCCATAATGGCCAAAGACAAGGAAAAAAAAGATTACTGTGACGCAGAAGATCAGAAAAAAGTGGTGGATAAAATGAGTGACTGCGACAAATCATCTGAAACCGACAAAGACCGTGATGAATGTTACACCAAAGTGGTCAAAGAAGATGACGGGTGCATGTCCTAGTGAACACCGATCCTGCCTGACATCTATTTTCATCGGCGGCCCGCCAGCCTGATCGTTTCCGATCATTTTACAGCGGGCCGCTTCCGTTCAAAACTCAAGGTCGTCAAACACCACCGGCAGCCGTTCTTTCAACTCCGCCAGCAGTGGAATCATCAGCGCCCGGATCTGGGGATGGGCTTTTTTGGTGCACCGCAGCGCAAAAATATGGCGCCATTCCCGGATATTGCCCTTGACCACGATTTCAGTCTTCAATGAATTGGGCAGCACCTCCCTGGCCTGCTCCGGCCGCCATCCGCTCTCCAGAAGCGCCAGATACCTTTTTTCCGCTTCTGCCATGGCCGTTTGCCAGAGGGTTTGCTGGGCCGGGGTGCTGTCATCCCACCAGCAGGGCCGGATAAACTCCATTTTACCGTCATACCGCACATACCGCGTGGATTCCTGGGCAAAGGAGCACAACCGGTGCCGCACCAGTTCATGGGTCACGCCCCGGTTGGTCACAAACCGGACAATGATATCCCCGAACTCGATCATGGCATGATGGCCCCGGTCCCGCATGCGGGCCACAAACCCGGCTGCGGAATCGGGGGTGATCTTTTCCTCGGATTTGTAGCAGGTGCGGCCGGCGGCCTCGATGACCTGAAGCAGGTTGTCCGGCAGGCTGATGATCTCGTACCCCTGGTCAATAATCTGCATAAGCATCCTCCTTGATCTTATACGCTGTTCAGCAAAATATCATACCTGAAACAAAAGCCCAACCCGATTTTTTTCGACAGTCATGCCCTGCCGCTTTAGTCCGGCACCTTACGGGTGGCCAGCACATAGTCCCTGATACGCACAAGCTCTGGATCCTCTTTTTTTGCCAGGCCTTTTTCCACCCAGGCCAGGACCAGATCCGTGTTTCCAGCCGCCAGCCAGGCCCTGGAAATGGTGGTGATGATGTCCAGAAGCTGTATTTCCGACAGGGTGTCTCCGTGCTGCGACAGCCATTCTTCATACTGCCGGGCCGCGGATTCCGGGATATGGGAGGACAGATACAGGTCTGCCAGAAGCCGGGATTCTTCCCGGTTCAGAGGGATCAGATAGGAACGGCTCAGCATGGCGGCCAGGGCCTGTTCAAACCGGTTGTCTGCCAGGTGCACATGGGCCAGGGCCTTCCACCAGCCGGGATCTTCCGGGTGAATGCGGGTGAGGTGGCTGGCATAGGCCAGGGCGTCTGGTTTCATTTCCAGAGACAGGTACTGGTAAAGCAGCATCTCCTGCCACTGCCGCCGGCCCTCCCCCTGTGTCTTTTCAGCCAGCTCCTCCAGCCACGGCAGGGCTGTCTTAAATTTTTCCAGGGCAAACAGGATATGGACCAGGGTCTGTTTCCATTCCAGGGAAATCGCTTCAGGATGGGCCACCATCAGGCGGTTGAACACGGACAGGGCATCATCCGCCTGCCCGGCCTGAAAAAGGCAGGAGACCGCATAAAACAGGTGAACGGCCTGCTTTTTGTCACTGGTCTCATACCCGTTTTCAAAGGCCCGGGCCGCGCCGGTCATCTGTCCCTGTTCATACCGGCACCGAGCCAGGTTCAGCCAGGCCGGGGACAGATCCGGTTTTTTATCCACGGCCCTTTGAAATGCCGTTGCCGCAGACCCGGTCTGCCCCAGTTCCGTGTGGCAGATGCCGGTCAGGAAATCGATATAAAAATGGACCGGTTCCGCCTGTTTTTCCGAATACCGGATCAATACGGCCAGGGCTTGGTCCGGTTTTTCCTCCGCCATCAGGGACTGGGCCCTGGTCACGGCCATGCCCGCAGCCAGGGGCATGGGGTCGTTTTTCTCTCCGGATGCCAGGGTCAGGCCCGGGCCTGAGAAAACCATGATCAGTATCAGCCCCAGCCACAATTGCCGGCGATACCGGTTCATTTCTTTCATCTGCTGGGTATTTCGGATCATGTTCACTCCAGTTGAAACCGGATGGTGGTCTGTGCCAAGGCCGCAACGGGAATCCCCTGGACCCGGCCGGGCTGGAACCGCCACCGGGACACGCAGTCAATGACACTTTTGTCAAACACTTCTTCCGGTTTTGCCGCCAGAATCTCAATATCCTGCACCGTTCCTTCGGCCGTGACCAGGAACCGCACCTGCACCTCTCCTTCAATGCCCCGCCGGGCCGCATGCAGCGGATATACCGGCGCTACCTTGGCCAGGGGAATCAGGCCGGCATCGAGTTCATGGGCCAGGTACCGGTCCTTGAGCTGCGGTGCATCCATGGCAAAGGACTCCAGGGGCGGCATCTCCAGGGATCGGGCCATGGGGGGGAGTTTCGGGTTCAGGGCAAAGGGCAGGGACGGTTTCGGGGCCGGGGGCCGGGGCATTTTTTTCTGAAGCGGTTCAGGGGCGGCGGTTTCCCGGGGTTTCGGCGGTTCCGGTTCCGGGGGCTGCTGTTTCCGCAGCGGGGGTTCGGGCCGTTTGACCCGCACCACCTGGACGGCCCTGACCGGCTCGTGCCGCTCCAGATTTTTGGGCACGGCCCGGATCATTTCCGGCATCACGGCAAACAGGAACAGGTTCAACGCCGCAGCCAGGACCCCGGCCACGACCCACCCGGCCCAGACACCCGGGCCGGACCGGTGTTTCCGCCCGTGGGGCAGGGGTGTGCCCGGCGGAACGGCCTCAACACTGCCCGGCATAACCAAAGTGGCATCCCTCCCCCGGGACAATATGGATCCATTCCCGGTCACCGGTCTAATCTTCTCCGGGAAGGCCGGCGGCGATGGCCACGTTTTCAGCCCCGGCCAGTTTGCAGGCATCCATCACATCGATCAACAGACCCGTGGTGCTGTCCTTGTCCGCCACAATCACCACGGCAGCCTCGGGATTCTCGGCCATGGCCCGCTCCACATTGGCCCGCACGGCCCGGACATCGATCTCCCGCCGGTCCAGGTGCACCGTGCCCTCTTTTGTCACACCGATAAGAATGGTGTTGGGAGCCGTGGAGACAGCTGTGGTGGCTGTGGGCCGGGTGATGTCCACCCCGGTCTCCCGGACAAACGAGGTGGTCACCAGGAAAAAGATCAGCAGGATAAACACCATGTCGATGAGCGGGGCGATATTCAGTTCCAGGGTCTGTTTCTGGGCCCGCCGGGCCGCAGTGATATTGAGCATATTTCCAATCCTTATATGAACCGCCGCAGGTACATGCCCGTGGCGGCGATCCGGTTTTTCAGGTTCCGGGACCGTCGGGTAAGCCACCCGGCCATGTAAAGGCCGGGAATGGCCACCATCAGGCCGGTCTGGGTGGTGATCAGTGCCACGGAAATCCCGGCGGCCATGGCCCTGGCATTGCCCGTGCCGAACACCGTGATCACCTCGAAGGTGTGCATCATGCCCGCCACCGTGCCCAGCAGCCCCAAAAGCGGCGCCACGGCCGACAGCACCCGGATGGCAGCCAGATAGCGGTCCAGGGAGGCGCACAGACCCATTACGGTCTCATCCAGGATAAACCCGTCCAGGTCCCGGTCATGGGTGCGCCGGGCCAGAAATTCCCTGACCAGCAGGCTGTTGGCCCCCTTGTACCGGTTTTCCGGCCGTTGGTTCAGCCGCACCAGTTCCCCGGCCCGGGTCCGGGAGATGTTTTTCACATACAGGGTGCGCATGAACCAGACCCGGTTGAAAATCAGCACCCACATCACCAGGGACACCCCCAGGATGGGAATCATGACCACTCCCCCGGAGCGGATATACGCGGCCAGGTTCTCAAACAGCGGCAGCGCCCCTGCCATAATCTCATGGGCTGTCATGGGTTAATGCCTGCAGCACTCGTTTCTGGCCTTGAACACCATATTCACGAATGCCACGGCTTTTTCCTCCATCTGGCTGATCTGGGTTTCCACCCGCCGGGACAACAGCGTGTGAAACAGCATGATGGGGATGGCCACGGTCAGCCCCAGCATGGTGGTGACCAGGGCCTCGGAAATGCCGCCGGACATCATCTTGGGATCCCCGGCCCCGTAATAGGTGATCACGTGAAAGGTGTTGATCATGCCGGTGACCGTGCCCAGCAGTCCCAGCAGCGGGGCGATGGCCGCCAGCATACCCAGGGTGGAGACAAACCGCTCGATGGCCGGTATTTTTCCCAGGATCGCTTCCTGAAGGGCATTTTCCATATCCTGGCGGGTGTGGTCCCGGAACGCCAGGGCCGTGAGCAGGATGCCGGGGATCCATTTGTTTTTCCGGGACCGGCACAGGGCGTCACACCCTTCCCAGTCGCCTTCGGCCACCAGGTCCCGGAGCCGGTTCATGAACGGTTCCGGTGTCATCTGTTTGCGCGAGAAAAACACCAGCCGTTCCAGCAGGATGAGCAGGGCCAGTCCCAGGATGGCAAGAATGGGCCACACAATGGGTCCGCCTTTGGGAATCTGTTCGGCCAGGTCCAGTTCCAGGGTGTACTGGCGCAGGGCCGTGCCCCGGGAGATGTCTACGGGCACATCCGGCCGTTCCCCGGCCAGGTAGCCCTGGATTTGCTTCACCGTGCCTTTATCCGGGAGCCGGGACAGGGCAAAGAACCGCTGGCCGGCATCGGAATACAGCAGAAACCCCTTTTCCGGTTCCGGCGAACCCGGCTGTGTCAGCTCATAGATCCCGGTAAAATTTCCCAGCATCAGGATGCGGGCTTCCTGTTCCAGGCCTTGGCGGTCAATGATGGGGCCGGTCACGGTCCGGACCTGTCCGGAAGCGGAAATTTCTTCAAACCAGGCATCGGCCATGGCACGGATATCGGTCATGGAGGGAAACCGGTCTTCATGGATCACCGGGTCCAGAAATTTGTGCCGGTTCTCGGACAACGCACTCTGGGGACTTTGCAGCAGCAGCCCCTCCAGGTCTTTGGCCGCGCTGCGGATAAACCCGGACAATTCCCGGTTCTCCGCCCGGGAGAGGGCCAGTTCTTCATTCAACGCCGCTGTGGCCGCCTCTTGTTCCTGGATTTGCTTTGCCAGTTCCCGGTTGCCGGTTTCCAGGGTGCTGTTCCGGTTTTTCAGTTCCTGGATGGCCGCGGTCAAGACATCTTTGTCCTGTTTGATCTGCCGGGTCCGCTCCTGTGCCTCGGCTTTTGCTGCGGCCAGCTCCTGCCGGGCCTTTTCCTCCATTTGGGCCCGTTTCTCCGCCTGCACGGCAAAGGACTGGCGCATGTCCCGGGCCAGACCCCCGGCCGGATTCAGACAGATCACAGCGACCAGGCAGATCAGACAGATCAGTACCCTTGCCTGGCAGTCATTTTTCTTTGATGTCATGGAACGGCCGGGATTCATAAGCGTCATATCCGCCTCCTTCACGGGACTGCCAGCCGGCCCAGAGGCAGGTCCAGGATGCCGGCGGTGCGCCGTTTCAAAGCGATCTCCACGGCTGCGGCCACCTCCGGCACAAACCGGTCATCCAGAAGGCGCCACTGCTGTTCGCCCACATCGAACACCGCCGCCTCCCGGCCGTCCAGGGACAGATAATACAGGCTGATGCGGCCCAGACGGAAAATCTGCCCGGACACCTGCCGCTCCCCCAGCCGGATCCGGTCGTGGTACACTTCGATGGTATTGCCGTATTCCGCCTCGATGTTCAATGCCTCCATGGTTTTGCGGAATTTCTCCGCCACCGGGACCTCGGAATCATCCATGAGCTCGGCCAGTTTTTCCAGGCGGACGGCCCGCTCTTCCGGCAGAAACGGCATATCATGAGTGACAAACCGGGTCAGATCCGCCTGCACGTCTGCCAGAAACGGCATCAGTTCCTCCCGGACCTGCCGGGTCTGTGTTTTTTCCTGTTCCAGCTGGGCGATCGTCCGGCCAAGGACGGCCGACTGATCCGACAACCGCTGGTTTTCCGCTTCCAGGACTCCGTTTTCGGCCGCAAGCCGGTCATACTCGGCTGCCAGTTCCGCCCGCCGGGCATCCCATTTTTCCTGTTCCTTCTGGGATGCCTGGCGGACATCGATGGCCGTTGTCACATGCTTTTCCACCACCGCGGCCGTGTCTGCCGCCGTTGCTGCAAAAACCGGCCACACCAGCATTATCAGCAAAGCCGCCGGCACCGTCCGGCGTATCCCCCTTCTTTTCCCGACCGCCCTCATATCTGAATCTCCTGCGCTGAATTCTTCCAAAACAAAAAAACCACAAAGGTATCCCTCTTGTAAAACTGGGGAAAACCTTCGTGGTTTTATTGAATGCTTCCGGGTTGTTCCGGCTGTGTTCTGTTTCAGCCTGGGCCTGATTTACACCATCCTTTGACCGCTTGTCAACCCAAAACCGGTCCCGGGCATGCGGGGTGACATGAACCCGATTCTATTGCGGGTATTCCGATTCTGCATGACGGCCAATTCATTTCCGTTTCCCACTAGAACCGGTATTCCACCCCCAGGTAAAACGACCGCCCCGGCATCCAGTCATCCTCGTCAGTGGAATAGAATTCGTCAAACAGGTTGTGAATGGATCCCTTTAACCGGATTTCATTCTCGTTTTGGAATTTGACAAGGCGCTGGCTGCACGAGAAGTCGATCACCCAGGCATCTCCCACATTTTCCAGTTTTTCCTGGGATTGGACAGCGCTGCTCCCGGATTCCCGGTCAACCGCATACTGGGTGCCGTAATAGGTGGCATCCAGGCTGGCGGTCAGGCCGGCTTTCCGGGACCCGAACACCAGTCCGGCGGAAAAGCTGTCTCTGGACCGATCCGGAAGTTTAAAACCGTTGCCGTCTTCAAATACCAGCAGATGGGTCCAGTTGACATAGGGTTCCACCTGAAAAGACCATCCCAGGGTCCGGGCCAGATCCAGTTTCACCCCCAGCTCAATTCCCTGAATTTCGGCGGAATCCACATTATAATACCAGTAATGCTTGCCGCTGTAATACGCGTCGGCACTGTTGTGGGTTTCATATCCGATCATGTCCTGATAATCGCTGTAAAACCAGGTGGCCGAAACAAACAGGGACTGCCAGTCCAGGTCAACGCCCAGATCATAGTTGTCACTTGTTTCCGGTTCCAGATCCGGGTTCCCGATAAACGGCGTGGACATCATGACGGTATATCCTGTCAGCTGCCGGGGAAGCGGCATTTTAAACGCCCTGGCATAATTGGCCCGTATTTTGAGGGCCTCCACCGGACTGTAGGCAATCCCTAAGGCCGGAGTCCAGGCGTGTTTATCCACCTCCCTGGATACGGTCACATCCTCCTCGATTTTCCAGGCATTCACCGACACATCAAACAGATCGTACCGGATCCCGGCAGACAGGATCAGGTTCCGGTTTTCCAGCAGATGGATATCCCCCATCAGAAAACCGCTGATATTGTCGAAATCACTCTGGGCCGTGTTCCGGGTCGACGCGCCGGCAGCGTCACCATCCTGGCGCTGGTCAAATTCATAGGACATCCAGTCCATGCCGGCAATGGTACGTAACAGCCCAAAATCATGGCTGACCTGGGCCTGGGATCCCTGGAACCGGTTGGTGTTGTTTGACAAGGGCAGCCGGGTGGTGCTGGAACTGGTGAACCGCTGGAGGTCGTAATTGACTTCTCCCTGAAAATAGCGGGTCAGCCAGGTGGTGGAACCGGTTTCATCATTCCCCGTATAAGAAAGGTCCCATGTGTGGTTGTCCCGGTCCTGGCGGGTATAGTAATAATAACTCCTGGCCGCGTCTTCTCCCTTGCCAGCGTCATTGGTGTCCGACCCCTGGAGTATCAGGCCCAGGCGGTGGTTGTCATTCAAGTGCCACCCGGTATTGAAGCTGTATCGCACCCGGTCCTGCACGTCACTGTTTTCATAGGCATCCCCATTTCCCAGCTCATAGTCGTCCCGGGAAAAATAAGCCATGGAACCGGCAAAATCCAACCTTCCCGTTTTACCGGATATGCCGGCTTTGTAACGCTTTTCCCCCCAGCTGCCAATGCCCGCCTCGACACTCCCCGCCGTTTTTTCTTTTCCCTGTCTGGTAATGATATTGATGACGCCCCCCATGGCTGCCGCCCCGTACTGGACTGCGCCGGGTCCGCGGATCACCTCGATCCGCTCCGTATTTTCCAGACCGATATTTCCCAGAAAATCGGATCCTGTGCGGTGGCCGTCCACCAGCACCAGGATATCCCCGGCGATATCAAACCCGTGCATGGAAGTGCGGCCGCCCCGGATGACCACGCCCTCGTTGCCATACCCCGCACCCCCGTCATGATACACCTGGATCCCGGCTTTTTTCAAAAGGTCCGTCACTGAAACAGACCCTGACCGCTCGATATCCTGTTCAGTGAAAACGGTGATGTTCTGGCTGACATCCCTCAATGGTTCCTCGGTTCTTTTGGCCGTCACGACCAGGGTGTTCATCACATAGGGCGTTTCAATCTGTGTTTCCTGTGCAAAACCCGTTGCAGAGAACAGCATCATGATCACCATACCCGTCCATTTCAGCATGATCCTCTTCATCTATCTCTCCTGTGTTTTGCGGTAATGGTCAAAAAAAAAGATCCCGGGGCCAGTCCCCGAGATCTTCCGTTTTTAAAATCTCTGTCATGCCTCTGTACAGTACCGCGCTGTGCAGAACCACATATTTGCAAGCAGGTCTTCCGGCTCAGGGTCATCCCCGTCTCTGCGCCTTCCCATGATGTCACAGTGGCATTCAGCAGAGCGGGTCACCATTCACGGCGGCGGGACCGCAACAGATTTTCACTGTTTTCCCTCTTCAGGTTCCAGGACCAGTCCAAGGAACCACTTGCAAATTCACATTCTTTCTTTATACTTGATTATCATCCATGTCAATCACGCCAATCAGAACTGTGGGAGCGTAAAGGCTTACCGGAAAAACCAATCTGAGTATTGCCATGCTGGCATGACCGTGAATTACCAATTGATTGCGATTAAATAACCCAATACAATTTGAATCATATACGTTGATCTGACAACAACTCCCCAGAGAGTTGAATTTAAATATTTTACATAACGAGGAGGCCATCATGAAAGGCGACCATCAACACAAGCATGAACACCAACATGAACACACCCATTCCCACAAGCATCCACATACTCATGGAGATAAGACACACAACCATGAACACGGGCATGTGCATTCACATGAGCATGCTCATGAGCACTCCCACCCGCACAGACATGATGGGAAAACAGAGGATCACGGGCATGAACATGGGAACAACCACGGACCTCATGATCACCCGCATGAGAATCACGAAAAGGATTCCCATGACCATAAGCATTAATAGATGAATGCCGGTGATAACCCTCAAACACAAAACATTAGCCCTTGACAGGGTATTTTTTTTAAAATAGATTGACCCCAATTCTGCAATAGAAATTGCAGGCACTTGAACCGGAAAAATCTTGAATTGTTGAACCCAAGGCCAAGAAGGTCTGACAGGAGAACTTGCCTGTCCAGATGTTCTTGGCCTTTTTTGTTTTTTTAGGTTTTGAAGGTCTAAGATGGAATCACAGGTAAACCTGAATGCGGCATTTATATTTGAAAACGAGATTTATTAGGGGTGTCTGAATCGAATATCAATAGAAGTGAACTGCCCATATTCAAAAAGGAAAGGATAAGGGAAATGGTGATGAAAAAAAGGACCTGGCTGATTTTGTTCATCGCAGTTTTTAGTTTTGGGTTGTCTCAAACGGCCGAGGCGCAGCAAGAACTGAAGCACAATACTGTCAAAATAGATGATATGATTGTTACAGCCACCAAGACCGAAAAAAAAATTGAAGATGTCCCGGGCAGCGTAACGGTCATTTCTCAAAATGACCTGAAAAAACAAAACATTCAAACCGTGGATGATGCACTCAACAGCTTGTCGGGCGTATATGTCAAAAGAACAAAAGGGCTGATGGAGTCTACGCCTTCATTACGAATGAGAGGTTTTAACGGGGATCAATATACCCTGGTGTTACTGGACGGTCTGCCGCTCAACGATGCCTATGGGGGCGGGATTGAATGGGGGTCTCTATCGGTGGGAAACATCGAGCGGATCGAAGTGGTCCGGGGGGCTGCCTCGGCCCTTTATGGCGGAAACGCCATGGGCGGAGTCATCAATATCATCACCAAGACACCGGAAAAGCTGGAACTTGAGGCAATCGGCGGATACGGCACCCATGATGCTCATCGCTATCGATTCGCTTTCGGCAACAAAGTTCTTGACAAGTTGAGCTTCCGGCTGGGGTATGAACAAGAAGGCACGGATGGATATGAGACCACGCCGGTGGTTCGCTCGATATCTGACGGAAACGGAACCGTATCCGGTGGTTACCCCATGAACGACAATTCCGGAAATCCGACACGATGGGTTGTGGGAGACATGGGTGAAAACGGTGCCCAACGTCATGCTTTTGACGGAAAATTGAGCTTTGATTTTTCAGACACCGGATACCTCTCTTTTACAGCGGTTTCAGGGCGGCATGAATATGATTACGGCCCACCCAGCACCTATATGGGCATTTTCGGCGACAGTACGACCTATGCAGTTGCAGGGACTGGTCAACGTGCACGGTTTCAGCCCAATGATTTTATCAGTTATACCGGAATCGGCAAAAATGAAACCGACACCTACTCCCTTGCTTTTCAAGAGATATTCGGTCCCATGCAAATCAAAGGCCAGCTGGGGACGGTTCAGGTGGATGACCGCTATACCCTCGAAGCCGGCAGCGGATCCGCTGATTACAGCGATTCGACCGGTACCATGAAAATAACAGAAAACGAAAGCTGGTTTGCTGAATTGAGTGGAGATATCCCCGTGGGCGATTCCCATTTGCTGACCATGGGCGCATCCTATCGAAAAGATTCATCAGATACTGATGATTATGACATACCTTTTTACCGAAGTTATTCCGGCGCGGGCCCCAGTACATTTTACTCTGGCGGAGATTCCAAAACCTGGGCTGTGTTTGCACAGGATGAATGGCAGATAATGGATCCTCTGACCCTTTATCTGGGACTTCGTTTTGATTCCTGGGAGGTCTATAACGGCGCTTCAGGGGTGCCGGGTGGGGAGCAGAAATATGAAAGCAACACCGAATCGGAGTTGAGCCCCAAAATCGCCGCGGTTTGGAAACCTGTCGGTGAAGATACCACTTTCAGGGCTTCTGCGGGACATGCTTTCCGGCCTCCGACCCTGTATGAACTCTATCGGAGCTGGCAGTCCGGCTCGACAGCCGTCCAGAGCAATCCGAACTTGAAACCTGAAACTGTGTGGGCTTATGAGTTGGGGTATGACCAGTACTTGTTTGAAAGAAACACCCGGCTATCCGTGACCGGTTTCCGAAACGACATTGAGGATTTGATCTATTTTCAAACGGGTCCGGGTACCCGGACCCGGATCAATGTGGGAGAAGCCAGGACTTACGGACTGGAGCTGGAAGCATCACAAAAGATCACGGACTGGTTATCGCTCTGGGGGAACTTCACCTATACTGATGCAGAGATCAGAAAAAATCTCACAGATCCTGCCAGCGAGGGTAAAAATGTGACCGGGATTCCTGAAACTGCATGGAACCTCGGTTTAGACACCCAGTATAAATGGTTCAAAGGCAGTTTGGTGGGACGGTATTACAGCAAAATATACAGTAATTCCGAAAACAAGGATACAGAAGAAGGGGTCTACGGGACCTATGAACCGGCATTTCTTTTGGATGCCAAAGTCACCCTGACACCCTTGAAATGGGTGGAGTTGTCCCTTTCCATGAACAATATTCTGGATGAAGACTATTACCAGTACTATAAATTCGACGGCCGCACGGTTTTTGCCGAACTCGCTTTGAGATTCTGATATGATGCCGCAAAAACGACTGATGCTTATCGGTATCGGCTGGCTGGCGGCCTTTGCCTTCTTTACTGCGGAAGCAAAGGCTGTCACCAAATCATCCATGACCGTCATGGACTCTTTGGGGACCTTGGTTGAAATCTCATTGCCTGTCAAAAAAGTCGTCGCCCTGAACTCGGATTGCCTTGAAGCACTTCGGATATTGAAGGCCGACAACCTGGTGGTGGGAGTCTATTCTGATATCATCCGCATGCCTTCCTTCTGGAAAAACCTGACCCACCTGCCCAAAGTGGGCAGGTGGAATGAACTGGACGTGGAACATATTGTCAATCTCGAACCGAATCTGGTGATCGCATATGGATACAATCCCAGCCGGTTTCTGGAAGACAGGCTCAAATCGTTCGGGATCAGTCTGTTACGTCTGGACTTTTACAAAATTGATACGCTGGAAAGAGAGGTGACGGTGCTAGGACAGCTGCTGGACCGGACAAACGAAGCAGCCCGCTTTTGTGACTGGCATACAAAAAAAAGAGAAGCCATTCAAGGGAAGCGCCAAAAGGCACCAATACGGCCAAGGGTATATCTTGAAGGATACACGGATTATCAGACCGTCGGCAATGACACGGGCAGCCATGAAATGTGTGTGTTGGCAGGCGGGAAGAATATCGCGGCCGACTCATCCATCCCTTATCCCCATGTGACACCGGAATGGGTGGTCTCTGAAAATCCCGATGTGATCGTCAAAGCGGTATCTTCCGTAAACGGGTATGACCTTGACAATGCAGGTTTTTTCAATCGACTGAGAGAGGGTGTCCGGGAAAGGAATACATGGCGACACATTGCGGCCGTGGCATCGGGAAGGGTTCATGTCATGGACGGAGCGATCAGCACGGGTCCCAGGGCAATCATTGGTGTGGCATATATGTGCAGGTGGCTGCATCCCGATCTTTTTAAGCAGATTGATCCCGAAACCATGCACAAAGAGTATCTGGAACAGTTTCAAGATATTCCCTACCAGGGCCACTTTGTTTCCGATGATCTCCATGAAGGCAAGAAATGAACAAAAAAACCGAGACCCTTTCCCGAAGGTATGAAGCCTATATCGGGCGTAAAGCCGTCTTTCTTGTTATAGCGTTTCTCCTTCTGCTGGCCGCCTTGTTTGCCGGTGTCTGCATTGGTGCTTCAGGAATGAATGTGTCTCAAGTGGTCTTTTCTTTGTTCCACGACACCGGCCGTGAACACGATATTGTCTGGATGCTGCGGTTACCCCGGGTTGTCATGGCAGCGCTGGTGGGGTTTGGAATGGGGCTTTCAGGCACGGTTTTTCAGGCAATCCTGCGCAATCCGCTCGCCTCTCCCTTTACCCTGGGGGTGGGCTCCGCGGCAGGCTTCGGGGCGGTCTGCGCAATTGTTTTTTACGACAACGGGCTTCAACCCCACTACGTGGCAGCAGGGGCCTTTGTCTTTGCATTGATTTCCGCCGCTTTCATCATCACCATAGCAAAAATAAAACATGCATCCTCGGAAACCATGATATTGACGGGTATTGCCCAGATGTTCATGTTTTCCTCTCTTACCTCACTGTTTCAATACATGGGTACCATGCAGCAGGTGTACAATATCGTTTTCTGGTTTTTTGGCAGCCTTTCCAAAGCGGGCTGGCCGGAGATTGGCCTGGCCTCGGCAATGATTTTACTCCCCTTTCCGGTCCTTTTATGGCGATCCTGGGACCTCAATCTCCTTTCAATCGGGGATGAATCCGCCCAGACCCTCGGCGTCAATGTGGAAAGATTGAGAATGTGGGGGGTGGCGGCGGCATCGCTGGCCACTGCCGGCGGGATCTGCTTCACCGGGGTCATCGGTTTTGTCGGTCTGGTAGCACCGCATATGACACGCATGGTTATCGGCAATGACCACCGTTTTCTGCTTCCTGCCTCCGGTATTGTCGGTGCTTTGCTGGTGGTTGTGGCGGATATGCTGGGCAGGACGCTCTGGGCTCCGCAGGTCATACCGGTCGGGATCGTTACCTCTTTTATCGGTGTACCTTTCTTTTTCTATCTGCTGATGAAACGTTCACGGGAGTACTGGTAATGCTGGAAGTCGTTGATCTTTCATTTGACTATAATGCCGCAACCGTTTTTCAGAATATCTCCATCAACGTGGAGAGATCACGGGTTTTGAGTATTGTCGGTCCAAACGGCACGGGCAAGACCACGTTTCTTAAATGCATCACCGGCATTCTCAAGGCCAAACGCGGAACAGTATTGATCGAAGGCCGTCATGCCCGCCGGATGACACACAAACAGCTGGCGACATACCTGGGGTATGTCCCGCAAAACATACCTGTCAGGTTTCCGGCCAATGTCTTTGAAACCATACTTGCAGGACGGCGCCCTCATATCTCATGGCGCCCTTCGAACAAAGATCTCGACCGTACCGCCGAGATCATCGAAGAGATGAACCTGACGGACCTGGCCATGCGGGACATGGCACGGTTGAGCGGCGGGCAGGCTCAAAAAGTGTTGCTGGCCCGTGCACTGGCCCAGGATACGCCCTACCTGATCCTGGACGAACCTACCAGCAGCCTGGATCTCCGGCACCAGCTGGAAATCCTGGAAACCATCTCAGGACTGGCAAAAAACAAGGGACTGGGGGTCATGATGGCCATGCACGATTTAAATCTGGCAGCACGATTTTCAGACGTCATCATGATGCTTCACCAGGGAAAAATTTTCTGCTCGGGAAAACCATCCGCTGTCATCACCCCTGAAAACATTGCTCAAGTATACGGTGTTGACGCGGCTGTGCGCCAGGAAAACGGATATCTTCAGATTCAGCCGTTACGATGTACCCCCATTTCTCCGACCACAGAGTTTCTGAAAAATTAGGGGATCATCCGGGATATGGAACTTTTACTGCCAACGATCAATGAAATGATGACATTCGTGCCAAAAACCGTCCTTATCATGTTCTGTTCCATGATTTTGACTTATCTCATCATAAAATTGGGATTTTTCACATATCTGTGCAAACTGAGCAGGCCGGTCACGTCTTTTCTGCATTTGCCTGAAGCAGCTTCGGCCACGTCCGTCATCGCATTCGGTTCTGTTTTGAGTTCGAATATGATGCTTTCCGAATTTCATAGAAACGACATCATCAACGAGCAGGACACTTATATGGGGGCCCTGCTCAACGGGGTATCTTTGAATGTGAAAGAGATATTCACTTATCAGATCCCTGTGATCATCCCCATACTGGGTCTGAAGGCGGGGTTGATCTATTGTGTATGCTTCAGCTTCACCGCCGTCTTGAAATATTTTTACATTTTTTTCTATATTCGTTTCAAAAACAAAAAAAACTCCCCGGCGGCCCGCTCAACCGAATCACCCAATCATGACCCCCAAATATCTATTGTCCTGTCGAGCCAGATATCGTCATTTCTGAAAATGATATCCGTGTATGTATCTGTAACGTTTATCATACTTTTTGCCTGTAATTCCGGCATGCTGGTTTTTTTTGAGAAACTGGTGGCACCCATAAACCGACTGCTGTCACTGCCCATGGTTTTGGCCGTGCCTATTTCGATATTCGTTTTCAGCCCCATTGCCGGAGCATCGGCAGTAGGGACACTGATAACGAGCAATACCATTTCCGAAATTGATGCCGTGCTGGCTGTCATCGTCGGAAGCCTGATGCTGATCCCGATTTACACACTCCGGGGCAGCCTGTCACGCAGTATCGCCATATTCGGGCCGAAACTGGGCATTAAAATCGTCTTGACTTCAACGGCTCTGGCCATGCTGTCCCGTTTCATCTTTCTCATAATCCTGCTACTCTATAAAGGAGTATAAGACAATGACCCATCATGTGAATTATACCGGATGTTACCACCCCGACAGTCCCGGGATTTTTGCCGGCATATCAGAATACAGGAACTGGTATTCAAAGACCCGGTCGAAAATACCAGATGTAAAAACCCGCCATCATGTCGGGATCTTTTTTTCACGCAGCCAGGTTCTCAAAAACAATCTTTGCGGCATTGACGCTTTGATCCGTGAACTTGAAAAAAACCGGATTATTCCCGTGCCCGTGTTTTCCCAGCAGAAAGAGCATGCATCAACGGATTGTCCGGGGTATAATGTCGACATCAGACAATTGAACGAGTGTGATGCCATCATCAATTGCGTGTCCTCGTTTCTATTTCAAACCGACATGGTGGCAGACACCTCCCGGACCGTGCTCGATCTGATTGACGTTCCCATTTTTCAGGCGGTAACTTCCAGCGGAAGAAGTGAGGAGGAATGGCGAAAAAGCCCGCAGGGATTGACGGCCATGAACCAGGTTTACTCGGTGGCTCAACCGGAATTCAACGGCACCATCGAACCTGCGGTGTTGTTTGCCAAAGACAGGACCAGCAGGGAGTTATACGGCCCGTCCTTTCCCATTGAGAACCGGATAACGTTCTTTGTCCGGCGGATTCTCAACTGGCTTAAATTGAAGAGTCTGCCCAGGGAGAACCGGAAAGTGACAATCCTGCTTCACAACAATCCCTGCCATGGCACCGAGGCTTCCTTAGGAGGTGCCAACGGACTGGATACCTTTGAGAGTGTCGCCAGGTTGATGGCGTATCTGGCTGAACAGGGGTATTTTATCGAGAATTTACCCATTGACGGGAAAGCGCTTGTGGATGAATTTTTGACAAAAAAAGCCATCAATGAATTCAGATGGACAACGGTGGATGAAATTGTCGATAAGGGAGGTGCTGCCGCATTCATCGACCCTGCCACCTATGAAAAATATTTCAGCCTGTTGTCAGAAGCAAACCAGAAAAAAATGTTGGACAACTGGGGAGATCCCCCCGGAAAGAGCATGGTTTACGGGAACGACATGGTTGTAACGGGCCTTTCTTTTGGAAACATTAAAATTGTCGCGGAACCCAAACGCGGCTGCTATGGTTCCCGGTGCGACGGCCAGGTATGCCGAATCCTCCATGACCCTGAAGTGCCTCCGACACACCAGTGTTATGCTGCATTCAAATGGATACAGGAACATTCCGATCTCATTATATCCACCGGGACTCACGGGTATATCGAATTTTTACCGGGCAAAACATGTGGCATGAGTTCCGACTGTTTCCCTGAAATCATCACGGGAGATGTCCCCCACATTTATATTTATACCAGCAAAAATCCCAATGAGGCCATCCTCGCAAAACGCCGGGCATATGCCGTGATAACCGACCATATGATCCCCTGCATGCAGTCCGCCCATCTCTACGATGAGCTGAACGAACTGGACGATCTGCTGTCCCAGTATGCCAACGCAGCCATGTTGAATGAACAGGGACGAAAAAAACTTCTATCCAATGACATACGAAACATGTCTGAACGATTGAATCTTTTTTCCTCTTCAGGGAACACCCATGCAGAGCTGTTGTCCGATGATGAATTCATCGAAAAAATCCATGAAAAACTGTTTTTACTGAGGGATTCAAATATCAATGACGGGCTTCACATCCTCAGTGAAACCGGGCATGTCGAAAAAATGACCCGGATGATCCTGACGATCCTGAAATATGATGGAAGTGTGCCATCCATCAGAAGATGCATTCTTGAAGCAATGGGACAGGATTATGATGAAATCGTCACCCAGTCAAAAAATGCCACTATCCTGGATGAATGCGAATCAAAAGCGTTTGCAATGGTATCGGATCTGTTGATCAGCAACCATATTCACAAAAAAATGGTTTCCGCTCAGTTCAACGGACTGGACTGGCAACATCCCGGAATGATCAAACTGCGGACCCTTTTAACATGGATAAAAGACAGACTGTATCCGGATCTGTTAAAGACGTCCCGGGAAATTCCCCAAATCGCCAAAGCCATGGATAAGCAATATATCAGTCCGGGTCCGGGAGGGACTCTGACCAGAGGTAAAACCGATATTCTTCCGACTGGTAGAAACATATACAGCATCGATCCCAGGAAAATTCCCACCAAAACCGCCTATAGAATCGGGGTCAGACTGGCGGATGAAATACTGAATAAGTCTCTGGCCGAAGAAAACGCGTATCCGGAGAAAATCGGGATGGTTCTCTGGAGTCTGGATGCGTATCGAGCGGACGGAGAACAACTGGCTCAGATTCTGCACCTGATGGGTGCACGGCCTGTCTGGAACGAAAGCGGCCTGGTCACAGGGGTTGAACCGATCCCGCTTCATGAGCTGAAACGGCCGCGTATCGATGTCACGGTCAGGACCAGTGAAATATTCAGAGACACGCTGCCGAACCTGGTTGAACTTCTGGACAACGCGGTGGTCATGATCGCCGCATTAGAGGAAAACGATACGGACAATTATATTGTCAAGAATGTGCATGAATACAAAAAAATGAAAAAAGATGCCCATTCGAAAATGAACGAAGAGGTGCTGAATCGTGCGTCCACCTTCAGAATTTTTGCAGCAAAGCCAGGGGCCTATGGCAACGGGATTAAACTCATGATTGCGGCCAGTGCCTGGGAAACGGTCAGGGATTTGGGTGAAACCTTTATTGAGCACGGCGGGTATGCCTATGGCAAAGACGTATTTGGTCAGGAGTCACATGGTGAATTTGCCCACAATCTAAAACAGATCAAAACGGTTTTTCATAAAATGGAAACCGATGAAACCGACCCTCTGGGATGTTGTTACAACGATTTTCAAGGGGGTATGACCGCGGCGGTCAGAGCACTTTCGGATATGACACCCAAGGTGCTCTGGGGAGACACCAAAGACCCTGCCAATCCAAAGGTACGCGAACTTAGAGAAGAGATTGAACGGGTGGTGAGGGCAAAGTTGCTCAATCCACAATGGATCGAGGGTATGAAAAAACACGGTTACAAAGGGGCCCAGGATATGGTTCACAAAGCCTCATCCGTATACAGCTGGGACGCTACCTCCGATGTGGTGGATGACTGGGTGTTTGACGAGGTGGCCAAAAAACACATGCTCGATCCACAGATGCGCAAGTTTTATCAAGAGAACAATCCATGGGCCCTGGAGGAACTGGCCCGCAGATTTCTGGAAGCTGAGCAACGGGGTTTGTGGAAAGCAGACCCCCTCGTGTTGGAGGAGTTGAAAGAACAGTACCTGGAAATTGAAGGCTGGATCGAGGAAAAAATCGGGGATGTTTTTGGAGATTTTCAGGGCGGGGATGTCGATATCATGACAAGCGAACAAGTGGACGAATGGCGCGAAAGATTGCGTTTTGATATTAAAGAGTATTTGACCTGAAGGTATATATTTTTCCATGACACATGACGTATTTCCATTTCCTGCCATCATCGGACAGGAACCGCTCAAAACCGCCCTGATCCTCAACGCGGTCAATCCCCGTATCGGCGGGGTCCTGATCCGGGGAGAAAAAGGAACCGCCAAATCCACCACGGTCCGGGCCCTGGCGGATCTTTTGCCCGGCACACCCATGGTGACCCTGCCCCTGAATGCCACCGAAGACCGGGTGGCCGGGGGTATCGATTTCAGCCTGGCGGTCCGGACCGGTGCCAGAGCCATGCAGCAGGGCCTGCTGGCCCGGGCCCACAACGGATTCCTGTATGTGGACGAGGTCAATCTCCTGGATGACCATATCGTGGATATCATCCTGGATGCGGCCGCATCCGGGACCAACCGGATCGAAAGAGAAGGGATCTCCTTCTGCCATGCGGCACAGTTCATCCTGGTGGGAACCATGAACCCGGAAGAAGGGGAACTGCGGCCCCAGCTGCTGGATAGGTTCGGGCTGTGCGTGGAAGTATCGTCCATCCATGATATGGAAAAACGAATCCTGCTCATGGAAAAAAAAGAAGCCTATGATGCCGATCCGGAAAGGTTTTCAAAACAATACCAGACCGATGCCAAATCCCTTTCCGACCGCATCATCCAGGGGAAAAAACGGCTGGATCAGGTGGCGTTTCCCGAAGACCTGCGGGCCTTTGTCGCAGATTTGTGCAGCAGCAGTCACGTGGCAGGGCACCGGGCGGATCTGGTCATTGAACAGGCGGCCTCGGCCCTGGCTGCATTCTGCGGCAATACCCGGGTGGGCATGGATGAGGTGACACAGGTGGCACCTTTTGCCCTGATTCACCGGAAACGGGATCCGATGCCGCCCCCGCCTCCGCCGGACCATGACCATAACCAGGAAAGCAATAAAGAAAACAATCCGCAGACAGAACCGGACCCGCCACACCCGCCGTCACCGGAAAACGGCCCGGACAAGCAGCCGGAGGAGGCGGAGGATACCCGACCGCCTGAAGAAATGCTCCCTGAGGAGCAGGCAAAAGAGCCTGAAGAAACGGATGCGTCTGAACCTGAAAACGCTGGTGACGATTCGGCAAGAGACGAGGTCCTGGAAAAAATCTTCGAGATCGGAGAGACCTTCCGGGTCAAGCCATTCACCGCGCCCAAAGACCGGATGCTTAGACGGGGGTCTGGCAAACGTTCCCGGTCCAGGACGGCGGCCAAACAGGGCCGGTATGTCAGAAGCACCCTGCCCCGGGGCAATCCGGATATCGCCTTTGACGCCACCCTGCGGGCGGCGGCACCGTATCAGATGCAACGGAGAAACGGATCCGGGCTGGCCGTGATTCTCGAGGACCGGGATATCCGCAAAAAAATCCGGGAAAAACGCATCGGCAATTTTCTGCTGTTCGTGGTGGATGCCAGCGCCTCCATGGGGGCCAGGGGCCGGATGAGCGCTTCCAAGGGAGCCATTATGTCTCTCTTGCTGGATGCCTACCAGAAACGGGACAAGGTGGCCATGGTGACCTTCCGGCAGCAGGAGGCATGGGTGAACCTGCCCCCCACCACTTCAGTGGAACTGGCGGGAAAACTGCTGGCCGAGATGCCGGTGGGCGGCAGAACCCCGTTATCGGCAGGACTTGTCAAGGGGTATGAGCTGATGAAAATCCATCTGCTCAAAGAACCGGAAGCCAGACCCATGGCCATCCTCATCACCGACGGCCGGGGCAACGTGCCCCTGGGGAACCAGTCCCCTGTCAAGGAATCGCTGGCCCTGGCGGAAAAAATGGCCGAAGAAAAACGCATACAATTTATCGTGGTGGATTCAGAAAGCCAGGGGGCCCTCACCTTCGGCCTGGCAAGGAAACTGGCAGAAAACCTGAGTGCCCGGTATTTCAAAATACAGGATCTGAAAGTCAATCATCTCGTTGATATCGCAAAAGGAGGTTTACTGTGAGCACAAACCCTATCTATCCCTTCCTGGCCATCCAAGGCCAGGAAGAGATGAAACTGGCATTGATACTCAACATCATCAACCCTGGCCTTTCCGGGGTGCTGATCCGGGGGGAGAAAGGCACGGCCAAGTCCACGGCGGTCCGGGCCCTGGCCCGGATTCTGCCGGCCATAGAAAAAATCAAGGACTGCCCGTTCCAGCGGGGTCCCAAAGAAAAACACGAGGTGTGCCTGGGGTGTACCCGGATCGAGTGCCGGGACCTGGTGCTGGGACCAGGGCCGGGGCCTGACACCGTCACAGAGGAGATCCGGGTGGTCGAACTGCCTGTCGGGGCCACCGAAGACCGGGTAGTGGGCACCATGGACCTGGAACAGGCCTTGAAAAAAGGAGAAAAACAAGTGGAACCGGGCATTCTTGCCGCTGCCCACCGGGGGATTCTCTATGTGGACGAGGTCAATCTCCTGGATGACCATGTGGTGGATGTGCTGCTGGATTCAGCGGCCATGGGGGTGAACACCATCGAACGGGAAGGGGTCTCCTTTTCCCATCCGGCACGGTTCACCCTGGTGGGGACCATGAACCCGGAAGAAGGGGAATTGCGGCCCCAGCTGCTGGACCGCTTCGGGCTGTGCGTCAATATCCGGGGGATCATGGATCCGGACTCCCGGGTCACCATCATGGAAAGGCGCGCCGCTTTTGACCAGGACCCGGAATCATTTATCCGGCAGTGGGAGGTGGAATCCCTTGCCCTGGCGGAAAACATCCGGCGGGCCGCCCGGCTGTATCCCGACGTGACCTGTGACCGGAAACACCTCTACGAGATTGCATCCTACTGCCTGGATGTGGGGGTGGACGGCCACCGGGGGGATATCATCATTCTGAAAACTGCCAAGACCCTGGCCGCCTATGAAGGCAGGGCAGAAGTGACATCAAAAGACATTGAAACCGCCGCCACCCTGGCCCTGCCCCACCGGGTAAGACGGCAGCCGCTCCAGGATATTGTCACGGATATCGCTGCGGTTCGCAACATGAACCGGCAACAGGCCAATCCTTCATGATCAGATTGGGAACCAGCAGATGAATGAAACACCCCAGAAAACCATATGTATCATTGACGGCCACGGCGGGGGGATCGGTGCCGCCATCATCAAGTATATCCGCCAGTTCCATGAAAACAGTTTCAAACTGGTGGCGCTGGGAACCAATGCCATTGCCACTGCCGGTATGCTCAAGGCCGGTGCCCACAACGGTGCATCCGGGGAAAACGCCCTGATACGCAACGTTGAAACCGCGGATCTCATCATCGGTCCCATATCCATTACCTGGCCCAATGCCAGCCTGGGAGAGATTACCCCCCGCATGGCCGGGGCCATCATGGAGAGTCCGGCACCCAAAATTCTGCTGCCCCTTCACCGGGAAAATGTGCACCTGATGCATTTTTCCGACAAAGAACCCCTGCCTCACCAGGCCATGGCCATTGCTGAAACAAAAATTATGGAGGTACTGCACCATGTGTGAAGCAAGCGCATATCTGATCAGGAATGGAAAAGAAATCCTGGTCCTGGAATCGGTGGATATCGTCGAACCCCTGGATGAAGGGGGTTTTATGCTCAGAAACATTTTCGGAGACCAAATCATCATCAACGCCCGGATACAGAAAATGGAACTGGTGAACCACCGGATTCTTTTTTCTGAAACGGAAACTGACACCACGGATATGGTCAACCGGTCATCAACATGATAATATCTTTTTATTTATTTTGATAAAACAAAGGACTTTCACTGTTCATGACATCCAAAGCACCGATTTTTGAAAAAATCTACCAGGACTATCTGGCCCGGGTGGCTGGCCTGGAACTGACGGAAAAACAGGATCTGCTGGGAATCCGCGTGGACGGACAGACCGTCTTCATCCCTTTTTTCAATGACATGTATAAGGTCACGCCCCGGGATATCACGAACCAAAAGAACCTCCGCCCCCCTCATTCCGTATGTGTCATTTTGTGTCAGTACCTGCTGCTGAGCCCTGACAGGGCCGAGGTTGACAAACAGCTGGTGACATACCGGGATTTCAAGGATGCGGCCCCTTATGTGCAGGGCTTTGACAATACAGCCCAAAAACCGGTTTCCAGGGCTTTTCCCGGCCGGCTTGACGTACTGGAAGCAGGTTGCCGCCACTTAGGGGGATCCCCCTGTGACATCGGGATCTCCTGTGATCTGTCTTATATGTTCGAAGCGCTTCCCAGGGTGCGGATCTACCTGGTGTTCAACGATGCGGACGAGGATTTTCCGGCGGACTGTTCCCTGCTGTTTGAAAAACAGGCGGCCGGATACCTTGACATGGAATGCCTGGCCATGATCGGCATGGTGCTGGCACAACAGCTGGCCGGAAAAGACAATCCGGACATGGCCAGGCTGGCTTGATGTCAATTACCCCTTGACAAGGGATTTTTTTTTACATAGATTGACCCCAATTCTGCAATTGAAATTGCAGGCAGCTGAATCAAGATATTTTTACGTTGTTGAAGCCAAGGCCAAGAAGGTCGGACAGGAAAACATGCCTGTCCAGATATTCTTGGCCTTTTTTTGTTGAATCGGATGGTGAACAGAAACAGAAAATGACATAACGGAAAAAATAAGGAAGGCGGCACAGGGTCCGGTCAAAGAGCCGTGCCGCCTTCCGGGATGAAAACCGGTTTCTGCCGATGGCTGATCGCCAGAAAAGGCTTTCTCTTTCCTTATACCAGCATGTCTGTGCGGGGTCAATCAGGAACAGCCGACCCCCTCACGGACAGCCTGTCTGTTCTGTGTCTGTAAAAAAATCCCAAAGAAAATGATTTGATGCCTGACCGGAGGGAAGCTTTGAACAGTCCTCTGGCGGGTGATTCACATTGAAAATCGTTTTAAATGAAAAGGAGAGAAAAAATGATCCATATAAAAACCCGGCATGCAGTCTTTATCGCTTTTTGGATGGTCTTTGCCCTCACCGCCGGATCCAGGGTGTGTTCTGGGCAGTCTACCGCTGACGGAACGTCTCCCGGATCGGTTTACACCCGCTGGAAAACGGTAGGACAGTCTGCGGCAGACCTGTGCCTGGAAATGATCCAGAACGCGGGCAGCGTTCCGGACAGAAACCATCTCATCGTTCTGACCAATGCCGGATATTCTGAAATGTTCGGCACGCCCACCCAGGGGGCGCTTGACGGCCTGGCAGCGGTCACCGGCGCCAGCCGGGGAAAAAACACCCTGGTGGAAATTCATGCCGCTGCCTGGGACCCTTTATGGGTGGCGGTCCATGATCCGGCATCCGGGTGGTGCGCTTATCTTGAAATGGAGCGGCAAGGCACCTCAGATTCCCACAAATTTCCTGATGACATCTCCCCTGACATATTCGGCATCCGGACCGTGGAACGGATCGATGCCGACTATCTTTATGCGCATGCACAAGCCTTTGAAACCCGGATGGCGAACCGGTTATTCGGGGACAATGCCTTCCGGGTCATCACCATTGCCAATGCCGTGGCATCCGGGGCACCGGCCCATGTGATCCGGGCGTTTGAATTTCACGACCATTACTGCCCCGGGGTGATTTCCGGTATTTTGATGGCCGGTTATGTGCAGGCCCATTTTCCCCCGGGCAGATCCGGATATTTTGTCCACGGCATAGACCCCTGGTGCAAGGAAGATGCCCTGATGACCCTTTTGAACGCCACCCCGGGAAAGAAAAAATATGCCGTGACCTATCCGTCCAGAGAAGACCGGGCCAGGCGCCTCCCGGAGGTTGAAACCGCCGCAACCATCGTCTACCGCCAGGATGACCAGACCAAAAAATGGGAAGGAATCATCCTGGGATTTGACTGGGCCGACACCGCCTGCCCCAAAACCGGGAATGTCATCATCGACAAACTGTGCATCGACCTGTGGTACCTGGAACGGATCGATTCTCCTGAAGCCTTTGTCAAGGTCTTGAAGACCGTCATCCTCCCGGACGGGGTATCCCCCATGGACTGGGCCGGACCCGGAACCGATCCGCTGGAAAAGATGGGCCTGACCGTCCAATGACCTGACTGACAGCCCAGCTGAAATTCCTTTGAAACCATAACCGCGCCTGTGTGCGAATCATAGCGGAAGGTATTGAAAAATGAAACTCATGCAACAGTTCATGGTTATTTGTCTGGTGATGGCGGCCCTTTCCGCCGATGCCGGGGAATCCGGCACCGGCAAAGTGGTTCTGGATGATGTGGTGGTGACGGGAACAAAACTGGTGACCCCCACCAAGCAGACCAATGAAACGGTCTACACGGGAAGCGAAATCACCCGGGATGGTCTGGATGCACAGGGAAGCAGGGCGGCAGTCGGCGTTTATGAGGCGATCAACATTCTTCCAGGCATCTCGGTGGAAAGTATCGACCCCTACGGACTCGCGGCCGAACAGAAAAACATCCGGGTCCGGGGGGTCCGCGGATTCCTGGGTGCCATGACCGTGGCAGGGGTCCCCAACTACGGCGGCAACCCCATGGGACCTCGGGAATATCTCTATGATACGGAAAATTTCGACAGCATTGCGGTGTATAAAGGGGCGGTCCCGGCGGATCTGGGCACCGGCGTGGGAGCCCGGGGCGGGGCTGTGGAACTCAGGCCCCGATGGCCGGAACAGGAATTCGGTATATCGTTGAGTCAGGGAATCGGCATCAACCATTACAGCCGGAGCTTTATCCGGCTGGATTCCGGAAACCTGCCCCGAACCGGCACGGGCCTGTCTTTATCCCTTTCCCATACAGATACGGAAAAATGGAAAGGCCCCGGTGATTCAGGCCCCAGGAAAAATGCCAACCTGATGGTACGACAGCCTCTCCCCACCGGGAATGAGGTCAAATTCTGGTTCAATGCCAACGACCTGAAACAGGATCTTTACCGGCCGTTGACCTATGGTGAAGTGGAATCTCTGGGCCGCTTTTACAAAAAAGATTACAACAGCAATCTGACCGGAATCAAAACCGAAGATATCAATTATTACCGGTACAACCGGGGCGACTACGTGAACCGGGATTTTCTGGCTGAAATACCTGTCACGCTTTCAGACACATTCCGGTTGACGTTCAAGCCTTATTACACGGACGAAGACACTGAAATCCTTCAAGGATCGGGTTCCCAGGGAGGCATTGTCGTCAAGCGTCAGCGGGACATTGACAGGTACGGCATGATCTCCCAACTGGATTCGCACTTTTCATGGGGTACGGCTTCTCTGGGGTATTGGGCCGAGGTGTCCGAAATGATCATCCGGCAGCAGAACTACGATCCGGTCACCTTTGCCTTCAAAGGATACGGCATGTACATGAAAAGTGACGACAAAGGGATAGCCCACAGTCCGTTTCTGAAACTGGCCGGCAGCATCGGACAATTCGACTGGCAGGCCGGCCTCAAATATTTTCACTACACGGATCCTGCCAGCCAGGGATACATCGCATCGGCCCCTGACTACACACTGACAGCGGCTTCAGATCTTTTCCGGGAAGAAAACACCTATGACGAAATTCTTCCCACGCTGGGGGTTGCCTACCGGCTGACAGACAACCTGGAATTGAATGCCAGTTACGGCCGCAACCAGATCCGGCCCTATTCCTATGTACCCCTGGTCAACATCTACAACCAGAACCGGGCCGCATTCCAGGCGGCAGGGGTGACGCTTAACGATATGTTCAGCGGCTATGACATGGAAATATCAGACAATTTCGAAGTAGGCGCCCGGTTCCAGTATAACCGGTTCGAGGTGATCCCGACCCTGTTTTATTCCAGACACCAGAATCTGTTGACCACGGTCTATGATCCACGGGTGAACCTGAACTATCAGCAGAATGTCGGCGATGCCACCGGATACGGGATCGAAATCGAAACCAATTTTCTGATCAATGACCACCTGAACCTGTTTTTCAACCCTTCCTATACCTCATTGACATACGATGACGATCTGATGTTCCAGGGGGTTGCCAGAAACACAAAGGACAAACAGGTACTGGACACCCCAGAATGGACCATCAAAACCGGTTTGATTTACACCTGGAAAGATTTTGAAGTGATTCCCATGGTCCGGTACATGGGCACCCGGTACGGAGATGCCGAGCACAACGAAAAGATCGATGACTATTTGGTGGCGGATCTGAAAATGGGGTACACCTTCACCAATCTTTCTTTTGTGGACAAACTCAGACTGTCCCTGGAACTGACCAATCTGTTTGACAAGGAATATGTGTCTGTCATCAATGCCAGTGACGACAGCCGGGCCGGAAGCGCCAGTTATTACGTCGGTGCGCCCTTTACGGCATTGATGACGGTATCGTTTGATTTTTAAGGAGCAAAACCGATGAAAAAACTTATAATAATCATGGCCGCAGTGCTGATATTGAATGTCTGGGCCGTCGGCCTGATGGTCTGTCAGGCATTGGGACAAGATACGGAACCCACCCGGTATCAGGAACATGCCGCCATCCACCTGGATGATATGGTGGTTACGGCCACCCGTTTTCTTACAGAAAAAACCCGCGTGCCGGGCCGGATAACCGTTATCAGCGCCGAAGACATTGAAAACACCCCCTTTGAACGGGTGGATGAATTGCTTCAGCAGGTTTCCGGACTGCAAACTACCCGGACCGACGGCGTATTCGAACTGTCTCCCCAGGTGACCATGCGGGGTCTGGGCGGAAATGAGCCGGGCAGGACCCTGGTGCTCATAGACGGCACACCGGCCTCCACTGGGGATTCCGGAAATATGCGATGGAACCGGCTCAACCTGGCGGATATCGAACGGATCGAGGTCTTCAAAGGGCCAGGGTCGTCCATTTACGGTTCCAATGCCATGGGTGGGGTGATCAATATCATCACCAAGCGGCCTGACAAAACATTTTCAGGGGATTTCTCCGCCGGATACGGCAGTTTTGGCACAAAAAAAGGAGCTGTCCGACTGGGTGGCAGACAGGACGGTGACCGGGGTTTTTACGGCCAGGTGGCGGCAACCGGGCTTGACAGTGACGGGTATACCTCTTTAACGGAAGCCAGCAGTGACTATAACAACCGCATCGACCGGTTTGTGGAGGAGTTCAATGTCTCTGCCAAGCTTGGGTATAATTTTGATCAAGCCAGTTCTCTGGAGCTGGGGTATGCCTATTATGACGACCGCAGAGGCGAAGGCTATAAATACAATATTCCGGAAGGCAGCCACAGGGATTTCGACACCAACCGGGTGAATCTTCTCTACAAAAGAGCGGTGAATGACTGGCAGTGGCAGCTCAGCGGCTTCTATCAGCGGGAAGAGTATTACTGGCACCGGGATTTTGCTGATACCGCCAGTATTTACAAGGTGCTTTCGGACCGGGATGACTATGGTACCGCACTGAGTGTATCCACGGATATATCCGATCATTCTACCCTGATTCTGGGGGCGGATATGCGGATCAGCGAGGTGGATGCCATCGATGATTATGATGCCAGCGGTGATTTTGCCATCAACAAAGGACGTCTGGAACAGTATGCCTTTTACGTGCAGGATGAGCTGCGTTTTCTCGATGACCGACTGATCGTGGTAGGGGGCATCCGTTTTGACACGGCAAAATTCAAAGACGGACTCTATGACTCCAATGTATCCCCTTTCGACCTTTTATCCGGCAGTCTGAACGATTCCAGCTGGGATGCCTTTTCCCCCAAAATCTCCTCCCGGTACCACTTTTCAGACAATATCAGCGTGTATGGTTCATATTCCCGGGGGTTCCGGGCACCAATCCTGGATGCCCTGTGCCGTTACGGCATCTTCCACGGCCGGTTCTATGATGCCAACCCGGGGCTGGAAAATGAAACCCTTGATTCCTTTGAAATCGGCAGTGATATGAGGCTTTCCGAGATGCTGGACCTGTCTTTTTCCGGTTATTACTCCAGGGGGAAGGATTTCATCTACAGCGTGGACACCGGCCAGACCCGGTTTCTGTGGGGCCGGGACCGGGCCGTGTATCTGATGGACAATGTCTCCGAGGTTGAGATCAAGGGATTTGAGGCGGATTTGACCTTCCGGCCCAGCACGCATGTCAATTTCTTCGCTTCCTATACGTTCAATGAATCGCTCATAGACCAGTTCGACGAACGACCGGAACTGGAAGGAAAGCGGCTGGAATACGTACCGGAACACAGCTTCAGCGCCGGGGTTGATCTGTTCACCGCCATTGTCAACGCCCGTGTTGTGGTGAATCACATCGGAAACCAGTACAGCAACGACATGAACACCGAAAAAATCAAAGACTATGAAACCGTGGATGTCAAACTGTGGCGCAACCTGGACTTTCTGCTTCCAGGCCTTTCCGCCAGCCTTGCGGTCCAGAACCTGTTTGATGAAACCTATCTTCGAAGCGAGGATGAAAAATCACCCGGCATGTTTACGGTGGGTGAAATCAGATATGAGTGGTGATGGAATTGAGCCGGCGCCACCGGTATGCTGGGGTCTCAGGCTGGTTTTTTAAAAACCGTCCATCCGGAAAGACTGACTGGCCGGATGATCGAGTCATTGACAGGCTGATTGAACAATTGACCAAAAGAAATACTGACAGACAAGAGATTTGATCTTGGATTGACCCCTTTGCAAAAAATATTACCAATGAAAACAAATTGCCTGATACTCAGCCCACCCCTGGGGGAAATATGTTGTCTGCGGAAACCGGTAAAGAGCCGGGGCAAGCGTACCAGCTTTCACCCATCACGGTTATGGCTCCCCAGCAGGGGGTTGAAATCAACGTGGACAAAACCATTATCAACATGGATGATTTCCGGAAAGCCGGAACGGTCCGCAACCTGACGGATGTGCTCAAGGAGATCGGGGCCGTTGATGTCCTCTGAATGCATGGCTGCTTGATTTTTATCAAAATGTGTATGGGGTGGACCCAAACACGGCAACGCAGCTTCGGGCGGTCCAGTGGATGGACTGGGTAACGGAAAAATAAGCTGACCCAAATTCTTCAATGGATGTCACAGCTTTACAGGGAACTGGATGTGGACATTTGAATTTCCACTTGACCCCGATTAAATGTGTATATAAAATGAAGACAATACACATAAAAAGAAGGGCACGTCCATGCGTACCAATATTGCCATCGATGACGATCTTATCAACGAAGCACTTTTGCTGACACAGCTCAAAACCAAAAAAGCCGTAGTGGAAACCGCACTCAGGCTGCTGGTTCGGATGGAAAAGCAGCATCGGATCCGGCAGTTTCGTGGAAAGCTTACATGGGAGGGGAATCTCGATGACATGAGGTCAGATGCATGATTCTGGTGGACACCTCGGTATGGATCAACTATTTCAACGGCATCCCTTCATGGCAGACCGATCTGCTTGACAGGCATCTGTCTGAGGATCCTGTCTTTATCGGTGACCTGATCCTCACGGAGGTACTTCAGGGATTCAGATCTGACAGGGATTTTCACACCGCAAAACAACTGCTTTCCGGGCTTCGATTCTGCCGTATCGGCGGATATGACTTAGCGGTTCAGAGTGCCAGAAACTATAGGCGCCTTCGCAAATCCGGGGTAACGGTCCGAAAAACCATCGATGTGCTAATCGGCACGTTTTGCATTATGAAAGGCTTGACCTTGCTCCATAATGACCGGGATTTCGATCCCATGGTTGTTCATTTATCTTTGAAAACCCCCCAGCCTTTTTAATCAGGCAATTTTCGGGCTGTCCCCAAAATTCAGGGAAGCCAGCGGGTTACCGCCCTGCACCCCCCTGCAATTGCGATAAACGGCTGGAATACCACCCCATTGAATGCCTGTCGGTAGACCCACCAGTGTTATCTTTTCAAATACAGGGCCCGAAAGGTCGAATCGCTCCATTTTCATCTTGTGGTCAGGCTTTGGGGGCAGGATTGGACTCCTGGATCTCCCGCTCATGAAGCCCCATCAGGTACAGCAGCCCGTCCAGGCCGGTGGTGGAGATGGTGCTGGCTGCTTTTTTGCGCACCACGGGTTTGGCATTGAACGCCACGCCTAACCCGGCGATGGAGATCATGGGCAGGTCATTGGCCCCGTCTCCGACGGCAATGGTCTGTTCAATGGACAGATTTTCCTTCTGGGCGATTTCCCGAAGCAGCGCGGCCTTTTTTTCACCGTCCACGATCTCGCCTTTGACCCGGCCGGTGACCACCCCGTTTTCCATGTCCAGTTCATTGGCGTACATGTAGTCGAATCCCAGCTTTTCCTTGAGATAATCCCCCACAAAGGTGAATCCGCCGGACAGTATCCCCAGTTTGTAGCCCAGGCGTTTGAGGGTGGTGGCGACCAGCTCCGCGCCGTCGGTCAACGGCAGGGTCTTGAGGATGTGGTCCAGATCGGCCCTTGTCAGGCCTTTGAGCAGGGCCACCCGCTGCCGGAAGCTTTCCTGAAAATCCATTTCCCCCTGCATGGCGGACCGGGTGATGGCCTCGGCCCGGGGGCCGGCCCCGGCCATGCCTGCCAGCTCCACGATCACCTCGGACTGGATCAGGGTGGAATCCATGTCAAACACCACCAGTTTCCGGTTTTTCTGATAGATATTGTCCACATGAAAGGAGATATCCACGCCGGTTTCCCTGGAGATATCCATGAACTCGGCCCGCATGCTGGTGATACATTTCGGGGTGCCGGACACGGAAAACTGGATGCAGGCCCGGGGGTGGGACGGGGGATGCCGAAGGGAGATGCGGCCGGTGAGCCGGGTGACATAATCGATGTTCAGGCCGTGCCGGGCGCACACCGATGCCACCGCCGCGATCTGCCGGGCACTGACGGCCCGTCCCAGGATGGTGATGATCCGGCGCTGTTTTCCCTTGGCATTGACCCAGTTTTCATACCCGTTCGGATCCACCGGCTTGATATCCACTTTCAGGCCCAGCTGGTATCCTTCAAACAGCATGTCCTTGAATACGGCGGAAAAATCCTGCCGGCAGGGGATGGCCGCCAGAATCCCCAGGGAAATGTGCTCGTGAATGACCGACTGACCGATATCCAGAACACGGACGTCATACCGGGCCAGAATCCCGGCGAAACAGGCGTTCAGCCCGGGACGGTCCCGTCCGGTGATGTTGATGAGAACGATATCTTCCACAAATGCTGTCCTTTCAGTCCATGTCCTGTACCATCCGCCGCAGCGTTTCCCGGTCATTCAGGTCCGGATCATCCAGCACCTGTTCAAACAGCTGCTGTTTGATGCGGCCCACTTCCGGTCCCGGCGTCAGGTTCCGCAGCGCCATGATATCCTCCCCGGAAACCGCCAGATCATCCGGGCCAAACGCGGTCTGCCGGGCCATTTCCCGGCGCACCTTCTCCACCCGTAGCCGGATGTCCCCCAGGGTATAGGGAGATTTGGCCAGGTTGGCTTTTTTGTCTGCAATGCGCATCCGCATGAAATCCTCAAAACTCAAGCGGTGTGCCGCCAGCATGACCAGAAGGCGCCGGATCGATTTGGGGCGGGTTTTTTCAGCCAGGGGCCGCATGTGACAATGAACCAGGGCCAGGATGTACTCTTTTTCCTGAGCGGAAAACCGCAGCCGGTCCAGGTCCGCCGTCAACGCTTCGACCCGGGTTTCATGGCCGTGAAACGTGATCCGGCCTTCCTTGATTCCCTGGGCATCCACCTTGCCAACATCGTGCAGGTACCCGGCCAGCCGGAGCAGCGGCTGCCTGGCCGGCAGCGCATCCCCCACCATCAGGCAATGCTCGAAAACGGTTTCGCCGTGAAACGGTCCCCCGTCCAGGCCGTAACACCAGTCCAGGCTGGGCAGAATGCCGGCCAGCAGCCCGGTGTCATGCAGGCAGTGGAAAAATTGGGACGGCATTCGCAGGGCCATGGCCTTGATCAGTTCATTCCGGATCCGCTCCCCAGGGATGCCGTCGGCCAGAGATCCGGCGTGGTTGCGGATCGCTTTTCGAGTCTGTTCCGACAGCCGGGCGGACAAAAGGGCGGCAAACCGGCATCCCCGGATCATGCGCACCGGATCTTCCGTGATCCGGGCCGCCGGATCTCCGGTAAACCGGATGATCCGGTTTTCCAGGTCAGCCCGGCCGTTGAACGGGTCGATCAACCGCTTATCCAGGGGGTCGTATGCCATGGCATTGACGGTGAAATCCCGCATGGCCAGGTCATCTTCCGGAAACCGTCCGGACGGGGCCCGGCTTGGGGCCACCTCGATATCATTGACCAGGCAGACCGGAAAGGTGTTCCCCACGATCCGGACATGCTGGTCTGAAAAAACGGTTTTCAGGGTATCGGCACCGGCATCGGCCAGGATGTCCACATCCTGGGGCTGCCGGCCCCGGCACATGTCCCGCACGGCACCGCCCGCCACCACTGCGGCAATGCCGTTGTCCCGCAGCCGGCGCAGCAGCGCCGCCACCGGTTCCGGCAGGGTGACCCTCATCATTCCCCCCACCTGGCCATCAATGTCTGTGCCACGCCCAGATGATCCATGATCCGGGCCACCACCGTATCCACCAGCGCATCCAGGGTGCCGGGAAAACTGTAGAACGACGGGCTGGCCGGCAGAATCACGGCCCCGGCCCGGGTCAGGCGGACCATGTTCTCCAGGTGGATCAGGTTCACGGGGGTTTCCCGGGGCACCAGAATGAGCCGCCGCCGTTCCTTGAGCGTGACGTCACAGGCCCGGGTGATCAGGGTGTCGGCATACCCGGCCGCCGCTCCGGCCAGGGTTTTCATGGAACAGGGCGCCACCACCATGCCGTCATGGCGAAACGACCCCGAGGCCGGTGGGGCCGCAATTTCATCCTGGGAAAACACGGACAGGTGATCCAGCAAATCCGGTCCGACCCCGTATTTTTTCAGAAACGAAGGAAATCCGGCATCCGGATCATACCCCATCTCATGGGCCAGCACTTTGGCGCCGGCATCTGACACGATGGCAGCCACGGTTGCCTGCTGTTCAAGCAGGGCCTTGATCAGGCGCACCCCGTAAACCACACCGGATGCCCCGCTCACGGCGACCACAAAGTTCCGGGACCCGGTCATACGCCTCCCCTGAAAACGGTCTGGATCAAAATACCGGCGAACAACAGAACCGACACTGCGGAATTGACGTGAAAAAACGCCACATCGATGCGGGACAGGTCATCCGGCCTGACGAGCCGGTGTTCAAACACGATGAGTCCCGCGATCACCGCCCAGAAAGCCAGGAAAATCCCGTGCATGTCAAAATAGAGATACACCCCCAGCAGGAACGCCAGAAACAGAATATGCAGCAGGGTGGACACCTGCATGGCCCGGGCCGGTCCCAGGCGCACCGGCAGGGAAAACAACCCCTGATCCCGGTCAAAATCGATGTCCTGGCAGGCGTAAAGAATATCGAACCCGGCGATATAGAACCAGAGTGCCGCCGCCAGCATGGCAACGCCCCAGTTGAGCGTTCCGGTGAGCGCAACCCAGGCCCCCACCGGGGCCAGGGAAATGACGAATCCCAGCACCAGATGGCAGTATGCAGTGAACCGTTTGGTATAGGAATAGAAAAACAGCAGTCCCAGCACCGGAAATGACAGCCCGAAACACAACGGTGACAACAGGGCCGCAGCCCCCACAAACAGCAGCGATGACACGCCCACAAAAACCAGTGCCTGAAACCGGGTCAGCACCCCGCTGGGAATTTCCCGGACAGCCGTCCGGGGATTTTTTTTGTCAATGTCCGCATCCACAATGCGGTTGAACCCCATGGCTGCGGACCTTGCTCCCACCATGGCCGCCAGAATCAGAAACAGTTCCCACACAGACGGCGCATGGGTCTCCCAGGCCAGCACCACGGCGGACAAGGCAAAGGGCAGCGCGAACACGGTATGGGAAAATTTGATCATTTTCCCGTAATTCAGTATTTTTTTTTTCAACATCCTTTGCCCGCGCCTTCAGAAAATACCGGAAATCCTTGTCCCGCAGCCGGGACAGACCCCGTTTTCCTTCATCCGGCTTCGGGTGGCATACCCCTGCCGCTCCACCACCCGGACATCACAATCCGGGCAATGGGTGTCCTGATGGGAAGAGCCGGGCAGATTGCCCACATACACATAATGCAGGCCCGCGTTTTTACCGATCTGCCAGGCGGTCTCCACCGTGGCTGCCGGGGTGGGTCCCCGGTCCGTCATCCGGTGGGTCGGATGAAATCGGGACACATGCCAGGGCGTGTCACATCCCAGTTCTTCGGCAATGAACCGGGCCAGGGCCGCCAGTTCCTCCGGATCGTCATTGAGCCCCGGAATCACCAGTGTGGTCACCTCCACCCATACCCCGGCCTGTTTCAGGCGCTTGAGGTTTTCCTTCACCGGGGTCAGCCGGGCATTGCAGTAAGTCCGGTAAAATTCATCGTCAAACGCCTTGAGGTCCACATTGGCCGCATCCAGGTAAGGGGTGATCTGATGCACCAGATCCGGACTCATGAAGCCGTTGGTGACAAACACGTTGAACAGGCCCTGGTTTCTTGCCAGCCGGGCTGTGTCAAAGGCCAGTTCGAAAAAAATCGACGGCTCGGTGTAGGTGTAGGCGATGCTCTGGCACCCGGCTGACACGGCATTGGCCACGATCTGTTCCGGGGTCATGGTGCGGCCCTCAATCCGGGTGCCTGAATCACGGGGAATCTGGGCGATATCCGCATTCTGGCAGAACCGGCAGAAGAAGTTGCAGCCCACAGTGGCAATGGAGTAGGACCGGGAACCGGGTTTCAGATGATAAATGGGTTTCTTTTCGATGGGGTCCACGCCGTGGGCAATGATTTTGCCGTAATTCAGGGCCATGAGCCGCCCGTCCCGGTTTTCCCGGACCCCGCATTTTCCCCGGCGGTCCGGTTCCAGTACACAGAAGTGGCTGCACGTCCGGCACCGGACCCGGCTGTTTTCCAGCTTGTCGTATAGATAGGCTTCCATGTCACTCTCCGGCCCGGGCCCGGGAAGAGGTGGCCAGCCCGGTGGCGCGGTTCTGTATTTTATGTTTCTTGACCTTCAGGGGCAGCGGCCGGACCCGGAACTTGGGCACCGGTTTGATGCGCATGCCGATGAAGGTGCCGAAAATGGACTTCTGAATCCAGCGGTTGTTTTCAATGGCGGACATGATCCGCCCCCGGACAAAGGGAAACTGGGCCGTGGTGCGCCAAAGGACCGGCACATCCCCCAGAGTATTGAACAGCATCTGTTTGAGTTCCCAGATGCTGAAAAACCGGGTATTGGAATAGATGCTGGGAAACACAAACCCCTTGCACCGGCGGCAGACATTCAACGGCGCATGCCGGTTCAGAACGCCGATCACCACCCGTTCCCGGGCCACCCGGCACGCCTCTTCAATGGCTTTGGCCGGGCGGTCCATGAATTCCAGGCTGGTGAAAAAAAGGGCCGTGTCAAAGGCATTGTCCTCGAACGGCAGGTCTTCGGCCGGACACCGGTGCAGGTCCACCCGGTTCCCCAAGCGCTCATGGGCCACATCCAGCATGTAGGTGGAAGGGTCCACACCGGTCAGGCTCAGCCCCCGGTCCAGCAGGGGCACAAGACTCATGCCGGTGCCGCAGCCGATGTCCAGGATCCGCTGACCGGCTTTCAGGTCCATCAGGTCCAGGATCAGTTTGACTTCAAGCTCGAAACAGTGGCGGTTCCCCGGCTGTGAAAACCAGGCATCATAATGGACCGCCTCTTTGAAATCAAACACATATCCCATAGGGTTACGCCTTCACCTTGATGATCTTTTCCACAAGATCGTTCACCGCCAGCACGGCCGGAGAATCATCGGGCAGTTCCAGCATGGAACGCCGTTCCATGTCGAATTCCAGCAGGTTGTCATCCTGGGGAATGGTGCACAGAAGCGGCACACCGATCTGTTCCACTTCATCCAGAAACGCCTGGTTCAGCTGATCCGGGGCCCGGTTGACAATCAGTCCTTTTTCCCGGACATCCAGTTTCAGATCGGCCAGCATGGCGTTGATCCGGCCCACGGCCCGCAGCCCGCGCAGGGCGTAGTCCGTGACCATGAGCAGCATGTCCACTTTTCCGGAGGTCCGGCGGCTCAAATGTTCCATCCCGGCCTCATTGTCCACCAGCATGTATTTGTAATTGGTTTCCAGCTCATCGGCAAACCGGTTCAGAATATTGTTGACCATGCAGTAACATCCCTGCCCTTCCTGGCGGCCCATCACCAGAAGATCGAAATTCTGGTTTTCGATCAGCACCTGGTTCATGAGCATTTCCAGGTACAGGACCTTGTCCATGCCGGACGGGACCCCCTGGGGGTCTCTCATGAAGTCCTCCCGGATATCCCCCACGGTTTTTTCAATGGTCAGCCCCAGGGTTTCCCCCAGGTTGCTGTTGGGATCCGCATCAATGGCCAGCACCGGGTCTTTGACATGACGGGTGAAATATCTGAGGACCAGCGCGGAAACCGTGGTTTTTCCCACGCCTCCCTTGCCGGCCATGGCTATGACAGTACTCATATACGCTCCTGTATTTCAAATGGATTCTTCTTAAAGATACTAATTATAACATGACAACAGACAATAGAATAACGCAATATGGAAAAAAAGCAACCGGTCAGAGAAAACCGAAGCGGCAACCGTCTATTTACGGGATTTCCGGTACCAGTCGGAATCCCCGTAAAGCGCATCCATGCACCCGGGGCAGATACTGTGGGTAAAGGTCACCTCGGAATGGGCTTCAAAATACCTTTCCACCTGTTCCCAGAATCCCCGGTCATCCCGGATTTTTTTGCACCGGGAACAGATGGGCAGAAGGCCTCTGAGAACCTTGATCTCGACATGGGCCCGGACCCGGGCCAGCAGTTCTTCGGATCTGAACGGCTTGGTCACGTAATCCACCCCGCCGGCCTCAAACCCCTTTACCACATCATCGGTTTCCGTCTTGGCGGTCAGAAAGATCACCGGAATATGGCGGGTGGCAAAATTCGCCTTGATTTTTTCACAAACCGTGTATCCGTCCATTTCCGGCATCATGATATCCAGCAGAACCAGGTCTGGTTCATTTTTGAGCATAAAGTTCAACGCCTGCTGTCCGCTCTGAGCCATGGCCACTTCAAACCCATTGCTGGAGAGCAGTTTTCCCAGAAACTGAAGGTTTTTGGGATTGTCATCCACCGCCAGTATCAAACGCTTTGTTTTCGTCATTTCAGATATCCTTTGAAGGATAAAGGATTCGTCCCAGTTCACGGAATGTGAAATAGGGATTGTCATTTTTCAGATATGGCAGAACGATTTTCTTGCGGCGCAGCATGTCCCTTGAGATGGCACCCATCACCATCTCTTCATCATATTTGGCTGCCTTGTAGATGGCGTGGCCAAAGGGGTTGATGATCTCGCTGCCACCCCAGAAATGATACGTTTTTCTCAATTCAGGCAGCCGGAACGCATCCGGAAAACCGGTTTCCCCGTTTTTTACGGGGCCGCACCGGACCGCTTCCGGGCCTTCTTCGCCCACCCGGTTGACGCAGATGTTGTAAATACCGAAAATCCGGGAATAAAACCGGTTGATGATCTCCCAGCTTTCAATATTGCTGAATTCATCGGCCATGGACCCTTCCGATGAATTGAACAGGGTCAGAAACACGTCCGCTTTCTGAGTGATGCCCAGATAGGGCAAAGACGGATGCCACAGGTCATTGCAGATGAACACCGCGATATTCAGGCCCATGAGCCGGAACACCCGGACATGCTTGCCGGTTGAAAAGAATTTCTTTTCTTCAAACACCCCGTAATTGGGAAGGTTCAGCTTCCGATAGGCAAACTGAATCTCGCCGTCCACGGCCACGAGCGCGGAATTGTAAAAATTCATGGACCGGGATTCTTCAATGAATCCCACCACCGCGGCCGTGCCCTTGGTGGCGGCGGCAATGCGGCGGATGTGGGGGGAATCCATGGTCAATGCCGCTTCATGATAGCCCAGACCCACGAAATATCCGGTCAGGGCCAGTTCCGGAAAGACAATGAGGTCCGCCCCTTTTTCCTTGCATATATTAATCTTGTCGATGGTATCTTCGACATTGGCGGTCACATCCATCAGCTTCGGACGGGTCTGACACATGGCGATCTTCATTGGTCGTATCCCTGATAGAACACATGATGCCGTCAGGCCCGGAATTTCCGACCCTGACGGCGTTCAAACGGTTGTCTTTTAAGGCATCTGCATCAGCACCCCTGACAGGAACCGGAATCGCACCCGGCAGATCCGCAGCCGGGATCATCCGGAGTCAGCCCTGTTTCCCGGACAGTGATATCAAAGGTCAGGGTTTCTCCGGCCAGCATATGGTTGATATCCATTTTCACGTTTTCTTCGGTGATCTCGGTCACGGTGGCCGGTACCGGCCGTCCCTGGGGATCCTGAAGCTGAAGGACCAGCCCTTCGCTCAGCGGAATCTCATCAGGGATCTGCGCTCTGGGAATGTTCACGAACGCATCCTCATGGCGGTGTCCATAGGCTTGATCCGGCGGCACTTCCACGGTTTTGGATTCACCCGGTTTCATTCCCACGACCGCATCGTCAAATCCCTGGATCAGCATTCCTGCGCCCACGGTGAACTTGAGAGGCGCTTTGCCTTCAGAAGAATCAAATACGGTGCCGTCCTGTTTTTTTCCGGTGTAATCCACAGAAATGGTGTCACCTGCCTTGATGGTATCAGTCATTGTAAAAAAAATCCTTTCAGGGCATATCAGCCTGCCCCGGTCGCCGGTCTTTGCCTTTGGAATTCCAAGACCGGTCATTCATAATATTTCCCTGGTCCAGAACCGGGAAAAACGAAACTTAAAATTCAACATAAAACGTGAAATACGGGTTGTCCAATATTTATTGCCTGTTTTTTCTTTTTCCAGGGCTCAATTTGGTGTACGATTCAGCATATCATGGTCACAACCGGCCTGAAATCCGGAACCCGTTACTTTGAACCCGTTGCCCGTAAAAGGAACAGAAACATGGAACTTCTCAAAATCATCATCGTCATTATCCTGCCGCCTCTGGGCGTTTTTTTACAGGTCGGCATCGGCAAGCACTTCTGGCTCAACCTGGTTCTCACCCTGCTGGGATATATTCCCGGTATTGTTCACGGCGTCTGGGTCATCGCCAAGAACAAGTAACGGTTAAAGTGACAGCACATCTCCGGAAGCGGGTATGAACGCATCATATCCTTTTTCCTTCAGATGAGCGGCAAAGGCCCTGCTCTGGGATTCTTCCCCATGGACCAGCGCGATCCTGCCGATCTCCAGGTTGGACCCGGTGACCACCCGGTCCAGCTCATGCTTGTCGGCATGGGCGCTGAACCCGTCGATTTTTTCCACCCGGGCCGCCAGCGGATAGGCTTTTCCCAGAATCTTGACATCAGGAACGGGTGAACCGGGTTCCCGGGCTGCCTGGGCACCCAGTTCCTCGATCCGGCGGCCCAGGGTATGCTGGGCCATAAACCCCACAATCAGAACCGTATTTTTCGGATTATGGATCTTGTACCGCAGATGGTGGAGGATCCGACCGGCCTCACACATACCGGACGCGGAAATCACCACATGGGGAGTCTCGTCCCGGGTCAGATTCATGGACTCCTCCACGGTCTGAACAAACCGGATCTTGTCAAAATAAAACGGGTTCAGGCCCTTTTCCAGAAACGCGGCATGGGTTTCCCTGTCATAGGTTTCCGGATGCTCGCCAAAGACCCGGGTCAGGTTGGACGCCAGGGGGCTGTCCACAAAGATCGGCAGCCGGGGAACCTGTCCGGATTCATACAGTTTGTGGAACACATAGATCAGTTCCTGGGTCCGGCCGTAGGCAAACGCGGGGATGATCAGGGACCCCCCGCGTTCATGGGTGTCCAGCAGCACTTTTCTGAGCCGGCCCTCCAGGTCCGCCACCGGGCCGTGCTCCCGGTCCCCGTAAGTGCTTTCCATGATCATCAGATCGATCTTCGTATCCTCTTCATCAAATTCCAGGGTCGGGTTTTTGAGAATCGGTTTGTCAAACCGTCCCACATCCCCGGTGTACAGAATTTTAAGGATACGGCCGTTGTCCTTGACCGTGAACACGGAAAAAGCCGACCCCAGAATATGGCCGGCCACATAAAACTTGACCGTGGCATCCCGGCCGACGGGAATCTCATGGTTGAACGGATACCCGTCAATATAGGAAAGGGCCTGTCTGGCCTGGTCCTGGGTGTACAGCGGCACAATGGTGTCAAGGCCGTACTGGTTCTGGAGCCTGGCAATGGCATCCGAATCCAGGTCATATGGATTTTTTTTGAGCAGCTGCTTGATCTGTGATTTTTCCTTGTTGGTCAGCTGCTGATTTTTCTTTTTCTGCTCTTCCTGGTAGAGAAACGCCCTCAACGATTTATAGTTGAGGTACTGGGCGTCGGATTCCTGGATATGCCCACTGTCCAACAGCATGTAGGACAGCGCATTCTGGGTGGGCCGGGTGGTGATGACCCTGCCGGAAAAACCGGCCTGGGTCAGCATGGGAATCCGGCCGGAATGATCGATATGGGCATGGGACAGCACCATGTTGGTGATTTTTGCCGGATCCACCGGAAAATACCGGTTTTTTTCATTGCTTTCCCTGCGCCGCCCCTGGAACATACCGCAATCCATAAGGATCTGGTCCCGGCCGGTATTCAACACATGCATGGAACCGGTCACTTCACCGGCCCCTCCCAGAAATTGACATTCCATTGTTGCCATCACTCCTTTTCTGTTTTCCTTGTCACGCCCGGCCCGTCCGGGTCAGGCGGTTGTCTTTGTCAGCTTGAATCCCGACTTTACTGAAACACCTTTTTGAGCAGGTCTGTGGTGCGTTTGACCGGGTTCTGACGGATGGCCGCCTCTTCTTTGGCCATGTAGTGAAAAATCCCGTCCATGCCCTTGTTGACCACATGGTCGGTGAGATCCGCCTTCACATCCGGCACAAACGGCAGGTCCGCGTATTTCCCCATCATCCGGTCATAGGACTGCACCGCACCCACCTCTGACAGACTCTCATCCACCACCGGCGCCATGGCTTTAGCCAGGTCCGGGGACATGGTTTTCCTGAAGTACTGGGTGGCCGCATCTTCCGGCCCGTTCAAAATGCCCCGGGCATCTTCAAAGGTCATCTGGGAGATGGCGTTCAGGAACAGTTCCCGGGCCCTGGGCGTTGCCGCCTCGGCGGCCCGGTTCAGTTTCAGTTCCAGATCGTCGGCAAACGACCCCATGCCCACCTTGTCCAGCGCGCTTTTCACAGTGGCCAGTTTTTCCGGCAATGGAATCCGTATCTGCGGATCATTGTAAAACCCGTCGGTCTGCCCCAGCTGCTGCACCACCTGTTCGGATCCGACGGTCAACGCCTCCTTGAGGCCGGCAATCACATCCGATGCGGGCAGATTCGCCCCAAGGGAAGAAGTGGTATTTTTTTTTCCCCCGGTATCCAGCGACTTCAGGGCATCGGTTCCTTTCTGCAGCCAGTTGGTGGCGGCTGTGGCCCCGATGGACGTCCCGAACAGCACCAGACAGACCAGCGTCATGCGAAGGATTTTCATGACTCATTCTCCTGTTAGTGCCTTACTCCCCGGTCCCTGTCAAAAAAACAAGAAATCGAGGAAAGGCATATGGGTTGCGGATTTCCCGTGTTAGATTGTCATAACGCTGCCAGAGCGGCATCATAATCCGGCTCGTGGGTGATGTCATCCACCAGCTGGGCATAGATCAACTGATCGGATTCATCCAGTACCAGCACCGCACGGGCGGTCAGGCCTTTCAGGGGGCCGTCCGTCAAGAGGACCCCGGCTTTTTCGGCAAATGCGTTATCCCGGAACAGGGATGCGGCCACCACGTTCTCAATGCCTTCCGCCCCGCAGAACCGTTTAAGGGCAAACGGGAGATCTTTGGACAGGCAGATCACCTGTGTGTTTTTCAGGCCTGCGGCCTTTTCATTGAATTTGCGCACGGATGTGGCGCACACATCCGTGTCGATGCTGGGAAAAATATTGAGCACCTTGCGTTTCCCCTTGAAACTGGCAAGGGTGATTTCGGAAAGATCCTGGATCACCCCCGTAAAATCCGGGGCCGAGGCCCCTTTGGCCGGAAAGTCACCTGCCAGAGAAACCGGATTGCCTGCAAGTTTGGTGGAAGCCATGGGAATTCTCCTTTTTTTGTTTTAGGGTTTCCAACAATGTAATACGGTCTGAACCGTTTTCAACAAAGGATCTTGTTTTTTTCAGCCCGGCTTCATGGACAGGGAGATCCGTTTCTGGGCCTTGTCCACCTCCAGTACGCGGACCTGAACCGGCTGATGCACGGTCACGACCTCATTGGGGTCCTTGACAAACCGGGCCGCCATCTGGCTGATGTGCACCAGGCCGTCCCGGTGCACCCCGATATCCACAAACGCCCCGAATGCCGTGACATTGGTCACGATGCCGGGCAATGTCATGCCGGGCCTCAGGTCCTCGATGGTCTGAACCGACGGGTCGAACGCCACAGTCTGGAATGTTTTCCGGGGGTCCCGGCCCGGCTGCGCAAGTTCCGCCAGGATATCGGTCAGCGTGGGCAGCCCGGCCTTATCGGTGACATAGGATTCAGGATCGATCTGCTTGACTTTCCCCGGATTGCCCACCAGATCTCCGGGCGCACATCCCTGGTCTTTGGCCATCTGTTCCACGATCCCGTAGGATTCCGGGTGAATGCCGGATGCATCCAGGGAGTTGTGCCCGTTTCGGATCCGCAGAAACCCGGCCGCCTGTTCAAAGGCTTTGGGACCCAGGCGGGAGACCTTGAGAAACGCCCGGCGGGTGGTGAACGGTCCATTCTCCTGCCGGTACCGCACCAGGTTGGCGGCAATGGTGTCATTCAACCCGGCCACCCGGGCCAGCAGCTCCCGGGACGCGGTATTGACCTCCACCCCCACCTGGTTGACACAGATCTGGATGGTGTCGTCCAGTGCCTGGCGCAGCTGTTTCTGGTCCACATCATGCTGGTACTGGCCCACGCCGATGGATTTGGGATCGATTTTCACCAGTTCAGCCAGGGGATCCATCAGCCGCCTGCCGATGGACACGCCCCCCCGCACAGTGATGTCGTGATCCGGAAATTCCTGCCGGGCAATATCGGAGCCGGAATAGACAGACGCCCCGCTTTCATCCACCATCATGATTTGGACATGGCCGGGCAGGGCCAGATCCCGGACAAAAGCCAGGGTTTCCCTGCCGGCGGTGCCGTTGCCCACGGCCACCGCCTCGATGCGGTACCGGTCCACCAGGTCCGTCAGGGTCTGGGCCGCCCGGTTCCGTTTCGCCTCCCCGGAATGGGGAAAAATCACATCATGATGACACAGGTCTGCCGTGGCATCCAGGCACACAATCTTGCACCCGGTCCTGAATCCCGGATCGATGGCCAGGACCGGTTTTTCTCCCAGGGGCGGGGCCAGCAGCAGGTCTTTGAGGTTTCGGGCAAACACCTGGATGGCCTGATGATCCGCGTTGGACTTCAGGGTCTGGAGGCATTCTTTTTCCAGGGACTTGCTCAGCAGCCGGGTGTAGGCATCCTGAATCGCATCTGAGACCTGATCCCGGCAGGGGGACGGCTGCTTTTTCAGGTAAAAAGAGGCCATGGTGCGGATGGCTGTTTCCGGATCGATGGTCACATGCACGGTGAGCATGCCTTCGGCAGCCCCTCTGAGCATGGCCAGAATCCGGTGGGAAGGGGCCTTGAACGCCGGTTCCTGCCAGTCAAAATAATCGGCGAACTTGGCACCGGCCTGGTCCTGCCCTTTTTTGACCCGGGACTGGATCATTCCCTGCTTCACATACACGCGCCGCACCGCTTCCCTGATTTCAGGATCTTCATTCACGGTTTCCGCAATGATATCCCTGGCACCGGCCAGGGCCTGGTCCACGCTTTCCACCCCTTTTTCCGGATTCACATACTGCCGGGCCGCCCCCTGGATATCCGTTCCCGGAGACTGGGCCAGCAGCAGGTCCGCAAGCGGTGCCAGCCCCTGTTCCCGGGCCGCCGTGGCCCTTGTCCTGCGCTTGGGCCGGAACTTCTCATACCGGTCTTCCAGGGCCGCCAGGGTCTCTGCGCTCTGAATCGCTTTTTCCAGTGCCGGTGTCAGCAGGGCCCGTTCAGACAAAGACTTGAGAATGGCGGTTTTCCGGGCATCCAGAGCAGACAGGGCCTGCTGCAGATCCCGGATTCGGGCCACAGCCACCTCATCCAGGGACCCGGTCTGTTCCTTGCGGTACCGGGCGATGAACGGGATGGTGGCGCCCTGGTCCAGGAGATCCAGAACCGCTGCCACCTGTTTTTCAGGTACCTGGATATCCTGACTGATGCGGGTGATAAGCGTCATTGTTGTCTAGTAACCGAGGGGACCGTCAAAGTCAAGGTTGAAAAACCGCACCGCATTCTTCCAGGTGATCCGTGCCAGGTCAACATCAGAAAGGCCGGCCCCTGACAGCCACTTGAGTTCCCGGTCCCAGGCATAGGGAATGTTGGGAAAATCAGACCCGTACATGACCCGGTCCGCCGGTAACGCCCGGAGATCCGGCCGGGCCGTGGCGGGAAAATAATCCGTGAGCACCATGGCTGTGTCCAGCCACAGGTTGCGGTGGGCTTTCATGAGTTCGATATACTCCGACACCTCGTCAAACCCCAGGTGGGGCACGCACACGGCCAGGTCCGGAAACTTTGCCAGAATTCCGTCCACCCGGTCGGCCCGGCACAGATCGTGGGGATCGCACCGGTACTCATCACTTTTCGGCTCCCGGCCCGCATGCACCACCAGGGGTCTACCGTAATCGGCACAGACGGCACAGACTTCATCCATACCCGGGCCGTTCAGATCAAAACACTGGACATGAACATGCAGCTTGACCCCGCCCAGTCCCTGACCAAAGGCGTCGACCAGAATCTTCGCCGCATCCGCCTCCCCCGGAAACACCGTGGCCATGCCGGTCACCTGCCCAGGAAACCGCCGGCACAACCCGGCCATATACGCATTCAGGTCCCGGGAGATGCCGGGTTTGTGGGCATACTGCAACGCGACAACATGAGCCACGCCCCTGTCCAGCAGAAACTGAATCAGGGTTTCACTGGACTCCCGGTACCGGATTTGCCAGGCATGGGCGTCGAACCAGTTGCGCACCGCCTGGAATGTCCTGTCCGGAAACACGTGCACATGGGCGTCGATCGCACAGGAGATGCCGGCCGGCAGGCGGTCTCCCTCCGGATCATTGTAATGGGGAAGGTCCGGTGTCAGCATTTAAAAAGGTCTCCGGCAGCCCTTTACATTCCCCAATTTTTCAGCAAGTTGTAGCAAAGTCAGTCTCTTTGTGCTAATTTGTGTCTGGCGGTCATAATGCTCTCCTTTCAGATAAGTTTTTTTCTGTCGATCAAACTATATCCGAGAAGGCTTATGACCGCCAACCTTACATTGAAGGAGATCTGATATGCACCTTCCCCCCCTGACCCTGTCCCCGGATCCCGGCAGCCAGCCCCTGCCTGCCGGCGCCCAGCTCATCTTTACCCAGGCCAGGCGCATGGAAACCCAGGGGGCGGTAGCCGCCGCCACCACTCTTTACTGGGAGATCACCGGTCCCATGGACGAGGCAGCCATGTGCAAGGCCATGGATACCCTGGCCCACACCCGGGATTTTCTGCACCTGGCATTGGAAAACAGAGATGGCATCGGTTTTGTCCGGGATGTGAAACCGTTGCCGGTAGAGGTCGAACCGGTTGCAGCCCGGAATCTGGCCGAAGAAATGTCTGCCTGGAGCCGCCGGTCCACGGCACCGGGAACCCCGGTCTGCCGTCTCAGGCTGCTCCGGATGGATGAGGGACGCTACGTCCTCGGGCTTTCCGGCCCCCATGACCTGCTGGACATCTGGACATTTCACCATACTCTGGCGGACCTGGCCGGCCTTTATAACCGGCTTTCGGACCACAGCAATCCGACTGTTCCGGCAGCCGGACCCGGCCCGGGTTTCAGGGATTTTTCCGCCTGGTATGAGCAGTGCCTGGCCTCGGGCTGCCTGACCCCTTCCAGGGATTTCTGGCACCATCTTCTGAACAGCACCTCGCCTTTGTTCACGGCCCCGCCGGACCCGGATCTTTCCGCCCATCCCTTGTCTGCGGTTTTTTCCACCCGGCCCATGGATCCGGACCTCTGCCGGGGCTTTGAAGTCAGAACCCGGGCTGTGGGGGCATCGGTCTTTGAAGGCTACTTCACCCTTTACAACCTGGCCCTTTCAAAGATCACGGGCCGGACCGACCTGCTCACGGCCTTTGTGGTCTCCCTGCGCAGAACCCCAGGGATAGGAGAAGTGATGGGCTGCCTGCTGAACCGGTTCTACATCCCTGTCCGTCTCTCAGAGGGAGAAGGGTTCGCCCCCCTGGTCCAGAGGGTCTCAAAAACCATGTCCCAGGCCAAGACCCATTGCCTGTGGCCGGTCTGGAAAGATTTGGATCCGGGCGGCACCGGGTATCCGGGCATGTTTTTCCACTATGTGCCGCCGGACCGGGGAAACCCGCCTGAATTCAACCAGCTCACGGTTTCGGCCATGAACCCGGTACGCCACCGCTTCTGGCCCCATCCCGTGTCCTTCCAGGTTACAGGGGACCCGGACAAGCCCATGCTTGCCGCCTTTGGCCAGGCCGGATTCTGCTCCCAGGCCTGGCTCGGTACCCTTCAGGACACCTTTATTGACATCCTGGCCCGGATTTAAAGCCGGTGCGAATCCGGATTGCCCGGTTCAGGCCAGGGTCTTCTCCCATTCCCGTTTCACCAGAGCGGCCACGGCTTTGTTACGTTCCCCCTCCAGCACCGTGCCGTCCCAGTCCGGTTCATCCAGGATCTTTTGCATGAGCAGGCCGTCGGTGCCGAACCACTGGGGCAGGACCCCGCCGAAAAAGTACCCCAGGGACCTGAGGAGGTCCACGGCCTGCCCGGCCCAGGCCTGACCCGTGTTGATCCAAACCTGGATCCCCCGGATGCCCTGGCACATGAGACGCTGGTCCTCGGCCAGGATCTTGGTTTCAAAATCCTGGCCGGCATCCGGCACCGCCACCCGGGCCACCTGGGCGAAATCAAAGACCTGGGTATTAATCAGGCTTTTGGCCGATTCCGGTTTCCCGCCGGCAGCCGCAAAGGTCCGCTGGTCATCCAGACCTTCGTAACAGAGGAAAAATGAATCTGCCAGGCCCTCGGGCACAAACACCCGGCAGGGCCTGGGTTTGAGAGTAAGAAAGCCCAGGAAGGTGGACACCCTTCCTTCCGCGCTCTTTTCCTTGGCATAGGCCGCCGCAGGCATGAGATTAACCTCCATGGCCCTGGACACCATGGATGCCCGGTTCAGCATCTTCTGGGTAAAGGGGTGGTTGCACACCGGCTCGCCAAAGATCAGGTCCACATCCGGACTGGCCTTGCCCGCCTCAATGCCATGGTTGAACATTCGGGTGAAAATACCATGGCCGCCCCGGTAGCGGGTATGCACCACACCGGCCCCGCTTTCAAAAATCCGGGGATTGGGGGCGGAGTTGAACAGGGAGACATGGCCCACCACCGCCCCGGAAGGAATTTTGGCCACCGATGAGATAACCCGGCCCGCCGCGTTTTCTTTTGCCAGCAGCGATGAATCGATATAGGTGCGCACCGGGTAGTTGTCCCCATATACCGAACGGAAAAGATGGGTCACGCCCGGGGCATCTTCAGGGCGGAACGCATGAACAACCCATTCTTTGTTCGCTTCTACCGGAATGGCCTTCTCTGTCATCAGACTCTCCTTTTAAATATCTCCATGATTACGACCCCAACCAGACTCATCAGGGCGGGCAGAAAAAAAACCGGACCGAATCCGGCCCAGTCGGCCACGTCGCTGACCAGAAGCGAAACCCCGGCAAACACCCCCATGAGGGTTCCGTACCAGGCCGGATCACTAGGACACGTTTTCAGATAGGCCAGGAACTGAAAAAACACCGAGACATTGGCATAGATCAGAAAGGTGACGGCCAGGCTTACCCCAAACTCTCGGGTCCAGAGTGTTTCCGGCTGGGAAGCGTCTTCTGTCATGGCAGAGGGACTCCCTGGCCTTTGGCACGGATCTCTGTCATGATCCGGGAAAAGACCTGACAAAAATTTTCCATGACCTCTGCCTGGACCAGGGAGATGCGGATCCAGTTGGGAAACCGGAATCCGGTCATGGTTCGGACCATGACGCCCCGGGTCATGAGCATCCGGTATATGAGTGTGTCGGAAACCGGCAGATGCACCATGACATAGTTGCCCTGGTTGGCCACATATGCCAGGCCCAGTTCCCGGAACAGGGCAATCAGCCGGCTCCGGCCGGCCGCCACCATGTCCCGGGTGGCGGCCATAAAAGAGCCGTCGTTGGACAGGGCTGCCACCGCAGCCCGCTGGGCCAGGGTATTCACGGAATAGACAATGTGGGTCCGCCGGATCAGTGCCACCACCTCCGGGACTGCACAAAGATAGCCGATGCGAAGGGCAGCCAGGGCATACATCTTGGAAAAGGTCCTAAACACCACCACATTGGGATAGGTGTCCACCAAATCCATGCCGTCGGGATAGTCTTCTTCCCCGACATATTCGAAATAGGCCTCATCAATGACCACAATGGCCCGATTGTCCACCAGGTTGAGGAAATCGGTCATGGTGGCGCGATCCCAGTAGGTGCCGGTGGGGTTGTTGGGGTTGCAGACAAAGAGGATTTTGGTGCGGCTGTCCATGGCGTCCAGCATGGCCCGGGGGTCAAAGGCATGGTCCCGCAAGGGTATCAGCCGGGCCTCAATGCCTGAGAACTCGGCCACCCATTCGTACACGGCAAAGGTCTTATCCGCGGTGATGATGTTGTCCCCTGGCGCGCAAAAGGCCTTTATCACCGAAGCGATGACCTCGCAGGAGCCATTGCCCACCAGAAACTGGTCCTCGGTCTTGCCCAATTTCTCGGCCAGGACAGACCGTAAATCGTGGCAGTCACCGTTGGGATAGACCGGCACGGTTCTGGGCGGGAAATCTTCCACCAGGGCCGCGACCTCAGGGGGCGGCCCCAGGGCGTTTTCGTTGTTGTTAAGCCGGTGCAGGCGGTTAATCCCGTAAAGCTGCATCAGAACGGGGTCCGGCTTGCTGGGATAATAGGGGGAAAAAGCCCGGACATGGGCCGGCACCAGGCCCAAGGCATCAAATGGGGTCATGCTGAAACACCAGAAGGTCTGAACGGCCGCCGTGGGGTACCACCAGCCTGGGTTTGAAACCTGTATCCAGAGCAGGCCCGGCCAGGGCGGCCTGCCATCCTGATCCCAGATCCGTCTGAAACAGGATGCGGTCATAGCCTTCATTCCTCAGGGTATCCACATGGCATTTGAGGCAGGCAGCCATGTCCCTGCCCCCCACCAGGGGTGTGAGCAGGGCCTCTGAAACCTCTGGTCTGAGCCTTGCTGAGAGAACAGACCGTTCCGGTCGCTGCTCGCCCAGATCCGTAACCGTCCGAATTCGACGCATGAGCCAAAGGGCTTTATAGGCCTTTTCCACAAAAGGAAAAAGGTCCGGATGGGACCAGACCGAGGTGCCGGGATCTTCCCCCAGATGGCGGTACCAGACCGGGGTTTCAAGGGTTTTGGCCCCGGATCCGTAAGTACCCAGGCTTTCAAAATCCCCAGAAGGCAGGTCCGGGGTGGCCCGGCCGGAAACCAGGGCACTGGCATCGGTCCTGGCCACCTGGCCCATGAGGAAATCCATGAGCCGCCTTGCCGAAGCCCGATCCTGGTCAAAGGCATAGGGGCCGAAAAAGGTTATGCCGGATCTGCCCTGCCAGCAGATGGCGCCGGCCAGCTCCGAGGTCGGGGTCAGGGCCACGGCCATGGCTATATCGCCCCTGGCTACCATGTCAGCGAGCTTTCCGGGTGTGGAAAAGGCCTGGTGAAGGTGTTCAGGTCTATACAGACCCAGGGCCTGAATACAGGCCGCCTTGATCAGGTCCGGGTCTGGATCGGCCATCAGGGTTAAACGGCCCCTGGGACTGATGCGCTGGCCCGGAACCGGTGTCACCTGGGGATAGTAGAGATCCTTTCGCAGGGTCAGATGGACCTGGCTTCCCTCAAGATTCAAGTCAAACCGGTCGACCAGGCGGGAGGCCAGGACCAGGCCCAGATGGTCCAAATCCGGGTCATCCCCCTTGACAGGGGCGGCCGTCAGGTTCATGGCCCAGAGGCCTGAAGGGTCTGCGGCAAAGCTCAAGGCCGCAGCCACATGCCAGCCGCCGGGAATGATTTGCAAATGAATATCGATCCCCGGGGAAATCCGGGCCAGGTGCATGACCACCTCTTCCACAGCTATGGTCAGTCGGTCGGTCCCTGCCCGGTCCAGCCCGAACACCGGACCGCTTTTTTCCACAACGGCCTGGGCCAGGGGAATCCAGTCAATGTCTGCCCAGAATCTCGCCCGGATGATTTGGTCTTGCATGGGAACACCTTTTTTGATCATATTTGTCAGATGGTTCAGACACTACCCCCATGTCAGGTCCGTGTCAATGGGAAAACAGGGTGATCCGGACACCGGGCCCATCTCTCCCGGCCTCTCCCGGTTGGTCAATTACCCACACCCCCGCCTGGGAAATTCTATAACAAGTGGAAAGTGTATGTTCTGACAGCCGCCCTGAAAAAGCACCCGGTTTCATCGCTGTCATCGGCGACGAGTGCCGGGCGGTTCCTGTGGGTTGAATCCCATTCTGACGTGCTTGATACAGGGAAGAGGGGGAGACCCACAGGGACCGCCCGGCACGGGTCTTCTGCTCAGCCGCTATCCGTGCAGCAAAATTGTTACTCCGGTCAAGCCAGAAGCTGCGTCAGCAGAATCCGGAACCCGATGCCGATGAGCACCAGGCCGCCGACAATCTCCATGCGTTTGCCCAGCATCGTCCCCAAGTGCCGGCCGATGCGGATGGCCAGCAACGACATACCTGATGTGACCACGCCGATCACAATGCTCGGAAACCAGATCGCCACCCCCAGCATGGCGAAACTCAGTCCCACAGCCAGGGCATCGATACTCACGGCAATGCTCAGCATCACCATGGTCATGCCCCGGGAGGGATCTCTGGCATGGGATTCCGCATCGGGATCAAGGCCTGATTTCACCATGCGGCCTCCGACAAACATGAGCAGCAGAAACGCCACCCAGTGGCTGACCGCCTGGATGAACACCAGCAGCCCCAGCCCCAGAAACCAGCCGATCACCGGAAAAAGGAACTGGAACAGCCCGAAGTGAAAGGACAGCCGGAACACGGCCCTTGGATTGCCGGCATATCCGGCGGCGGATGCGGCCAGGCTCACCGCAGCCGCATCCATGCCCAGGCCCAGGGCGATCAGGAAAATATCCGCCGCGCCCACAGAACTCCTTTTCTCGAATCATCCACCGGCAACAGGATCATAGATTTACAGGCTGATCACTGCGGCATCACAGGACATGTTGATGAATTCCGCCGCCGAGGCCATGCGCGCCCCTTCGATGAGATCCGCCTCCTTGATCTGGCGGGCAGCGGCGCAGGGGGTACACACCAGAATCGGCACCTCATGGGCCTGGAGATAGGCCAGAAGGTCATCAGCCACATCCCCGGTGGCAGCCCTCACATGGGTAATGATGCCCTGTTTGGCGAGGTAAACACCTTCGTCCAGTAAAAACAGGCAGGTGTTTTTCCCTTCCTTGTGGGCGATGGTGGCCAGGTGAATGGCCCGGGTTGCCCGGTTGGTGTCGTTGGTTCCGCAGGACAGTGCAATTACCACGTTATTTGTCATTGGAAGCTCCTTTTCTTAATTTTACAGCGCATGGGACACCCGGGCCATCTCCACCACGGGCAGCGGCCCCAGGGGCTCTCCGGGCAGCAGGTTGAGCACCTTCTGGGGCATGCTCCGGTACAGGAGCCGGACTTCAATCGTTGATTCCTTTTCCATGGGCCGGTCCAGGGTGATCACCTCTTTCGCCTGGCCTTTGGCTGGGATCCGGTTGTCGCGAAGCACTTCTCTGGCTTTGGCCAGGTTGAGGACCGGACTGCCTTTGCCGTCCCCGAAAACAGTTCTGAAGATCAGGGTGTTTTCCGGCAGTTCTTTTTTTTCATCCAGGATTCCGGTTTCAAAAATCCGGTTTCCGTCTTTGTCCTGGATTACCACTTCCAGCCACATCTGGCGCATGTCCGCCAGGCCCGTGGGCAGGGAGTGACCGGCCCCGGTGTTGGAGACAACGATCCCCACCTGGTTCCGCTCCAGGCCGGACAGATCCAGATCCAGTTCCGCCGCATGCTGAAGCCGTTCCTCGGCCATGCCCGGTTTTTCCGAATCCCCGAAAAGGGCCGGCACGCCGGAATTGCCCCCCACAAAATAATGGGAGTAGGTATGGGGTCTTTCCTGGCTGTAGTCCGCGGAACTGCCCGGGTTTTCAGGCCGGTCCGTGCTGCCGGTGGCGGGCACACCGGGCCGCTGGTACATGTGGCATCCCTGGCAGGTGATCCGTTTTTCCGGATCATCGGCATTGTACGGGCTGTTTTTCCATTCCGTGTAGGTGGTTTCCAGGTCCGTGCCGAATGTCACGTGCTTGACATCATGGCAGGTGCCGCAGAATTCGGCACTCTCATGCAGGGGGGAATAGGCGGCATCGTGAAAGTCGGGTTCGGCATCGTCAAACGGCCCGCGCTTGATGCCGGGATCGTCCTCGCCGTATCCGGGTTCCAGCACCAGGCCGTTGTTGTACATTTTCTCCAGGTTCACGGCGGAATGGCAGTAATCACACTGAATGCCCTTAGTGGCGATCTCCGGGGTCTTTGACAGATCATCGGACAGTTTTTCCGGAAATCCCGTGATCACCCCCATCGGGGTATGACATTTCACACACGATTCCGCCTCGTCGATCTCGCCCTGGTCGGTCAGGCCCTGGCGCAGAAAGTTGGCCACCCGGGTATACACCGGGTCCTTGTGGGACAGGTTGTGCATGGAATTGGACCATTGTTCGAATTTTTCAGAATGGCACCCGGCACAGGTGTCGGGATCGATGAACCGGTCCAGTTCAAAGGTCTGAGGTGATTCGGACAGGGCCGTGGATGCCCACCCCAGAACCACCAGAAAAACAGCCGGAACCACGACCCTGAAAACTGGGGAATACTTGCGCGTTTGCTTTTTCATCATTTTTCTCCTCATTTCACCAGTACATGGGACAATTGTTTGATTTCCCCTTCCCGGGTCAGAACCATCCAGTCACCGTTTTTTTCCCGGGCCGCCACCAGGCAGTCCATATCCGTGCCGTCGATGAGAGTGAGTTTACAGGTGCCGGTCTCATCCGGGGTGTCCACCCGGTCAAACTGTTTGTCCTGCGCCATGGATTTAAAGGTTTGCGTTCCTTTTTCAATGGCGATGATCCGGTCATAGGCCGCCGGATCCAGCTGTTTGATCTCCCGGCGCAGGTCCTGGATCTCCTGTTTTTTGCCGGCAATGGTCTGCATCACCTGTTCCAGGTCTTCCTTTTGGTCCGACGGGATGGTTACCAGGATCTGCTTGTGCAGTTCCATATCGGTTTCAATAAACGAAATCTTTTTTAACAGGGTTTCCACACGAGGGTGCATGCCACTCCTTTTCAGTCAGATGGGTTGGTCTTCCCGGCGCCCGGCCGGTCATTCTTCTTCACTCAGGAGGGACAGAGATTTCCCTCCCGGGCCGCTTTTTCATTGCCCTGAATAATCCATTCCATGAACCGCTTCAACCAGTTTTTTTTCTTCCGGTTTTCAGTCATGACGATGTTGCCTTGTAAATGAGCAGCAGATGGCCTTTGTCGATCTCTTCGCACGTGTCAAATTCAAAATCCAGGTCCAGAGGCGTATTGAACAGAGACAGTCCCTGTCCGAACACTTTGGGCACCAATGTCAGGTGAATCCGGGTGATCAGATGTTCCTTTGCAAACAGGGAGTTGATGACCGATCCGCCGATCAGGGCGGCCCGGTCAAACCCCTGGCGCTTCAGATCCGCCAGTATCCGTGCCGGGGCCTGATCGGTGAACACCAGGGACGGGTCATCATTTTTCCGGGTTTTGTCCCGGGTCATGACAATGTTTTTTCTTCCGGGCAGCGGGTGCCCGATGGTATCAAAGGTTTTAGACCCCATGATCACCACTCCGGCATCCCGGGTCACCTTCACGAAATACTGCTTGTCTTTTTTCCCGGTCCAGTTCACCAGCTCGGATTGGGTCCTGGCGATTTTTCCGTCCAGGGTCATGGCCATGAGCAGGATCACTTCCATGGGTGGTGCCATGATGTCAGTCCTTTTCCGTATCCGGCCAGGGGCGTTCGGTCTCTTCCACCATGTAGCAGAACCGGGACCAGGCAAATTCCCTGCCCGACAGGGGACAGCGAAGCGTCACCTTGTGGTCGGTCACATGGATCACTTCCCAGTCTCCTGACCGGGGGGAATCCTCGATGCGGATCTTCTGTCCGACCTTGAACGGATAGCCTTTGAACAGCGCGACCTTTTCCAGCATAACTCCTGTTTCCTTTTTATTCGGTTGTTTTGAACGGCCGGGTCATGGCGGACGGGTCCACCAGTTGCCGGAATTTCTCTCTGGTCAGATATCCCAGATCAACGGCCGCCTGCTCCAGGGTGACGCCTTCGGCATGGGCTTTTTTGGCGATGACCGCGGCCTTGTCATACCCGAATTCCGGGGCCAGGGCCGTGACCAGCATCAAGGAGTTCTCAAGATGACCCTGAATGGTTTTCTGATCGGGCAGAAGTCCCCGGACACAGTTTCTGGCAAACGAATCCGCCGCATCCCCTAAAAGTCTTGCCGACTGCAGAAAATTGTAAATAATCACCGGCTTGAACACATTGAGCTCGAAATGCCCGGATGATCCGGCCACGGACAGGGTCACGTCATTGCCCATCACCTGGGCGCACACCATGGTCAGGGCTTCGGCCTGGGTCGGGTTCACCTTGCCGGGCATGATGGAGGACCCGGGTTCATTGGCCGGCAGCTGAAGCTCGCCGATGCCGCACCGGGGACCGGACCCCAGCATCCGGATGTCATTGGCGATCTTCATGAGGCTGACAGCCACGGTTTTCAGGGCCCCGTGGCAGGCCACCAGGTCGTCATGGGCCGCCAGGGCCGCAAATTTGCTGGGAGCCGGAACAAACGGATGCCCGGTGAACCCACACAGTTTTTCCGTCACTTTTACATCAAACCCTTCCGGACTGTTCAGGCCGGTGCCCAGGACCGTGCCGCCGATGGGCAGGCCGGCCAGCAAGGGCAGGTGATCCGTCAGCACACGGATATCCTGTTCCACCATGGCCGCATACCCGGAAAATTCCTGGCCCAGGGTCAGCGGCACGGCATCCATGAAATGGGTCCGGCCGATTTTGACGATCGTTTCCCATTCCCGGCTCTTCCGGGCCAGTTCCTGATGAAGGGCTTCCAGGGCCGGCATCGTGTCCGTGACCAGCAGGTCATAGGCAGCCATGTGCATGGCCGTGGGAAACGCGTCATTGGATGACTGGGATCTGTTGACATCATCGTTGGGATGCAGGACCTGGCCGGACAGTTCCCTGGCCCGGCCGGCAATGACCTCGTTGATGTTCATGTTGGTCTGGGTCCCGGACCCGGTCTGCCACACCTTTAACGGGAAATGATCATCCAGGTTTCCCTGGGTGATCTCATCGCACACCTGAGCGATGATCCGGACCTTGTCGTCGGGCAGCAATCCGAACCCGCCGTTCACCAGGGCCGCCGCTTTCTTCAAATGACCGAAGGCCCGGATCACCGGCACGGGCATGGTTTCATCGCCGATGTTGAAATTCTGTAAAGACCGCTGGGTCTGGGCCCCCCAGTACACATTTTCCGGGACCTGGATCTCTCCCATGAAATCTTTTTCCGCGCGTTCTGCCATCATGCCTCCTTCCGGTCTGAACCCGTCAACCCGGCATCCGACCGAACGGCATCGGCCCGGAGCCGTCCCTGGATATACAGGGCCAGGGCCGCCACCGCCTGATCGCACACCTGGAACACCGGGATCCCTTTTGCCATGAGCGCATCCCGCAGGGGATCATACAGCCGTCCGCCATCCACCACCGTGACGACCGGTGTCCGGGTCCGGGCATTCAGATCGATCATCAACTGCCGGATACTGTCGTTTTGATGCATGTCAAAACCGGGGTTATTCGTCTCATCCAGGGTTTTCATGGCCGGTGACATCGGATCCAGGCTCAGAATCACGGCATCCACATTGGGATCGTCCGCCAGTATCCCGCAGATATCCGCATGGGCATGGTCATCCGCCGCCGGATTGATGTCCAGGGGGTTAGACAGGGTCACCAGGCCGGACAGGCCTTTGCCTTCCAGCACCCGGGCCACCGCCTGCCAGGTGGATTCCCGGCACTGGGCCAGTTCCAGGGAAAAATCATCGGACTGGATGGCGTCGGCCATGCCCACCGCCTCAAATCCAGCGCCGCTGACAAGGGCCAGGCGGTTGCCCTGGATGACTTTCTGGTTCAGGGTTTCCGCCAGCAGCATCAGGTCCTGGAATTCGGTAAAACTGCGGGCCACAATAGCCCCGGCCTGGGACACGGTGCTTTCACACACCATGTAATCGCCGGCTAAAGAAGCGGTGTGGCTGCCTGTCGCCGCCTTGCCCTCCGGGGTCCGGCCGGCTTTGTAGAACACCACATCCTTGCCGGCCAGCACGGCCTGCCTCACGGCCCGGCAGAACGCCAGGCCGTCCAGGTCATTGAACCCTTCCGCATACACGGCAATCACATCCACCTGGTCCGAATCCTTGAAATACGTCACCATATCTCCCAGGGTCAGGTCGGTCTGGTTGCCCATGGACACCAGGTACGCCGGGGACAGAAACGGGCTCTGGTGGGTCCGGTGAAGCATGAACGCCCCGCTCTGGCTGATCAGGGCCGCCCGGTGACAGGCGGTTCCCCGGACCTTGGGCAGTTTTTCCTCCGGAATGAACCAGGTGTCATACCGCCCGGGTCTGGAGATCACCCCCATGCAGTTGGCCCCCAGAAACACCGGCCCCCCGCCCTCTTTTGTGTGGGCCTCATGGATCCGGGCGATCACCTGGCGGGCCCGGTCCCGGCTGTTCTCGGTCTCTCCCATGCCCCCGGGAATGAGCATCACCGACCGGGCCAGGTCCTTTTCAATGATCTGTTCCACCAGGTCCGGCACCTGGGCCGCGCCCACAGCCACAATCAGCAGGTCCAGCCGGGAGATCCGGTCCGTTTCAAGGCTTTCCAGCCCGTCCAGGCACCGGACTCCGTCGATCTCTGTCACGCCTTTTCTGAACACCACCACCTGGTTTTTGTCAAACCCCTCGGCCAGGATGTTGTTGAGAATGATCCGCCCGAAATTGTGCCGGGTGGCGGACACGCCCACAATCCCGATGGACACCGGATGAAGCAGATGATCGATCTTGGCCACCGGCCTTGTGCCGGTATGTTTTTCAGGAAGGGAGAACCGGCACAACCCGTCCAGGGGCACCATGAGATAATCGGTGAACGCAAAGGGGTTGATCTCCAGTTCATCGATGATGAACGGCGCTTCCGGATTAGTCCGGGAATAGAAATTGCCGATCCGGACAAAGGATTCAAAACATTCCATGATCTGCTCGTCCGTGACGATCCGCCTCTGTCCCCGGGTGAGGCCGGCCAGCTTGCGGTAGGAAATGGTCTGGCGGAACCGCTGAAAAAACCCGGGGCCGTCCTCCATGACCGTAGAGGCGGCCACAATGGCCTGCCCTTTTCTGAACCGGGCCGCATACAGCTCCGTGTCCGTGCCGCCCAGCCCTGCGCTGATGACCGGGCCGAACTCCCGGGTATGGCGCAGCCCCACAATGAGTTCATTGCCGAAGGCCTGGGAGTCCGGGGGCATGTACTGGACCAGGAGCACCCCCTTGATATCCCGGGCTACGGCCGTGACCAGGGCGTCCCCCTTCAGCCCCCGGTACTGGCCGGGCATGTCCCGGTCCGGGATCCGGGCCGCATAATCCTCAGGCACCTCATAAAACATGCGCCGGACCGCAGATCGGATTTTGCCGGGCTCTTTTTCCACGACCCGCACCCCGCCCACCTCGGTTTTGTGGACAATGGCCGGGGACACGATCTTGAGGACACTCCGGGTGCCGGGGAAGGCCGTCAGTTCATCATCACTGTACCGGGTTCCCCGGGTCAGCAGCCGGCATTGGGGCGGGGTTTCCGCACCGGAGCAGGCCAGCAACTGGTACACTTCATACTCGTAAAGAAACCGGCGGCCCTCAGTCAGGGCGGTTTCGAACAGCCGGGTGATGCGGTCAAAATCGATGGGGATCTCCATAGGGCGTGCTCCCGACACACAGATTAAGGGGTGAACAGTTCCAAAACCATACCACCCGGGCCTGTGGTCTGTCAATGAAGATGGCACCGGCCGGTGCCTGTGCAAAACTTCTTGGCATTCCAAAACGGGCGTGGTAAAAAACGGCATGTCAAAGGAACGGTTTAAACATTTCGTGTACCGCCAGGTCATTCCCAGGGCCGGCCTGGCAGCGGTTCGGATCTTGAGTGCGACGTTCCGGGTCCGGCTGATGAATCCGGAAAACGAACAGGCGGCCCTGAAACAGGGCAACGGACTGGTTTATGCCTCGTGGCACCAGCGGTTCTTTCCGGGGATCACGTTTTTTTCCACCCGGAAGCCCATTGCCATCATTGTCAGCAAAAGCCTGGACGGAGAGATGATCGCCCGGGTGGTACGGGCCCTGGGATGGCATCCGGTGCGGGGGTCCTCTTCCCGGGGCGGGAAAGAGGCCATGGCCGAGATCAGGCATCTGGGGACCTCCGGGTTCCGGGTGGGCCATATCGTGGACGGTCCCCGGGGCCCGTTCGGCGTGATCAAGCCCGGCCTGATCCGCATCGCCCAGTTCACGGGCATGCCCATCGTTCCAACCATCACCTCGGCCCAGCACCGGTGGGTATTCAGCAGGAGCTGGGACCGGTTCATGGTGCCCAAACCCTTTTCCCGGGTGATCATCCGGTTCGGGGAACCCGTTTTCGTGCCAGAGGATCTGGATGCGCAGGCGTTCGAAGCACAGCGGCTGAAAGTGGAACAGGTCCTGGCAGACCTTTACACGGACACGGACCGGATCTGGCACGACCCCGCCCGGATCGACACTCTGTTCGGCTGAATCAGCCTATCGCTGCTGCCGGCCCTTGAACCGGACGGCACACACCGCCGCCAGCACCAGAAAATTCACCGCAAAAAACAGGGGAAACCAGAAAAATGTGTCCACAAACACCTGGTTTTCAATGGTTTCCGCAGACAAACCCGCCGCCGGGTCCACCCCGGCTTTGGCGAGTTTCAGGACCAGGGCGTAAGCCACCCCTAAAAGCCCGTAGGAAACATTGTAGGACAGCCCCTTGAAGCTCAGCACCGTGGCCCGCTGCCGGGAATCGGTTTCCCGGTTGACGTAGAAGCTGACGAAAAACCCGGTGAAATACATGGCGGAAAAGGTGATCAGGGCCGGCACCAGACCGGCCCACGGCCAGAATCCGTTCATGAAGACAAGCCCTGAAGCCGCCAGGCCCGCCGTGATCAAAAGCGCCGCCTTAGGCGTCCGATTCTCCGCGATCTTCCGGGCCATTTTCGGTATCACCAGTCCCAGCAGCGCCACCACCGACCCCATGATCCCGAAAATCGATTCCGGAATGCCGATCATCCGGTAATACTGGCTGGACAGGGTGATGACCATGCGGATGGTGCCGTCCAGCAGCATGCCGAACAGCATCACCCACAGCACAAACGGGGTTTTCATGATCCAGATGCCGGCGTTCAGGGTCACGGCCAGGGTCTGTTTCACGGACCGGTCCGGGGACTCCGCCGCCGCCTGTTCCGGTTCCGTCATCTTCAGGGTGCTCACAAACGCCAGCAGGGCCAGCACAAAGGTCAGGTACAGCGGAAACCGCATGGTCACCTCCTGGGTCAACGGGATGCCCAGGCCCATCCAGCCCGCCACCCGGCTCATGAGATGGGGATCATACACCACGGCCCCGGTGGTCATGGCGATCACGAACCCGATGGCCTGAAACCGCATCATCACCTCCAGAACCCGGCCCCACTGATCGGCCATGCCCGCCTCGTGCAGGCTGTCATAGGCCAGGGCCTCGTCCGCGCCGCTGGCCGCCGCCTCGGCCAGGCCGCTAAGCACCCGGTTCACCAGGAACACGGAAAAGATCAGTACCGGATCGATCCTTGGCATGAAACTGATGATGCCGATCTCGACAATCATCACCCCGGCGGCAAAATTCAACAGCCGCTTTCTGCCGATGATGTCGGCCACCGCACCGGAGGGGACCTCCGCCAGCACGATGGTAGCGGCCCAGACCGCGTTGAGAACGGAGAACTGGGCCACGGTCAGACCGAAATCCAGAAACAGAATGGTGAACACCGGATAGTAGAACCGGGAATTGAAAAACACCCGGAACGCAATGAACCACCGGATATCCGGGATGTCAAACGGGGTTTTCGATCTGTGGGCCATGAAATTCCTTTCATTTTCAATTCTAGGGTCAGCCGTTGATCGGTCTGATGTATCATATGCGGGCCGCCAAGTCACGGATCAACTGACACTGGATCGGACGGACCGCAAAAACGGCTCTGCACTTGAGAAACCGGCAACGCTCCGGTATGATGCGTGTCAAACAACTTCAAAACAATGAAACACCGCAAAAAGGATTTATCATGAACCGACTCCTGACAGGCATGGTCCTGGGCATTGTTTGGCTCATTTTCCTCTGGGTCCCTTCGATCTCCCAGGCAAAGGAATACACGATCCAGGGCCGCACCATGGGCACGTTTTACACGGTCAAGCTGGTGTCATCCAGGCCCCAGTCCATGGACCTGTGGCAGAAACAGATCGACACCCGGCTGGCACAGGTCAATGCCGGGCTGTCCATGTATGATCCGGACAGTGACCTGTCCCGGTTCAACCGGACAGAGCCCGGCCAACCCTTCCGGCTGTCCCGTGATTTCGCCCGGGTCATGGACACGGCCAGAACCGTGTTTTCCCTCACCGGAGGCGCCTGGGACGGCACGGTCAAGCCCCTGGTGGACCTGTGGGGGTTCGGCACCCGGGAGCCCACCGACTCCCTGCCGGACCCGGATGCCGTCGCCAAAGCCCTGGCCCTGACCGGATTCCAGCACCTGGTGTTTGAAAACAATCATGTGAAAAAAACAAAACCGGGCATCACCCTGGATCTGGGCTCCATTGCCAAGGGATACGGCGTGGATGCCATTGCCGGGGTCCTGACCGGATCCGGGATTGACGACTTTCTGGTGGAGATCGGGGGCGAGCTGTACGGTTCAGGAATGAACCGCCATAAAAAACCCTGGTCCGTGGGCATCACCCATCCGTTGAAAACCGGTTCCGATGCCGGCCTTTACAAGGTGGTGAATCTGGAAAACCGGGCCATTGCCACCAGCGGGGATTACCGCAACTTTTTTGAATTCGGGGGAAAGACCTACTCCCACATCATCGATCCCAAAACCGGATATCCCGTGGACAACCAGGTGGTCAGCGCGTCGGTCATCGCGGACACCTGCACGTTTGCCGATGCCCTGGCCACGGCCTTTGTGGTGATGGACCCGGCGGACAGCCTGGCCCTGGCGGACTCCCTGGAACATGTGGAATGCCTGATCATTCAGAAAACCCCGGCCGGTTTCACGGAATTTGCGTCCCGCGGGTTTCACACCTTTGTCCAGTGATCCGTCCGGCCGCAAACCGGGGTTTCAGGCCGGGTTTTCCGGCTGATATTTTTTCCCCTGAAAGGTATCCCGCCGTTCCAGGGCCTGCTGGATCAGGTTGAAGGTCTCCCGGTACCGGCCGGCCCAGGCCGGGGCCCGCAGCTCACTGCCGTGGGGATCCCCCGTGATCCGCTGAATCACCATCTGTTCCGGCAACAGCTCCAGAAAATCACACACGGTTTCCACATATTCCGTCTGTGTCATGGGCTGATACGCTCCCGCCAGAAACAGCCGGTCCAGGGGCGTGTCTTTGATCACATACAGCAGGTGGATCTTGACCCCGTCAATACCGGACCCGGCCAGATACCGGGCCGTGTCCAGCATCATTTCCCGGGTTTCTCCGGGCAGCCCCAGAATCACATGGGCACAGATCCGTATACCCCTTCCCCGGGTCATGGACACGGCGTTTTCAAAATCCTTCAGCGTGTGCCCCCGGTTGATCAACGCCAGGGTGGTGTCATGGACCGACTGAAGCCCGTATTCCAGCCACACCAGATAGTTTTGCGCATAAACCCCGATCAGGTCCAGCTTGTGTTCATCCACACAGTCCGGCCGGGTGCCCACAGCCATGCCCACCACCCCTTCGCAGGAAAACGCGGCATCATACATTTCCCGCATAATTTCAACCGAGGTATAGGTATTGGTAAACGACTGAAAATACGCCAGAAATTTTCTGGCCTTGTATTTTTTCATCATGGGGATCCTGCCGGCCTCGATCTGCGCCCGGATGCCCATGCCCCGTCCAAAGGCCCCGGTCCCGGACCCCTTGGTGTTGCAGTAGATACACCCCTGCTTCGACAGGGTCCCGTCCCGGTTGGGACAGGTGAGCCCGGCATCCACGGCAATCTTCTGAACCCGCTCGCCGAACAGGCCCCTCAGATAGCTGTTATAGTCGGTGTAGCGTTTTGATTTATCCATGATCAAGATTCTGCCGTTTAAAATTGATGACGAACTTTTCCCCTATTGTTGGCCATCTGCCTTGAATGCTTTGTGAAATGCGACTTCTCCTTTAGGGATAGCGCCCTCAAATGAAAGCATGAAAAAGGCTTCCTGCGGAACACCCTCGTGGGAAAGTTCCGTCGGATTTTCAAAACCAAACTGCCGGTAGTAGTGTGGATGGCCAACCAGGCAACAACCTTTCCCTCCGGCCTCCTTCAAGCGCTTGAGCCCTTCATGTATTAGAGCCTTGCCAACCCCTTTCCGCTGAAAATCCGGATGTACCGAAACCGGCCCCAGGCCGTACCAGTGTTCCGTACCGTCTGATATTGTCACAGGTGAAAAAGCAACATGCCCGACAACCCGCCCGTCTATCTCGGCAACCAATGACACTGACAAGGCATCGGCAGCTCGCAGTTCCTCTACGATGAACTGCTCCGTATGATTGCTGATCTCCATCGTTTCAAACGCTGCCAACGTCACATCGGAGATGGCTGTGGAATCATTATCTTTCTCGTCTCTAATAAGAACGTCTTGTGTCATCAGTTTAGTTCCTCTTTTCCTTCTGGCCAACGGTGAAGCGCTGGGTTATCTTTCGACTTTTAAATAGATTTTTTCAGATCTCTGTAATAATTTTTATGAGGCCCAAGCATGATCAATTCGAGATTTTCATCAACGATTCGATATGCTAAAAGGTATTCGATTGTTTGAGCTTTGAATTTATGGACAAATATCCCCTTTAGATCACCTCTCTTCTCAAAGCCAATATTGGAATTTTCAATAATCGATCTGATTTGATCATCTAATATAGATTTTTCTCGTTTAGTGAGCTTTTTAACTTTTTTTGCAAACGATCTTGATTGTAGAACTTTCATGTAATTCTACCCGAATTGATATTCTGAGAGTTCGCCTTGCTCATGTTCTGAAATCCCGATTAAAATATCTTTGATAGCATTATATGTTAAATCGGGATTTTCTTCAGCATATTTGCCAATTCTTGCCCAGTGTTCTATTTGTCCAGTTATGGAACGCTTGTCGACTTTACTATATATTTTAGCTTCTTTTACAAGTTCACCAGAAACTCTTACTGCGGTTGCCATAGCGCCTCCTTTTAACAACGTATAGTTGCAATATAAATCATATCATAGCATAATGCAATGACCGAAGGGGGTAAAAAGAAAGATAACGATCAAGCTCACCGGCGGCAATGAAGTGCACCGGACCGGAATTACCGCCGGTGCAGCGCCTGGTTGGGCGATTTTTGCTTTCATAACGCAGTCCACTCTCTACAGAGAATCTCCGCCTGCTCCAGAACGGTTTGAGTCGCTTTCTCCTGTTTGTCGGGTGGGTAGCCGTATTTGCGCAGAATACGTTTCACAATCACCCGTATCTGTGCCCGGGCATTTTCACGAACAGTCCAGTCTATGGTTACGCTCCGCCTGACCGCTTCGACCAGTTCGTGGGCAATTGTCTTCAGCGTTTCATCCCCCAGAACCTTTACCGCGCTGTCGTTGACTTCAAGGGCATCATAAAAAGCGATTTCATCATCGGTCATACCCAGGTTTTCACCACGTTGCCGGGCCTCGCGCATCTCCCTGGCCAATTTGATGAGTTCCTCAATGACCTGTGCGGCCCCGATTGCCCGGTTCTGGTATTTCCGTATGGCCTTTTCCAGCATCTCCGCAAAGGATCGTGCCTGAACGACGTTCTTACGGGAGTTTGACCTGATCTGATCGTTCAGCAGCTTTCTCAGTAATTCCACCGCAAGGTTTCGGTGAGGAAGCTGCCGCACTTCCTGGAGGAAGTCGTCTGAGAGAATCGAAATATCCGGTTTCTTTAATCCGGCCGCAGCAAAAATGTCGATGACCTCTTCTGAGGCCACCGCCCGGGATACCAGCTGCCGAATCGCGGTATCCATCTCTTCAGGGCTCTTTCCTTCACCTTCAACCGTTGCCTTGGCCAGCCCGGCGCGGACTTCTTGAAAGAATCCCACTTCATCACGAATTTTAAGCGCGTCCTCATGCGGAACAGCGAGTGCAAAAGCCCTGGACAGGGCAGTCACCTCTACCAGGTAGCGTTTTTTGCCATCCTCCAAATGAAGGATATGTTCCATGGCGGCCACAATACCGGCAATACGCCCAGCCGGTTCTGTTTCAAGAAGAGAAGCGTAATCAAAACCATGGAACATGGAGACCACGATCTCGAACTTCTCCAGCATCACCGCAACGGCTTCTTCATGGTTGATGGCCGCCTTGCCTCGGCCACCTGCTTCGGTATAGTCCGCAAGGGCCCGTTTCAACTGATCCGCAAGGCCGAGGTAGTCAACAACCAGTCCGCCCGGTTTGTCTTTGAACACCCGATTGACACGGGCTATCGCCTGCATCAGGCCGTGTCCCCGCATCGGCTTGTCCACGTACATGGTGTGCAGCGACGGACAGTCGAACCCCGTCAACCACATATCCCGCACGATCACCACCTTCATCGGATCAGCCGGGTCTTTGAACCTCTTGGCCAGGGCTTCACGCCTCGGTTTGCTCCGGATATGGGGTTGCCATTCAGCGTGATCCGATGCTGAACCGGACATAACGATCTTCACCACGCCCTTGTCGTCATCAACGCTATGCCAATCAGGCCGCAGCTGAACAATGGCGTTGTACATGTCCACACAGATTCGGCGGCTCATACAGACGACCATGGCCTTGCCGTCTAATGCCAGCAGCCGGTCTTCAAAATGGTGAACCAGGTCTCCGGCAACGAGCGTGATCCGTTTTTCCGTGCCCACCATGGCTTCAAGAGCGGCCCACTTGGTGCGCAGCCTCTGTTTGCAGAAATCTTCCTCCCCCTCGGTGATCTCTTCAAACTCCGGGTCAATTTTCGGCTTTTCCTCTTCCCGCAAATCGATCTTTGCCAGTCTGCCTTCGTAAAAGATGGGAACAGTAGCTCCGTCCTCGACCGCCCGCAGGATGTCGTATTTATCGATGTAGTCGCCAAAGACCGCCGGCGTGCTGCGGTCGTCACGTTCGATGGGCGTGCCCGTAAACCCGATGAAGGACGCATTCGGCAAAGCGTCGTGCATGTGGCGTGCGAATCCGTCGATAAAGTCATACTGACTGCGGTGCGCTTCATCGGCAATGACCACAATATTCCGGCGAGTGGACAGTTCGGGGTATTGCCGGCCCTTGCCGTCAGGCAGAAATTTCTGAATCGTCGTGAAAACCACCCCGCCTGCCGGCACCTGAAGCAGTTCCTTCAGATGTTCCCGGCTTTCAGCCTGAACAGGTGTCTGGCGAAGAAGATCACGGCAGGATGAAAACGTGCCGAAGAGCTGATCGTCCAGGTCGTTCCGGTCGGTTATCATCAGCAAAGTCGGGTTTTCCATGGCTGGATGACGGATGACCTTACCGGCAAAAAACGCCATCAACAGGCTTTTGCCGCTTCCCTGGGTATGCCAGATCACCCCGATGCGGCGGCCTCCGAAGTGATCGGTTCCAGAGCCGTAAACCGCCTGCGGCTCACGCACTTCAAAAGGGTTGTGCGCGTCATGCTCCGGGAAACGGGCATACAGCATGCCGGGGTCTGCATCGATACCGCAAGCCGACAAGGTGCATTCCACCGCTTTGTTGACCGCATGGAACTGATGATAAGCCGCCGCTTTTTTGGCAATCGCGGCGCCGTCATCATCGAACACGACAAAATTCAACACAAGGTCGAGAAACCGCCGCTTTTCAAAAACTCCCTTTAGCAGCACTTCGAGTTCCACTGATCCTCGCGGGGCGACTTCTTTGCCGTCAATCGTGCGCCACGGCATGAACCGGTCCCATCCAGCGGTCAATGTCCCGCTACGGGCCTTCAGGCCGTCGGAAATGACAAGCAACTCGTTGTAGATGAAGAGGCCGGGGATATCGCTCTTGTATGTTTGAAGCTGGTTGAAGGCCTGGCGGATGGTGGCCTTTTCATCCGCTGGATTTTTAAGCTCGATCACGCCCAGGGGCAGGCCATTGACAAAAACCACGATGTCGGGCCGCCTGTTCTTTCGATCCTCGACAACCGTGAATTGATTGACGGCAAGCCAGTCGTTGTTTTCCAGGTCTTCAAGATCGAACAGCCAGACCTTGTCGTGAACCTCTCTACCATCCTGCATATAGGAAATATCCACGCCGTCGGTAAGCATCCGATGGAAACGCCGGTTGTTTTCGATCAAACTGGGTGATTCAGTGCGGGTGATTTTCCTGACAGCCTCGCCGACAGCATCCGGAGGGATGTTGGGGTTGATGTTCTCAAGCGCGGTTTGAAGTTTTCCGAGCAGAACGACCTGATTGTAATCTTCACGCTCCGCCCCCGGTTCTCCGGGGCTGATTGCCGGTCCGGATTCAATGGTATAACAGAGGCTCTCAAACCAGGCCAGCGCTGTTTGTTCGATGATCGATTCAGTGATTTTGGCCGGTTCAGTTGTCAAGATCACCCCTCCCTTCCCTCGGTTGTTTCCGTCGCTTGTTCGGCCACGGGCGAATCTTCGACATCCTCATCAGGTTCCGGATTGGCCAAATGCTCCTGGAGAGCATCGGTGTATGCCTGGCGGTCAAGGTGAAACAAAATTTCGCTGTGCTTGTATGGCAGCTCAAAAATCATCACGGGCGGTTCGTGAATCTGATCCACCCAATCATTGAATTCGGGATTGTCCTCATACGATATTCGTTCCGGCCTCCCTGTCGGTGAGTAGGATTTGTGGACGTTCCACAGGAAGCCGGCCACCGTATCGGCTGCACTTGCGGCAAACAACGCCTGCACCGGCTCAAGGTTTGCCGAAAACGCCTCTCTACCATGGGATGCCATCCCTTCACGAGCCCGAAGGTCGCATAGCCCTAAGACTGTTGTCATAATTCCGTTGACCGTCTTTTTGATACTCTCCGTCACCTCGGAGGGCGATTCGTGGCCGCTCGGAAACAACTGCAGCCGGATCAGGGTTTCCCGGAGAAGCTTGGGTGCATCGAATTTGTTGTCGTATCCGACACCGAGCTCGTCGAGTATTGTCTTGCAGATCGTCTCAACCAACGCCTTTGCCAGATCGAACACCATCGCGGGCCGATCATGAACCGCTTCCTCAATAGCCTCAACCTGTTGCCGTATTTGAAGAGCTCCTCCGGCTCGTTCCAGAATTCCGCGCGCTCCGGCCATCTGGAAAGGTCCATTATTGGCGAGGGCGCTTGTCATAACCCGGCCTCCTCAACGAACTTCTCCGCATCAGGGATCCGCAGCTCGCCGGAAATGAGTTTGGGAAGGAGGGTATCGCGAAGAGAGGCAAGAGTGTTTGACTCAAAAAAATTCCCATACCACCGATCAAACATTGGTCCCACTGAATCATTGAATTTAGCAAGGATGCCCTCAGGTGGATCTACGACGATGAGCCGCTTCATATCTCGAGCGGTAAAGTGGCCAAGGCCAGTAGTCTGCTTATCCCTCGCAATTTCGGCAAATACGGGACGCAGATACTTCAGGAGGTAAAACACGAAGTGCTTTTCGATTGGCTGATGCGGAAGAACACGGAATATGTGCTGATTCAACCAGGCTGGGCCTCCACACCAGATAAAGGTGCCAATGGAAGTATCGGGATTACCAGACCAAGATAACAGAATTTCTCCATCCCTGATCCTGTATTTGTCGTCCAGTTCTCTTTTTGTGAACTTGGTCTGGCCTGTTACTCCGTTCTTCAGTTCAGCGATCTTGACAACGGGCAATGCGCCGTCTTCATTTGTAAAATGGAAGTTACGATAGGCGGCTCCATTTATGTATTCGGCGGAATCATATAGTGAACGCAAATTCCATCCTTTCGGAATCTCCCCTATCTCAGAGTCTTTGAAACTGTCGGGAAAGAGCTCGGCAATATCATCCGGCAGACCTGTCGGGCGGCCTTCCGCTTTGGCGCGCACCGGGTCGAAATCAACAAACCAGGACTTGAAAATGGCACGGGCCATTGTCTCCAGCGTCTGGTTCATCCGGCGGTTTAGTTCGATCTTGTCATCCAGCGATCCGAGGATATGGGCGATGGCGCGTTGTTCATCGTATGACGGGCAAGCAAAAGTATATTTTCTCAGAGTGGAGGCTGGTACTCGCTGTCGACCAGATGATCCCTCCATGCGTACGATTGCAAAATCTCGAAATTCCGGATAACGAGCGAGATAATAAACGAAAAGATCATCTGAAATGCCCTCGATACCCGAAAGCACAATGAATTCCGTTGAGCCATGCCCGACCTCTCCATCATCAAGAAAATCAACATATGCAGTCTTTCCGTTTTCAAGGCATGGGGTGATACGCGCAAGGAGGGTGTCGCCATTCCGAAAACGAGCTCCTGAACCCTTGAACACTCGGTGGTCAATCTCACTAACAGATCTATTTGCTGTCTCGACTTTTTGCATAGATATGTACACCGAGTCAGAACCTTTTTTGAGAGGTCGAGAAGGGTTGACTGCAATAACATCTCCCAGGCTGGAAGGTTGCCAATCCCCTCCCATATCCCAGGACCGCCGCCACCACTCCACCCCATGCTTTTCGATATGTTCGAGCAATTCCCTTTTCTTGATGGATTTGTGGAGGAGAAGATCAACCTGCTGCGGCATGGTCAGTTCATCAATAGCCGCTGCCAGTTTCGACCGGTCTGTTGGAGTCAATTCATTACCGTACAATACGATGTCAACGTCCGAAGTCGGCGTGAATGTTCCCATGGCACGGGAACCAAACAATATCGCCCGCTCCACCCGTTCGCTGGCGGAAAGGATATCGATGATCGCCCTGCGGTGTTTGTCTTTCAGCCCGTCCATCATGTGTGGTTGAGCTCCGCTTTCAGGGTGTGATACACCTGTTTGATGACCGGGTAATAATTGTCCCGGATTGCTTCCAGAGCCTCCCGGGCGGCATCTTCGTCATAAGTATGGCTGAGGATGTTTCGCTTGTCCAGAGAGTCGAGCCAGATTTCCGTATCTTCCTCTGAGATAAATTCAACCTCAAAGGCCCTCCGAATCACCGCACGCGGCGTTTTCTCGTCATAGCCTTCGTAAAAGAGTTTGTCCTTGATGGTTTTCCACGCCAGCTCGAACGTATACTCAAAACGCTGGATGATCCCTTCCTGTTCCAGCTTGGAGTATTCGTTGATGGGCTTGCCCTCCAAAGCCTCTTTCAGCAAAAAAAAGGCCTTCTGAAAATTATCAAACCGTTGATGCCAGCGTATTTCATCGGTGTTGCTCATGGTGTTTTCCTTTCTCCGTAGCCCAATACCTCCAAATTCCTTTTGATGACGGCTTCGAGCCGGTCCGCTTCCGCGAACTGCTCGAAGAGCGTGGCAGACAGTTCGGTCATCTTTTCCTCAAACGGCACCCCGTCGTCCTCGATTTCGGCGGCACCCACGTATCGGCCCGGGGTCAGCACATAGCCATGCTCTCTGATCTCCTCAATTGTGGCGCTCTTGCAGAAGCCGGGCACATCCCTGTATTCGCCGGCTTCTTTTTCCCCCCGCCAGGCGTGGTAGGAGGCGGCGACCTTTTTGATCTCTTCTTCGGAAAAATCCTTGTGGGTTCGGTCAACGAGGGAGCCGAGTTTGCGCGCATCGATGAAAAGGGTGTGCCCGCTCCGATTGCGGAACCTGCCGTTTTTCTTGTTCCGGGCCACGAACCACAGGCACACCGGAATCTGTGTCGTGTAAAAGAGCTGCCCGGGCAGGGCGATCATGCAGTCCACCAGGTCCGCCTCGATGATATTCTTGCGGATTTCACCTTCGCTGGTGGTGTTGGTGGACATGGAGCCGTTGGCCATGACGAAACCGGCCACCCCCGTGGGCGAGAGGTGATGAATGAAGTGCTGAATCCATGCGTAGTTGGCATTGTTCACCGGCGGGATACCGTACTTCCAGCGGGCATCTTCCCGCAGACGTTCGCCGCCCCAGTCGCTCATGTTGAAGGGCGGATTGGCAAGGATGAAATCAGCCCGCAGGTCTTTGTGCAAATCGTTGTGGAAGCTGTCCGCATGCTGGCCGCCCAGGTTGGCGTCCAGTCCCCTGATGGCCAGGTTCATCATGGCCAGCCGCCAGGTGGTGGCGTTGGATTCCTGGCCGTAAATGGCGATGTCGCCCAGACGTCCGCCACGCTCCTCCACAAACCGTTCACTCTGGACGAACATGCCGCCCGAGCCGCAGCACGGGTCATATATCCGGCCCTTGTAAGGCTCGATCATTCTGACGAGGAGTTTGACCACACACTGAGGCGTGTAGAACTCACCGCCCCCCTTACCTTCCGCCGCGGCAAAGCGACCGAGGAAATACTCGTACACCCGGCCGAGAATATCTTTTGAGCGGGATTCATCATCCCCGAGACCGATCTTGCTGATGATATCGATGAGTTCACCCAGACGGTGCTTGTCCAGGGCCGGGCGGGCATAATCCTTGGGAAGAACGCCTTTGAGCGTTGGATTCTCTTTTTCAATGGCCGCCATCGCATCATCAACGATCTTTCCGACAGCAGGCTGCTTGGCGCCCGACTGGAGCTTGGTCCAGCGGGCCTCCTTCGGCACCCAGAAGATGTTGGCCGCCGCGTATTCGTCACGGTCTTCCGGGTCCGTATAATCAGTTTCCTTTGTCGCCTCCAGCTGCTTGTACTTGGCCTGGAAAGCGTCAGAGATATATTTGAGAAAAACCAATCCAAGAACCACATGTTTGTACTCGGAGGCATCCATATGCCCCCGCAGCTTGTCAGCAGCCGCCCACATCTGGTTCTCAAAGCCGAGGTTGGCACCGTTTCCTTTTTTTTCAGTCATGTATTTCCTCTCTGGTATTTATCCACCCAACGCTTGAGTCAGGCGCAGCCAGGGCATCCACACAAATTCAAGTGACTGATGACTTCACGCTTGAAACATTTTTTCCAGGTGCGCCCGGCCCTGGCTGTCACTTGCACTTTGTTGTTGAGCAAAACTTGGTACCACTACTTATTATGTGTAACGGCATGCATCGCTTTATAATAGTCTTCCAATTCCCCATATCGCTGGAGCATTCTTAATGGATTGTTTCTACTAGCATCTGATTCATGATGTTCTTGGATCGCACACCATGAACAAATAGAAGAATCATCAGATAGGGGTTCCCCGCATTCTGTACATGTATAATCACATATGTTTATAGATCCTGATTCAAATAAACAAGAATCTTTATCAGAATTAATAAAGTACGGTACGGCAGATGTTTTACCTATAAACATTTCATAAAATTCAGCGCCAATATTTTCCGCTAACATAGAGATTTTATTTTTGGTATCAGCATCGGCGCGTAAACCGACTATGATTGAACTTATACATTCTACAGGAAATTCTATCAGCATGATACCATTGACATTATTGATACTCTTTTCAGGTACAACCATACGCCTTTCTTGCTCATAAGACCAGCAAGAGTGTTTGGTATAATAAGCGGTATTAAATACACCTTGCTGTAAAAGATAATGGTATCTGGGTTTTCCAATTCGACAAGCGCGAACAAGCAGATCTAATAAACCCTCGCGGGGATTATCACGATAATCAACATCACCAAAACCAACGTCAGGAAATTTTTCTAAAAAGACTGTTTCATCAAATTCAATAACAACTCCACGATGGTTATACGAATAATGAGCCCACATTGGAACTACGCTTGGAGATTTTGAAAAGCACGTTGTAGGTAACTGTGGCAATTCTCCAATCGTGTCTTTGTAAGTTGCCAATAGATCTGGGGCTTGCTTATAATCTATCGTGAGGAAAAGCTCGTATGGGTCATTAAAATCTTTTGGGTAAGAACATTTAAAACTACAAACCCCTTCTTTTGATAGAGCAAGCTCCAGAACATCTGCTCCCATATATTTATATAATTTTGAATTCACACTTTAATTCCTCTGCCCAATGACCAAAATCACTTGCGCCGCCACCAAACCTTACCGCGTCAGCGCCGCCAGCGTTCTCGGCGTCAAGTGAACCGCCTTGTTCGGCCAAGATATTTTCAATTAATTCGTGCAGCTGAATCTCGCCATTTTCTAAAATCGTTCTCTTGAAATGAGAACCATCCTTTCCCCTCGGTCCACAAATTATATGGGGGGGCAAGTGATTTATCACATTGACTCCAGTCCACAGAAAAATAGAGATGTCCTACACGTTTCTGCCAATAGCCAGGTTCATCAATAGAAGGAGAATCCTTTTTATTACTCAGTGTTTCAGAAATACACTGTACAAAAGCTTTAGCGAAACTTTGCAAATCAGTTTGATTGCTTATATGCCGAGCCCGATAAGCAATCTTTGCCAGTGGATGGTTACGGTTTGCAGTTGGATAAGGGGTTTGCGCTGCAAGCACATTGCTTAACTTTCCGTAATAGTCGACCAAAAACATACTTACACCTATTTCCGAGGATACCGCATATTGCTGCAAAATGTCTTCTTTGCAAGAATTGGCAGAAGGGGTAATAACGATTTTGTCATCTCGAAGATCCACTTGGGACATCAAAAGGACGACCATATTCATGGACCAAGCGAGGCGTGGTCTTTCCTCACCTGTTTGTTCCCAATTGCTCAGCAATGTGCTCGGCCCAATTGTTCTTCCTTGGCAATCAATGAGTAAGAACCCATTATCGTTCGAATTGATTGTTAATTCCCCGACATTTCGCACAAGACACCATGAAGTTCCATCTTCCGAATTTAGAGAGACTGCGAGGCTATCCCAAAGCGTATTGCCGGGTATCCATGCAACTGAAACGTTATGAACAACTGAAAGTTGCCAGAATATCTCAGGGCTTAGCCCGCTAGGAACGTAATCTAATATTTCGCTCCAGAGCAACCCAATCCCTTGTTTGAAAATTTCATCAAGTCTTCGCCAGCCTGGTGGCGAGCGTACACCGTAATCATTAGGCCGAGTCCTTCCTGGGGTAATTTCAGGTTTTAATTCTCCCCTGGCATCTATAAGCGCTGGTGAACATGAGTATATGTTTGAATTCTGCACCCCTAAACGCATGCGGACATCTTGGCGAAAGGAAGGGCGACCAGGAGGACCAGCAACTAAAATCCCATCCATACAGACAGGTACACCATGGTATGATTTATATTCGTAATCCAATTTACGTTCAGGAAGGAGCTTTAAGTGCCATTCTTTCCTTGTTTTCTCTGAAATTCCATACCATTCTGCTTCAGAGTTTGCGAGACAAGGTAACCCCGAACTGTCAGTCAGAAAAGATTCTCGAACATATCCTCCCAATAAAAGCGAAACTTCTGAGAGGTTTTTCTGAAAGCATTTACGATTTTTCACCCCTGCTTCTTCCAGTAGAGTTGGAATAGTCTCCAGCTCGTTAGGTATGGTTAGTCGCTCTTCCAATTCAGGCACATCACAAAGAGCTTCTATAGGGAACTCAGTATTCAGGGCATAGCCTTTAAGTACTCTGCATAGCTGAATTTTATCTGTCCAGGAATCTAGAAATGATGGTCTTTGGCGCGAGGTTACGGAAACCGTAGTCCCGACTGGTTGGTCAGGGTGACCCTCACGGACGACTAATAGCCCACTTAACCCATGAATTTCAAGCAGGAGAGGAGGACCCCAACTTCTGCCGGTGCCGTAATCCCTTCTAGTTTTTATCGTAATTCGGTCACCCAACATGAAACATGACATGAAACCAATTCCAAATTTTGAACAAGGATCAAAATCGTTTCCTGATGCCCTGAGACGATTTCTCTCTCTTTCAAAAAACGGGGATCGGTAGAAACTCCGTCCAACTCTGACAAAATGATTTTTTACAATCTCCTCATCCATCCCAGACCCATTGTCTTTGCACTCCAAAACTTCATAGCCATCGTTATCAATGTAATGTCTGAACTCCACATGGCCTTCGTTCCAATGTGCATCGGAGTCTGAAAAGAGAGCCTTACGATAGCGTAAAGCGTCCAAAGAATTTTGCAGCAACTCCCTGATACATAGATGTTCGCTTCCATAAAGCTTGTCAGTCATTAATAGACGCACTACTTCGTCTCTTGATAGGCTGAATTCTAGATCATGGAAACGATAGTTTCTATCAAGTGGCTCAATTCTAGATCGGTCAACTTGCATCGGAAGATTCAAGCAATAACACCCAGTATCTCGAGGTTGTAACCGGCATACTTGATTGCTGATCGTAAGTTCTTCATCAATCCAGTCCATGTATTTACGCGCTGCAGCCTCATATGCAGGATGCTTACATTTAATTGTAAAACGAATGAGATCTGGAGAGATATGCCATCCAAAAACTGAACGATGTTTTTCCCACTCATTTAGACTGACAGCTGATGTGAAATGAATGCTTTTGAGAAGTACTTCGGGCGTACGATCACGATCAAAATCAAGAATGTCCGCAAGGCGAAGTACCGCAGCAAGGAAGGGTAAATTTACAGAATAAGTGCCAATTTGTTCATCATACCGAAATCTGCCATTATGAATTAATGCATCACCACGGAAAGTATGTGCTTCACATAAATCGGCAAGGAAAGGCGCAAGATTTATGCCCTGAACCTCTAATCTTTTATCGCTCCCATAGGTCGAACAAACATATTCCGAGGACCTGCGGCCGTGTGTCATGCGGACATAGTCAATAAGTAGAGTTGAATCAAGCTCTGCAATTTGTTTTGCAAGTTTGGATTTCCGTTCTTCGCTGTAATTAGATGATCTCAGTTGCTTAGCCGTTTCACCATAGTTCGGATGATCGAGCAACCAATTACTTCTAAATAACTGAAAATCTTCATCTCGTTCCAAAGATAAAAGCTCATCCTTAGAAAGAATCATTCCTTGGTCGTGGAAAAAAGCTGAAAGAGTTAAAAGTGACAATTCGATAATGTTTAGTTTTTCTAACTCGCCATCAAGCACTAATGCCATTAATTCCGTAGTGCGAAGCAAGTGCCTATCATCGTGCAACGTATATTGAGGTGCCAAGGAATACATTGCCTTCATCCTATCAATGGCTTCTTCACAAAGGACTGTGATGTTAGCAGATAGAATGCGGGCATCTTCACCCTCACGTGTAGATAAGTTTGTCCACAGTCGAGTTTCTTGTATTTTTGTAGCTTTCAAAATACGTGTCATCTATTTTCCTTGCTTGCCAACATGTTCCTTGAAATGGGCTTAAGCCGAACGGGGAGCTGAGGGGCCAGGCTTTTAAACTCCAAAACTTCCGATAAAAGGTTAAATTTTCCTGAACCAGGGGCTCCCGAAAGGCCGCGCAGTAAGCCTGGTCCCTCTCCAGCGTTTTGTTCAAGTAAGCCGCTCCGCGGCAGATAAAGCCTTGCCATCATTGTTCAATTCCATTGCTCATGGTATCTTTTTACCGGCTTGCAGGTCGGTATCTTCTACCCGACAAGGTTAAAGAAGAAAGGAAGATACCATGAGCAATTTAATTAAACGTTTTAAAGAAGATCTCCATTTAGCCGGTTATGCTGAGCGAAGCATTCAATCCTATACCAGCGCGGTTTTAAAACTACAGCGCTTTTACAATAAGCCATTAGAAGATATCAGCGAAGAGCAGCTTCGTCAATACTGGCTTTGTTGTCAAAGTGAATTTGGCTGGAGCGCCGCAACACTGCGCATCAGTTACTCCGGCATACAACATTTTTTCAGAAAGACCCTTGTGCGTGAATGGAATATTTTCAACGACATCAAATGGAAACGAGAACAAACTTTACCGACCATTCTGAGTCTGGAGGAAGTCAGGAAGATTATTTATGCTCTTCCCACTGCACAAAGCCAGACATTTTATTTGACATTATATTCCATGGGACTGCGTTTGAGGGAAGCAACAACGCTTCAGGTCAAAGATATTCTTTCCGACAGGGGGCTTGTGCATATTCACGGCGGAAAGGGTTCCCGGGACAGAACGGTACCTTTACCTAAAATAACCCTCCTGGCTTTGCGCGAATATTATAAAACTCATCATAATCCAAAATGGATATTTCCTGCCTTGGGCCGCAACGGCGGTAAGAACGCGCAATATGCAAAAGATCATGTGAGTGACAGTGGGGTTCAAGGAGTTCTACGAACGACTTTAAAACGCCTGAAATTTAAAAAACATGTTCACCCTCATGTATTCCGCCATGCGTATGCGACTCATTTGCTGGAAGCAAATATACCCATACGGCATGTTCAAAAAATATTAGGTCATAAAACGCTTAAAAGCACCATGATTTATCTGCATGTGACCACACAGGCTCAGGTCGATTCCAACGACAAAGTTTCCAAGGTCATGCAGGGGGTGTTGTCATGAGTGCTGTTCAAAAAATCTTCCAAATGTATGGATCGAAATATATGGCGCTTTATGGGAATAGAATGCCGCAATCCCATAAGAAAACCATCCGGGATATCATTGCCTGTCGAAAAGGTGCCTTTGGAACAATGGTGTATGAGTGCAGTGACTGTCGCAACCTGCATTTTATGCATTGCTGCTGTGGCAATCGGCATTGTCCCAACTGCCAGCATGATAAAACAAATCATTGGCTTAATCAGCAGATGAAAAAACTGCTGCCGACTCATTACTTCCTGTTAACGATCACACTTCCCCAAGGCCTTCGGGATGTTGTGAGATCTCACCAGAAGCAAGCTTATGGCGCCTTGTTTTCATGCACCAATAAAGCGCTGAAAAAATTAGCGCAGGATAAGCGGTTTGTCGGATCTGATCGAATCGGATATCTGGCAGGCCTTCACACCTGGGGTGGCATGCTCCAGTATCATCCTCATTTACACCTGGTCATTCCCGGAGGCGCATTGTCTGATAATAATCAATGGATTTCTTCCAGACAGGATCTATTTGTTCACACAAAACCGTTGGAGATCATTTTTAAAGCTAAATTCAAGGATGCAATGAAGAAAGCCGGGCTACTTGTTAAAATTGATCCCGCAGTGTGGAAAAAACAATGGGTGATTGACAGCCAGGCCGTGGGACAGGGACAAAACTCCCTGCGATATCTTTCAAGATATGTGTTCCGGATTGCCATCTCCAATAATCGTATCAAAAGTATTGAAAATGGTGTGATTAAATTTCTGTACAAAGACCGTGAAAAGAAAAAATGGAAAACCATGGCACTGGAAGCCATGGAGTTTATCAGAAGATTCTTGCAGCATGTTCTGCCCAAGGGATTTATGAAAATCAGGCACTATGGGTTCCTCAACCCGAACTGTGCTTTGTCCATTGATAAAATCCGTGAACTCATTTCATTCATCCATGATATTATTGCACTTTTTACTGAAAGCCCGGAACCGGAAATACCCGGTATTAAATGCAGCCATTGCGGACATGATTTGAAATTTATTTTCTTTGTAAAGCCAGAACCAAGAGGCCGGCCCGGATAAAGGCACAAACCGGTGTTGCTCGACTTTAAACTTTAAAAACAGCCTGACAAATGACTATCCCGGGCATGTCACAGTACCCGTGCGCCAAATTGCGGATATTTGGATTTTAAACCCGGGTTTTACTGACAAAGACGGCCTGATTCTTGGTTTTTGCTTCAGGAGGAAGGCACTTTTATAAAATTTTCATCCCATCTCGTCTTTCACACATCCTGCAAATCGATGACCTTTTCCCCTATTGATCTGCGGCTTCTTGAACCACAGGATT